>Ga0247608_10008988_pt1 | contig 9996 bp, 8 predicted proteins | sample 176DNAGHGlowgp2_FD_193490 | JGI IMG/M metagenome (GOLD analysis project Ga0247608, IMG submission 193490) | Sheep rumen microbial communities from Palmerston North, Manawatu-Wanganui, New Zealand - 1766 DNA GHGlow gp2 | ecosystem: Host-associated > Mammals > Digestive system > Stomach > Rumen ... | reverse complement strand
ACTGATAGTGATCTTACGGTCCTCCAAAGGTTGGCGCAGCACTTCAAGGACAGCGCGCGACAGTTCGGGCATTTCGTCGAGGAAGAGCACGCCGTTGTGAGCCAGCGATATCTCGCCCGGCTGCGGATTGTTGCCACCTCCTACGAGGGCCACCTGCGAGATGGTGTGATGGGGAGCACGGAAAGGGCGCTGGCTGATGAGGCTGGTGTCACGAGCAAGCTTTCCAGCCACAGAGTGTATCTGTGTCGTCTCCAAGCTTTCTGCTAATGATAGCGGAGGCAGAATGGAGGGCAGCCGCTTGGCCAGCATCGACTTGCCTGAGCCCGGCGGGCCTATCATGATGAGGTTATGGCCTCCGGCGGCAGCGACCTCCAGGGCTCGCTTGACACTCTCCTGACCTTTTACGTCGCTGAAATCCAGTTCGTACTGGTTCTGCTGTTCGTAAAACTCGCGACGCGTATCGATGACGGTGGGCTGGTAGCTGGTATCGCCATTCATGAAGTTGATGACGTCAGTCAGGGTTTCCATGCCGTAGACCTCCAATTGGTTGACGACAGCGGCCTCGCGAATGTTCTGCTTTGGCACGATGAGTCCCTTGAACTTCTCCTTGCGGGCACGGATGGCGATGGGCAGGGCCCCGCGAATGGGCTGCAAGCGGCCGTCCAGTCCTAATTCGCCTACCAGCATGAACTTGTCGAGCCGCTCGCCCTCCACTTTGCCATTGGCAGCAAGGATTCCTATGGCAAGTGGCAAATCATAGCCTGATCCTTCCTTTTTGATGTCGGCAGGTGAGAGATTGATGGTGATATCCATGGTAGGCATTTTATAGCCGTTGTTGATCAAGGCGGCCTTGATGCGGTCGTAGCTCTCTTTGACGGCAGTGTCTGCAAGTCCCGTCAGGTGGAACTGCACACCACGCGACATGCTTACTTCACAGGTCACTGTTGTCACCTCCAGCCCGTTGACGGCTGCGCAATATGTTTTTACCAGCATGCTATTTATAGTTTTCTAAGCGCAAAGGTACTGCATTTTTTTTTATTTCGGAAGGAATCGTAACTCTTTTGTGAAAAAAATCCCTCCATCTCTCTCTTCTTCGCCCGCAAAGCCTTTATATACTGGTGTAATAGCGAGAGATGAACTATTAAGAAAACATGCCGTCATTATTTCTTGCTAATCTTTTTTTGCTATCCTTTCCTTTGCTGCTCATGGTAATTGCCTTAGTTTTGGGTATTGCGAGGTAGCGCAAAAGGCAGTAATTTTGCAACTGGAAATATTAACCACATAAATATAAGTATTAAAATGAAGAAAACAGTAGTTGTTTATGGCTCTTCGACGGGTACGTGCGAGGCCATTGCAGAGAAGATTGGCGCCAAACTGGGTGCCGAAGTATTGAATGTGCAGGACTTGACAGCCGACATTGTTGCCGCCAACGAGAACCTGATTCTTGGCACCTCTACGTGGGGAGCGGGCGAGCTACAGGACGACTGGTACGACGGTCTCAAGGTGTTGCAGTCGGCCGATCTGAAGGGTAAGGTCATCGCACTTTTCGGCTGTGGTGACTGCGAGTCGTATGGCGACACCTTTGTGGGTGGCATCGGCGAGTTGTACGATGGAATCAAAGACAGTGGAGCCCGCTTTGTCGGTAGTGTGAGCACCGACGGCTATACCTTTGACGACTCGGCAGCGGTGATTGACGGTCAGTTCGTGGGGTTGCCCCTTGACGATGTCAACGAGGACAATATGACCGACGGGCGCATCGAAGCCTGGATAGCCCAGATTTCTCCTAATCTTTAACCGACTTTTCCGACTATGCAGCAAACCAAGACCGCTTCTGCCCCGAACAAGGCTCGACGCACTGAGGCCTGCCCCATCGACCTGAAGGTGCTGATGAATCATATCTACGAGTTTCGCAAAGGAGTGCGACAGATGGTGCTCTTCACCTGCCATAGACGCTATGAGACTTTTGCCCGTCAGCGTCTGGAGCACATGGGTATTCCTTATCTTGTGCAGCCCGCAGGAAAGCAGAATTTGAACCTCTATTTCGGACGTTCGGAGTGTTTGGATGCCATTCGCCTCATTGTCAACCGTCCGCTCAATGAGCTGACTCCCGAGGAGGATTTCATCCTCGGTGCCGTGCTGGGCTACGACATCTGTGCACAGTGTCAGAGATTCTGTAAGCGGAAGGGCAAATGCTGCAAGGTCAGTTGACGCTACATGAAGCGTACCTTATTTTGGAACGCGTCCTAACACTTTTTCCACCGCATCCGAAAAATTGTTGGAACGTGTTCCAACATTTTTTCCCTGCACTCCAAATAGTTCTCCTCTGCACTTCAAAAGAAGTTCTTAGGTGTGGGAAATAAAACGAGGTTACGGCTCGCTGCCAACGAGTCGTAATCTCGTTGCCCACGAAGTTACGGCTCGTTGGCAGCTTAGAGAGTGGCATTGCCATCGGAAAAAACAAAGAAAAAAATTCTTTCCTTTGGTTTTTTGCCCGTTTATTCGTACCTTTGTCCGCAAGTACTACCAAGCAGCCGTAGACGGCACTTGTTCTTCTCTCTCCCGAGAGTGGCAAGAATCCCCGAGCGCAGGGTGGCGGTATGAATTTTTGAGGGTAAAACTTTAGCGTTGGCTATTATTCAAAGTGTTCCGAAACTTGCAGGTAGAAAGAACATATACCGTAATAATGGACGCGCTCACTGTATAGTGGGCGTTTTTCCGTTTTCGGTATATAGGTTTCCTGCAAGTACCTGGAACACTGAACGGGGATTCGTCCACGTTTTGTGACCATACGGGTGCTTGCAGGAAATCGTTTTGTTTGGTGGCTCGGCGCATTATAAAACTATAATGCTACATGGCTAAATCATTGATTGAAGAGCTGCCACGCATCGTGAGCGAGGGCAGACGTGAGGCTGCCCAAATACTGGAGCGGCTGAGTAGTGGTACGCAGATTGGTCTGCAGACCAACGAACTGGTGCTGCCGATTAAGGATGTGAGCGGACTGTTCAAAGGCAGTTCGCCTCAGATTCCCAATGCCTTCAATATGGCGGGAGGCAATGGTGACGGTTGGATGAACCGCCTCATCTATGGCGATAATCTCTTAGCGATGCAGGCCCTTCTGGCTGGCGATGCCCAGACTGGCTTGCCCTCGCTTCGCGGAAAAGTCGATTTGATATACATTGACCCGCCATTTGATTCGAAAGCAGATTATCGGACGAAGATTTCCTTGCCCGGAACGGATATTCAGCAGAAACCGACAGTCATTGAACAGTTTGCGTATGCAGATACCTGGGAAGAGGGTACTATCTCATACTTGAAGATGATATACCAAAGACTTATTTTGATGAAAGAGCTTCTTTCCGAGAGAGGGTCTCTTTATATACATATTGATTGGCATGTTGGTGCTTATGTTAAACTTTTATTAGATGATTTATTTGGCAAAGGAAACCTTGTAAATGAAATTATTTGGTGTTATTCTCAAGGCGCAAAATCTCACAAGTCTTTTGGGAAAAAACATGATACTATCTATTTTTATCGAAAGAATTCAGAGTCTTTTACCTTCAACGCTGATGCTGTAAAAGTTGAAATGAAATCAGGAAAAGAATCGTTTGGTGGGAGATTGGAAACGGATGAGAATGGTAGAAAATATCGTCTTGTTTATGGGACTAAAAATGCTCTTGGAGAAACACGATACTACAAATATTATTTGGACGAAGGAAAAATACCTGAAGACTATTGGACAGATATAAATAGTCTTCAGTCTGGGGTCACTGAACGTGTTGGCTACGCCACCCAAAAGCCCGAAGCCCTCCTTGAACGTATTATCAAAGCATCGTCCAACGAAGGTGACCTCGTTTGCGACTTTTTCGGCGGCAGCGGAACAACGGCTGCTGTAGCCGAGCGATTGGGCAGACGCTGGATAACCTGCGACATCGGCAAGCCTGCCTCGTTGGTGATGCGTAAACGATTCATCGACCAAGAGGTAAAGCCCTTCCTCTATCAGAGCATCGGCGACTATCAGAAGGAGGTCTTCCGCAACAACAAGCGCTATAAGCATGTGGGCGACTTGAGCCAAGTGGTGTTAGGGCTGTATGGTGCGCTGCCCTTCACTCCAGAGCAGACGAACGACCGTAACTTCGGATATGTTAAAGGAACGCGCACATTGGTGATGGTGGACTCGCCCAACCGACTGACAACAGCCGCTACGATTCGTCGCGCTGTTGAGGCTAAGGCCAGTCTGTTGGGTGGTGACTGGGAAAAGGTTGTGGTGCTTGGCTGGAACTTCGCTTTCGATATATCGTCAGCCATTCAGAAGTACCAGGACTCAAACGTAGAGGTGCTGGTGATTCCGCCCGACCTCTTAGACAAACTGGCGAAGAAGGGCTATAAGAAGCTGATAGACGACCGAAGTGTTCGCTTCTCGTCGCTGCAATACTTGGTGGCAAAGCCATTAGTAGTGAAGCAGAATGGCGAGCAGGACGAGATAGACGTGGAGCTGGAGAACTACGTGTTGCTGTCGCCCGACAACATTCCGTTGGACGATAAGGACAAGGAGAAACTGCAACAGGTATTGGAGCGCGACCCGCTCTCGCTGATAGAATACTGGAGCATCGACCCTGACTACGACGGCGTGACGTTCCGCTCTACTTGGCAGGACTATCGTGAGAATGTGGATAACGACAACGACCCGCTGCACTGTGTCTATAAGACGCGACTTAGAGTGGCGCATAAGGATCAACGGCGGGTGTGCATCAAGGCCGTGGATGTGTTTGGTTTTGAAAGTCAGGTAGTAGAGAGCGTATGAGATTATTTGTCATCGTAATGGCCGTAGGCAGCAAGGACTTCTACATGGACTTCCGTCTCGAAGATACGATAGACAAGTCTGTGCCTCTTCGTAATCTCTCGGCTCCAACGTTTTTCTGGTTTCCCTTTCAATGGCTCAGGGTGCCCCAGACCTGTCTTGGGATGTTCGTAGAGTTCACCAATAAGCTTTATAGCCTTAGCGTAGACTTTGGGTTCATGGCACAGCAGTTTTTTCAAGTCCTCATCTGCCTCTCTCGATATTTTCACCTTATAAGTCATTGCTCCCCGCGGATGTATCTGTCTAATTCTTCTACACTATCGAAAGAAACGTATTCACCACGTTGCACCTGTTTCTCTGCACGGTCTAACTTTGCAAAGTATTCCTCCTTGGTCATCAAGGTGGGGTCTTCCTTTTCTTTTACCAGTTTCTTGGCATACCGGGTCAGACGCCTCATCAGCGGCTCGCTGTCGGCTATAGCACCTATGCTCTGCCAAAGCTCGGTATTCATTGTGTTCAACTGTACTGCTGTCATAATCTCTGGGTAGTTTAATTCGACTGCAAAGATAGTAATATTTGATGGAATAACAAACAAAACGACGAAAATTATGAAAACGAACAATACGAATGTCTCGCTGGAGCTGGCCCGCAGGCTGAGCGAGACGGTGAATGCCGCATGGGAGAGCGGCGAGTTGATGGAGCAGGTGACGCCCACGACACAGGAACTGCTGAAGTTCTGGTTCTCGGAGGAATACTGCTCGCTGAGAAACCGCAACTTCCACGCCGGGCAGCGGCAGGCTATCCTGAACATCGTGTATCTGCACGAGGTGATGGGCGTGAAAAATGTATTAGCGTATTACGAACAGTTGACACCCGACCTGATGCCGCTGGTAGACTTAGGCGCATTGAGCCAGAAGAAATACCAGATGCCTAAGTATGCCGTGAAGATGGCTACGGGTACGGGTAAGACGTGGGTCATGCACGCGCTGCTGATGTGGCAGATGCTGAACGCGCGACACGAGGATGTAAAGACGGGACGATTTACGAAGAACTTACTGATTGTTGCACCAGGGTTGATAGTCTACGACCGCCTGTTAGACGCTTTCTGTGGCAGGATGGAACGCGGCAGGGAAGAACGGAATATCGAGACCAATGACTTCTATCTGAATCAGGAGGTGTTTATTCCTGTGCATTACCGTCAGGAGGTATTCTCGTTTATCCAGAACAATGTGGTGACAAAGGAGGAAGGCATAGGCCGCAAGACAACGGGCGACGGACTGATAGCCCTGACGAACTGGCACCTGTTTGAGAATCAGATGAGCGAAGAAACCCAGGTAGAGCCAATGGATGTGCCAGGCATCATCAACGAGTTGCTGCCCATCCGTCCGGGTAAGGCTGCAGGCAACGACCTGGGCATGCTGGACCGCCGCTATCTGCGAGGCTCGGAACTGGAATACTTGACAGAACTGGAGGACATCATGGTCATCAATGACGAGGCCCACCACATCCACGAACTGAAGCGCAACGGCGAGATAGAGGAGGTGGAATGGCAGAAGGGCCTGAATGCGATAGCGGAGAAGAAAGGCGAACGGTTTTTCCAGATAGACTTCTCGGCCACCCCCTTCGACCAGCGAGGCTCAGGCAAGAAGGTACAGAAGTGCTATTTCCCCCATATCGTCGTAGATTTCGACTTGGCAACAGCCATGCGGAAGGGGCTGGTGAAGACGCTGCTGTTAGACCGCAGACAGGAGCTGACGGAACTGAAGGACCTGGACTATAAGGCCGTGCGCGACGAGCGGGGTAGGGTATGCGACCTGAGCGACGGCCAGCGGCTGATGCTCCGGGCCGGGCTGGCCAAGCTGAAGAAGCTGGAGAGGGAGTTTACCGCTGTCGATGACAGGAAGAACCCGAAGATGCTCGTCATCTGTGAGGACACGTCGGTGGCTCCCTTCGTAGACAACCTGATGCGCGAGGAGGGGCTGGCACAGGAAGATGTGGTCACCATCGACAGCAATGCCAAGGGCGAGGTGACGGAAGAGGAGTGGAAGGAGACCAAGAAGAGGCTCTTCGATATAGACAGGTATCAGAAGCCGAAAGTCATCATCTCGGTACTGATGCTGCGTGAGGGTTTCGATGTGAACAACATCTGTGTCATCGTGCCGTTGCGCTCGTCGGAAGCACCTATCCTGTTGGAGCAGATTATTGGGCGTGGACTGCGTCTGATGTGGCGTGAACCGGAATACCAGAGCATCAAGGCCGACGACCGCCAGCGAGTGCTCCGACAGCACACCCAGCCCAAGACTTACATCGACATGCTGAGCATCATAGAGCACCCAGCTTTCATACAGTTCTATGAAGAGTTGTTTGCCGAAGGACTGGCCGTCGAGGATACTGGCGAGACTGGCGAGGGCGGCTCTACGGGCGACCTGATTAGAGTGGGTTTGCGCGAAGGATATGAACAGTTCGACTTCCTGTGGCCTATGATTGTTCGTGAGGCTGAGGAAGAACTGGAGGATGTGGAAATAGACATCAGCACGCTGCAGCCCTTCACGGCATTCACGTTGGAGATGCTGCGCAAGTTTCTGGCTCAGGATGGAGAGACGTTCATCTCGCAGGAGGCTATCTCGAAGACGCAGTTTGGAAGGTATAAGGTGACGGCAAACCTGTTTACAGCCACCAGCTATAACGAATACCTGCAGAAGCTGTTGCGCACCATCACGCTGAGGTTCGACAGGATATCGTCGCATAAGGAGATGCCTGTGCCCAATTTGCAGATCAACGAGGCTCGCATGGTAGGCGTCGTAGACCGATATATCCGTACCCGACTGTTCGGCCAGCCGTTTAACCCGTTCAACGGCAGCGACTGGAAGATACTGCTTTCGAGGGATGCCGTCGTCACCAAGCATATTATAGAGGAGATGGCACGGGCCATCTTTAATATCCAGAACAACATCATGACCACAGATGCACAGGTGCTGCACACGGCGTTCTCGTCGGTAGCGGAGATCAAGATGCGCGAGTCGTTCTCTGTAGAGACGCATAAGACCATTTACGAACGGCAGGGCTATCCTTCGAGCCGGGGCAGCTTTGAGCAGAGGTTTATAGAGTTCCTCGACATGGACGGCGAGGTGGAGCGGTTCCTGAAGATCAACGAAAGCCAGCATGCGTTTGCCGTCGTCTACTATATGCGGAAGGACGGGCTGATGGCCACGTATCATCCCGACTTCATCGTCGGCACTTCAGACAAGATATATCTGATAGAGACCAAGGGCAACGATAAGGTGTTCGACAAGAACGTGCGCCAGAAGCAGACGGCGGCTGTGGAGTGGTGCCGAAAAATCAACGAGCTGAAGCCGGAGGAACGTATGGACAGGGAGTGGGAGTACGTGCTCGTCAGCGAGGACAACTTCTACGGACTCTCTGCCAATGGTGCTACGACTACTGACATCTGCGAGAGATGCAAGGTCTCGCTTTCTGCGGCCACTGGTGAGTTGTTTGTATAGAGTGTGTTTAGCTTGAATGCTCTGCCATAGCTCCGTATTCATCGTATTCAGTTGTACGGCTGGCGTAATTATGTTTCTGTGGGGTATATATGTCTCCCGTTGAGGTCGTGATGTACCATGGCCGCGACGCAGGAGTCGGACCAGACGTTGACGGCCGTCTCTACCATGTCGATGATGGTGTAGATGGGCAGAATGATGCCTAAGACGGCTATGGGCGCTCCGATGCCTGACATGAGCGAGAGTGTGAGGAAATAGCATCCCATCGGAACGCCGGCGTTGCCTACTGCCGACACCACACTGATGAGCAGCCACGAGAGCATGGCGGTCCATGTGAGCGGCATGCCTCCCTGTTGCATGACGAAGAGCGAGGTGATGAGGATAAAGGCGGCACAGCCGTTCATGTTGATGGTGGTACAGATGGGCAGCACGAAGCGCGAGATGCTCTGTTCCACCTGCAGCCGCTGTTCAGCACACTGCATAGTGACGGGCAGCGTGGCAGCACTACTTTTGGAAAACAATGCCATCAGCGTGGCGGGATACATCTTGCTGAACACTTGGATAGGGTTCAGTCCGCGCAGGAGTAGGAACAGCGGCAGCACGATGAAGAACTGCACGAGGTTGCCACCGAGCACAACGGCTACATACTTGCCTAACGAGTCAGCTACGACACCTGCTGACAGCTGAGCCGACAGCTGGGCAGCAAAAGCCACAATGCCGACGGGCAGCGTCCAGATGAGTCCGCGAATGAGCAAGAACAGCAGTTCCTGTAGTCCTGACAACAGTCGGAGCACCGTCGCCTTGTTGTCCGATTCGGGCATCCGCGACAATCCGAAGCCCAAAGCGGCAGCCAGTAGTAGCAGTGACAGCACATTGCCTTCAAGAAAGGGTTTGACCACATTATTGGGTATCAGTCCGATGATATGACTGCGATACGACAGCTGAGGTGCTTCCTCCACCGCCTCCTGTCCCACATTCACAGCATCGACAGGCAGGTTGCCAGGGGCTATCAGTACATACAGCAACAGTCCCACTGCGGCCGCCACTGTGGTTGTCAGCAGCGTATAGCTGATGGTATGTCGGAAGATGCGCCCCGTCTCCTGTCCTTTCCCTAACGAGGCCAGCGTGGTGGTTACCGCCAGCACGATGGTAGGCACAGCCAGCAACTGGAACAGCCGGGTATAGACAACGGCAACAAAATCCGTCAACTGGTTCAGCCAGTCTGTCTGTAATAATCCAAGGATGGCGCCCGCAATGAGGGCGCTAATCCAAATCAGTGTTTGTCTCATTCTGTTTTATCTAACGTACAAAGGGCTTATTTATTGTGCGTCTGTCGCCAGGTGTGGATATAGTCTACTATCTTGCGCAGTTTCTCCTGGTCCACATCGTTGGGCACAGAGTCGTCGGCACCAAAGATGAAGTTCCGGGGAGCGTCTTTCAGAATCTCGTCCACCTCAGCCTTCAGTTCTTCCAGGGTTCCCTCACGAAGTGCTTTGCTGCGATTGTTGAGTCCACCCAACACGGGACGGTTAAAGAGCCGGCTGATATCCTTGAGCGACAGTCCAGTGCCCTGCCAGTTGTGGAGCGGCGGATTGACGACACTGCCCGGATAGTCTACAATGCCGGCAGTTGCCTGAAATCAAGCGCGTGAACTATACGGGCCTCGAGACTGGCGAAGATCTGCTGGAGGACATCAAG
>Ga0247608_10008986_pt1 | contig 9998 bp, 5 predicted proteins | sample 176DNAGHGlowgp2_FD_193490 | JGI IMG/M metagenome (GOLD analysis project Ga0247608, IMG submission 193490) | Sheep rumen microbial communities from Palmerston North, Manawatu-Wanganui, New Zealand - 1766 DNA GHGlow gp2 | ecosystem: Host-associated > Mammals > Digestive system > Stomach > Rumen ... | reverse complement strand
GGATTTGATGTATTATCTGACCACACCTTGTTAACAATAAGCATGGTATTGGTATAGGGCGAAGACACTTTCCTTGATGCAGGAATGGAGTTGTCCATGATATCCTGAAATGCTGCGGAAATCGTGCCTGCGTCAAACATCGGATTACCAACCTTGCTATTGTATGTTTTGAGCCCGCTGATTGTACCAACTGAATCCCAAAGGAATACAAAACCCTGCTCAATATCACCATTTGCCTGCATTTCGAGAAATTCATTTATTGAATAAACCATGTCCTCGAGCACGGCTCTTGTCCTCTTGTTGGCGGTTCTCTTACCGGTTGAATAATCGATGTCGCCATACCTTTCACGAAGAATAGCATTGTTGAAATAGAAAAAGTTTCCGATGTATTCAACAATCTTGTTTTCAGTAACAATTGTTGCATCACCTGTTTCGGGGTCAATAACTTCCGTATCGACTTCACCATAAACGGGCTCGGCGTCCATACCCATATCTATTGCATACTTGAAATCAAAGTTGTTCTCAGTGTCATAGATTACAGGAATAAGGCCCTGCTTTTGTGCGGCAACGATTGCGTGGTTAATTAATGTACTCTTTCCTGTGTTCGGCCATCCCATGAGGGTTGAAACATAACCCTGCGGAATGCCCGGGAGTTTAACTGCATCCTGAAACGCCTGCGGCATAATAAGCCAATCCATCGGCTTATCTGCATTCGATGCGTTTTTTATCTCGCGGTTTTCAACCTTTACCCTAAGTCCCATTTTTTCTTTAAGTTCGGCAATGGTGGCTTTTTTCTTAATTGGAGTTTTCTTTAATGGTTGCGCCATATTACTCTAAATTTTCTTGTTTGTTGTATAACTTATTACCTATCTTCTCATAATAGCACTTACGGCAAAAAGATATGTAACGGTCGTCGCCGCCAATCTCAACCTGTTCGCCATCGGTGACTATATCACCATTTGAGTTTACCCTTGCATTAAAAATAGTCTTATGATTGCAATAGCAACTCGACTTAATTTCCTCGATTGTATCAGCAACCTCAAAAAGACGGCGAGAACCTTCAAACAAATGTGTCTGAAAATCAGTGCGAAGACCGTAACAAATCACATTGATTCCAAATATATCAACAATTGCCGCAAGTTGGTCCACTTGCTCTGTGGTGAGGAATTGTGCTTCATCAACAAGAATCCATGCAATTTTCCCAAGTCCAAAAACCTCTTTTTCCTTATATTCACATATAATTTTAAACAGGTCGTTAACTTTTGATATCGAGACACAATCTCGGTCCCCAAGCGCCCTTGAATGGATAACATTTTCCCCATCCCTATTATCTATTTCGCTTTTGAAAATAACAAACGGAATAGAATGTATTTGAAAATTGTGCGCCGTAGCCAAAAGGTGCAATGATTTTCCAGAACCCATGCACCCATAATAGAAATAAAGTTTTCCGCTCATGTGAGAAAATTAATTTGCGCCCGCCCGAATGACGGGCGCGTTTATTTTAGAACGGTAAATCGTCCTCTTGAATGGTTATTGACGCCGCAAACGGCTGAGTCGTGCTTGCTGCAGGTGTTGGAGTTGCTGCAGGAGCGGGTGCAGGAGCGGGAGCCGGTGCAGGAGCGGGAGCCGGTGCAGATGCAGCCACAGCCTCCTGAGCGAGTTGTTTCTGTGCTGCTTCAATCTCGGCGTTGGCATCATTAACTGCCTGTTTCGTATTCTGTGTGATGCCGTGCTCCTTATTGTATTCTTCCTGGTCTACCCACATTCCCTTATCCTTATCATACCAAGGAATTCTCATCTCTGATACGAGTTTAAGGTACTCGTAAGGCTTGCAGGTAAACACATCCTGCCACTTCTTCTTGTCATAAATCCATGCACGCATCTGTTCTTCATCCTTGGAAAGAGGAGTGCTGACAGAAACATCAAGAATTTGAGGGGCTGATGTACCTTCTTTGGTAATAGTCACATTAAGGTCTCGACCATTATAGATATCAAGAATGTTAATTGGCACGCCAGCCTTTTCGCCTTCGGCCTTCCTCAGATTGTATAGTTTGATAATCTGATTGTACGGGTCGGTCTTGTCACTGCGTGTCTTAAACTTCCAAAACTTCACTCCTTCGTTTTCCTTGCCGCGCTCAATGCAACGCACGATAACGGCCTCACGATGAAGGTTTGCAATGGAAATGTCCTGCCAATTTTTCTTGATAACAGGGTCTGTTGTTTTTGTTGATTCGTCGTATGCTCGCTTGTTAATCTCGCAGAAGGGGCACTTATTGCCGAATGTCTCATGGTCAATATCTGCAGTTCTTGCTACACAGATATAATCCTTGTACGGCTTTTGGCCCTTTTTAACAAGTTCCTTTGGAACCTCGACATTATGAACATGAATTTTTGCAAATGGATTACCTGTGGTAAGGTCCATCGGGAGAAGCCTGATTGTAATTGTCTTTTCTTCTTCTCCTTCATCGAGGCGAACATTAAGATAATTTTTAGAATTAAAACCGTTGCTTGACGGTCTTGTTGAATTGTTGTCGTTTCCGAATTCAATAGACTCGGGCGTAATGTTTGGTAGGTCAATTGGATTACCCATAATAAATAAAAATTTTTTAAAAAAGTTATAATTGAAAATAATATCTTATTGCTAAGATACAAAAAATCTTACAAAAAAACAAAGTTTTAAGAAAACTATACCCGCATGTTTGATTTCTCAGGGACATGCGGGAATTAGATTTCATTAATAGCCCATGATGTCATGAAGCCCCATATCTCCGCCAAATTCTCTGGCTATTGAATTATAATCTCTTATATTATCAATATCTGACTTCATGATTTTGTATTGTGGGTCGTCTGCGCCATTATTATCGGGCTCGTCGCTGTAATTGTCTGGCGCATAGTTGTTCATGTATTCATTAGGAGTCATGCTGTAAGGAGCGGACTTCGTTGAACGCATCGTCATCCTCTGCATTGGAGTCGGATTTCTCTTTTCCATTTCAGACTCCATAGAGCGCAAATACTCGTTGGTATGGCTGTCAACATCTGAAATTTTCTTTTCGAGTTTTTCAAGTGATGCCAAAACCTTTTCGAATTTACCCGAAAGGGCGTCTACTTTATGGGCTGTTTCTTCTTGGGAGTTTGTCAATTCGTCAACATCGATGACTTCTTCGTCTTCTCCACCCTCTTCAGGTGCTGCACCCATATCACCTTCGGGACCACCCATTGGATTTTCATCACCTTGTTGTGAACCGCCCATTCCGTCTAAACTTGAATTAGGGTCCACGCCTTGAGGGGCAAATCCTTCAGGAGGGGTACTTTCTCCACCTTCGGGGGCCGCACCATCAGGGCCGCCTCCTGCTGTTCCATCAGCAGCGGGGTCGCCTCCCATTGCGGGGTCTGCACCGGGTGCTCCACCCATTGTGGGGTCTGCGCCTGGCGCTCCACCCATTGTGGGGTCTGCACCGGGTGCTCCACCCATTGTAGGGTCTGCGCCTGGCGCTCCACCCATTGCGGGTGCATCGCCTGCAGCTCCACCGCCCAAGTCAGCGTTCATATCGTCACCATCTTCCTCTACATAAGAAGATGGGCTTGTGTATTCCAATATGCAACGCCTAAACTTTCTAATATACTCTTGTTTGTCAATCATTTTCTATTAGTCGTTAAGAACCTGACGATTATCTTCCGTTAGGATTATTTTTGAAGATTCTGTTCTCTCGATGAGACCACGCTCTTTTTTAACAACCTTAACTTCCGGAGTCATTGCAGCCATTACATCTTCTGCTTTGGCAATTTTTTCCATCTCGTTCATATCGCTTTTCTTTTTTGGTGCTTTTTTATTTTCCGACTTTGCGGCAGATTGTTTTTGCTCTTTAGGAGCTACATTCGCCTCGGGGCGAACATTAACTATCTTACTGTTGCCCCTTTTCATAAATCTCTTATGTACAAAGCGTAATTTCATTAATCTATTTTCTTATAAATAGTTCTTAATGATAAAAAAACTAATTCCTGTTATCGTAGAACAGTGTTGGAATGACATACTGACGGTTTCTCAATACTTTCCACATGTAATTCGGAATATTTTCGGATGCCTTAATATTCAAAAATGTGTGATTAGGGCATTCCTCTAATTTAGATAGAAACTGCTTAACATTTTTTCCTATATAATCAAGTTCTCTCAAATAGATGCCAAACACCGCTTTCATATTTGGAAAATATATGAAAGCCATGTTATCTGAATAATAGATATATTTTTCGGCAGGGGAATCTATTTTTTTATACAACTCGACCTTTTCATCCTTACTTGATGTTATAAGGTTAAACGGACGATATTCTACGGATTTTACAACACGGTCTACTACTAATGAGTTAAATTTCTCGAGCCTCATGTCGTACTCATTTCGTTTCTCTCTACTACCGAAAGTCCAAAAAGTGTTTTCGTCTATTTTCCAATCGGTTATATCAACATCAGGATATTGAGACTTGGTAAATTCCCACCCAATAACCAATGTTGGGAGGCCATCTTTAATGTCCTTCCTATCGTTTACCACATTATAATAGTCGCCCGTAACGAATTTTTTGTCGGTTAGTATGTTTGCAATTATATTCATAATTTAATGCAAATGTACAAAAATAATCAGGAAAAAGCAACAGATTATATTGACTCGGAGAACCATTTGATGACCGTATCGCGGTTAAACGCCGTAGGAATTTTATCTTCCACTAACTCGGGTTTACTTCCACTGATAAGTTCAATATATCGTACAACCGACATTGCGTTCATAAACGCAATTGCCTGAAGGCCCTCTGTGTCGAACATCCATCCTTGCATTATCTTGTATCGGCCCTGTTCATCCACAGCCTCCATAATTGTACTTCCGCTTTTATCCCACTGTTGTTTCAATAGTATTGGACGAACACCCGGGTGAAGAACTTCTTCACCAACTTTTTGTTTATCCGCCGGGTAATCAACAAACCAGTTTTCTGTTAGTACGCAAGCACAATTAACCATTACGGACGGGTCCTGTTTCCCATAAGATATGTTTTTCTTCGTAACCTGAAGACGCTCGCGGGGAACGCCGGCGGGACTTACACAATCCATGGCCCCCGGTGTTATCTTTGTAAACTCACCTCTTTTATATCGTGCAATAACTTTTTTTGCCTCCGACATGACAATGTCAGCAAATGAATCTGAATCAGGGCGGAAAACGGTCGTAGTTTCTGTATCATAGCCCCTATATACTTCGAAACGCGAACCGTATGCCGCATTCCAATGCGGAACTATAGAAATAACTTTCTTAGAACCATATTTGGAAATTATCCTTTTTATCTGCGCACCGCTATACCCCCTTGCATTTGTATGGGTGCCATTCACATTACAGCGCTGTATATTATCGCTAAATGGAGTACCATCACCAAAATTGAACGCCTTTAATAACGGGATGATATACTCGTCAATTAATTTGCTACTCCAATACCATTCACAACTCTTTACCGTGTCCGGTCCGTGTGCTGGCCATATACATATTATCGGTTTCTCGGTAGTGACATTGGCTTCATTGAAATAAATCGGGTCGCTTGTACCTAAATCCACATTCGGGTCCTCTTTATCATCAAAACCCGGAGAATATGTTCTGTTACCATTAGACTCCACCGAACTCACGCCTAATTGTATGTTCTCGAAATCTCCAATTTCCCTTGAAGGTATTAATGAACCATCTGTCATCGGGAGAGCGTTTTTGTTAATCCTTACGCCGGCAACATGGGTTACCATGTCTCCCTGTGAAATTTGATGGGATACCTTCGTAACAATATAAGCGCCTCTCCAAAATGGAACATTGTTCAATTGGAAATACATGAGCGGCATTATCTGAACACATCCCATCATGTCAAACTCGCATGTATATGAATATGAGGTCTTAACTCTATAAAGGTCCTGCCCGAAAAGTGATGACTCTCGGGCCCCTGCAGACCCTCTGGATGCGATAGCCAAAGTAGCATTCAAGGACGCTTCGGTAACGCTGTGCTCTGTGGTATTAAGACTTATGTTCTTGAAGAACGCCTGATTCTGCTTACCATACGACACGCCAAAAGCGGGAATCATATACCCGTTTCCGCCAAGAATTTCGGTCGCCTGCTCAGTATTAAGTTGAAAACCATCATCCTGATATTGGTCTGTTCCCATATGTTCCGATTGACGATAGTTGTATATAAAAACGAATGACGATGAATCTGTTTCCCAATCGCTATTGAACGGCATAGGAACAAACATGCTTGCGATGTAATCATCAGTATATTCGCCGATTCTCTGCGGGAATGCGTACAACATGCCACCGACATGAACTGCAGTTTCATAAAGGAAATCATAAACTGATTTTCCGTTATAAGCCATTATTGACCCGCGAGCATCAATGCCTTGTGATGGCAAACAAGAGTCGAGCCATTCACCCACCTTCGATGCATTTATAAACAAATCCAATCCTATATGCCTATAAAATGAATCTATAAACATAAAACTTGAAAAATCGCTTCGAGGGTCTCCAAGTTTCCATGTGCTTTGTCCTGCAAATGGTGAGCATAACCACTTATCATACAGCGTCTTAAGGGTTTGGTATGTAGAAAGGCGCAAATCGGTGTTATTAAACGGGTCTGTTGCCACCATCTGGCTTCTTTTTATTTCAGCATTTCTGAACCCGTCATTAACATCTTTCTTATATATCCTGTTCAGGCCGTTCATAAAAGCCTTAAATGAAGCCTTGAGGGTTTCTTCGCCTATTAGGAACTTATTTTCATTAAACTGCCTGCCTGCATAATAGTCTAAGACGGTACCTACCTTGAAATAAGTACCATTAAAAAACTGTTGGAGTTGATATGCCTCATCATCGGTATTAACGAGTTCATAATTGAAACCGTTTTCGTACTTTGTGTAACTATCTTCGTTTTTCTTTTGCTTCTCGGTCGGCGCTATATAGAATTTCCCATTGGTAAGAAGCCCTTCCACATTAGCAAAATCCTCAGCAGCCCACGCTAAAAACATTTCTTTTAATGCAGCTCTTCTTGACGGTGTGTTTCCGCTTGGTTCTGCCCATGGAACATACGCTTTATCTTCACCGCCATTTTCTATCGGGCTAAAAGTTTCCAATGATGAATTTTTCTTTGTCTTCACCATGTATGTTTCAGCAGAAGTTGGCATTTTGAAACCATCATGTACTATCGGGTCCTCGCCCGAGGCTATCATAGCATCAGCCCTCCAATAAAATGAACCTTCCCTTAATAAAATGGACTTTAACTCAAGGCCATTTTTAACAACAGTTGGTAATCCACATACCTGCGTTTCGCTTTTCTTATCCCTCGGCCTGCTTATCTGTATTGATGATAGATATAGATATGCCCTTGCTGTGGTAGATGTCTGTTTCTTATACATCTCATGTCCGAAAAGTGATTTTCGGTGGTCTTCGCTAACTGCAGTTGGAAAACATACCGTAAGTTCATCCATAAGTGCCGTTTCAGAACCATTTGCTAATATATCGGGGAGATTGCTTGCTTTTTTACCGGTACCTGTAACATATACAATACCATCAACTATCGACGCATCCTCTTTATCGAAATAAGCGTCAATGTTTTTTGCATAATGGTCGATAATCTTATTGTTTTTAAGGCGATATATCTTTTCTTCAGCCTCGCTCATGCTATCGGCCATTTTATATATATTCTCGTAGATGCTGCTAACATAATCCCTTGTTTCAAAGAAAGTAAATGTCGGATTTAATGTTGCAGCCGTCTCAACTTCAGGAATAAAATATTTACTATTCTTATAACTTGCCGAAGTGATGGCTTGTTGTATCTCTGAAAGATTTGGTAGCCCTATCGGAAAATAAACATCACCAGTTTTATCTGAATTTGTTGTAAAAACATATCCGTATTTGTTGCCAACCTTTTCAAAGAGTCTTCTATTTCCGTCATTAAATCTAATCGAGGCATCAATGGTTTCATTAAATATAGCATCCGCACTATGTCCATCCGAATAATCGGTAATAAAGGACTTGAAGACTTCGTTGGTATAATTTTCACCGACGGCTTTCGCAAAATTCACGGCCTCAATATCGCCGAAGGCTTCAGACATGTTTTTGTCTTCCACATTAGTTGACATATAGTACATTGCCCTGACAGCAAAAGCCGTAAACACAGCGCGGCCTAACCCCTTTTTGTCATAATTGGATGTTGAAACAAAGGCATAAGGATTTTTCATTCTATCCTTATTAACAAAATCATATGTCGTGACGGGAATAAACTCATCAATATCAATTGATGGGGCATTTTCTAATATTTTTCCTTTCTCATCTGCTGACGAGATAGTCGTTGCACTCGATGCGCGGCGTAATGCCTCTATTCTCTCGTCTGCTTCGCTTTGTTTCTTCGCATATATCTTTGATGCGGTCAATATGTCCTTAACAAGCGATACTTCATCTAAACTTTTACCCATGTCGCCAGGAATGTCTTCCGGCCATATCAATGTTTTTGCTGACTGTGTATCTGTGCGTCCCGTTTTATCTCCATAAAATGCAGGAAACGGCGGAAGGACAAGTTCTTTGGGGTCAACATCGGTGTCAGTATCGTACATAATGACCTTTCTCGTATTGTCCCCTGTATCTTCCATCTTATCCTTTATGGATTTCATATATTCATAAAAACAATACATGAATGTTTCCATATGGGCAAACGCCAAATTATAGATATTTTCTATGGATGGGCTGAATCCGAGAGCATCTTCCAACATAGCCTTCGACCTTTCGGCATATTCGGTTTTCAATTCTTCTTTTTCCCGTTCCAACATCTTGATGGCATTCGGAATTTCCACATTAAGAAAGCCCTTTACATCGGAAAATGATGTGTAAAAGAACAGTACCCTGAATTCATTCTCTTTTTGTGGCATTTCGGCGCCTTTACGCTGTAACTCGGTAATTGTTGACGGCAAAAGCTTTATTCTGCTGCCGTTGGAATTTTTATTCTCCGCATATTGTCCAATATTGAAGAGTCCTGATGCCCTATCTCGTTCGTATTTTACTTCGATGATGTTTTCGTAGCCCTTATCTTTTGTACCGTATACGGAAAGACTACTGAATTTCGGTGCATAATGTGTTTTATATGTCTCATCATACTTCGTCACGGATTCCATATACAAATCGATACTTTTACCGATTTCTTTTACCTTGGAATCAGTAATATAATAGAAATATTTCCCTTCGTCAGCCCAACCGTTAATTGGACAATTTTGACGAAGTTCGTTTAACTCGGCTATTTGGTTATCTTTACACTTAGTGTACTGTTCGCCACGGGCGGCAGCACTGATTTGTGGCTGACTTAAAGCAGCTTCGGCTACCTTGCGCCTAAACTCCGGAAACTTAATCATATCCGACACCGTTCCGTTCCTGTTCTTAAACACAAAACGGCCATTGGTCACCTGTTCGTTCCAATATTCGGAACCATGATTGAGGTATGGGGCGATGCATATATATGACATTGGAAGGTCGGCATATATTCTGAATCTGTATCCGACAAATTTTACAGTAATACCGAAATTACCACTCGAAGAATCCAATTCGATGTTCGTATCCTGCGGACAAAGGTAAAAAGTCGCGCCCTTGCCATAAAATCCCTTAAGTTTTAATTTAAACATCGGGTATGGCACGGAAAAGAGTGCCCTATATATAGAACCGAACCCTTCGCCACCATTCTGATACACATCCTCTTCGGGCATCATCACGCTTGCGCCTCTCACATCAACAAATTTTATTGTTACTTGTGGGTACACCCAATCATCAAATGACACATCAATGGATTCAATTCCGAAACATTCGGCTGTAGACATTGACGGGTTGAGGGAACTGATATCGGTAAAATTAGTTGTGAGGGTTCCGTTTGTGCCATGCATGAATGAAATGGTACCATTCGTTGACGAATAGTGCAATGTACCTATCTCGCCCGTTTCATCGCCAAAACCACACGAC
>Ga0247608_10008983_pt1 | contig 10002 bp, 11 predicted proteins | sample 176DNAGHGlowgp2_FD_193490 | JGI IMG/M metagenome (GOLD analysis project Ga0247608, IMG submission 193490) | Sheep rumen microbial communities from Palmerston North, Manawatu-Wanganui, New Zealand - 1766 DNA GHGlow gp2 | ecosystem: Host-associated > Mammals > Digestive system > Stomach > Rumen ... | reverse complement strand
AAAACTTTTTTGCTAAAATTCTTTTTCAGGTTTTTTATAATTCCCCTTGCTTGAATTAAAGCATCATCATAATTTTCTTCAACTTCTTCACTTTCTTCCAAATCCTCTCCAAGCTTAATATCCACAGATTTATTTTCTTGATCGCACCAAACCTCTGCATTCCAATCTCCGCGAGCCTGCCATTTTTCACAGGCTTCAAAAAGGTCGTCTAAATTCCATTCCTCTGTAATTTGGCAGCGAATTTCATTTCCGTTTACACATGTATATTCAATTCTATTTCTTTTTAAAAAACGTAATAAAGATCTTGATAATGGATTATCCTCTTTTAAGTTAGGCATAGTTTTTTTACTCCTTTTTTATAAAAAATTAGTTATTTTTTGCACCTCAAAAATTCATTTTCAACCCTATATTTTAGACATGAAAGTGATACTTCAGAAAACCAAAAAAGGAAAAATCGTTTGTAAATATAAGGCTGCGGATGGCTTGATTTTCGAAAAGAAAGAGCACTGCCTTTTTTATGAAAGCAAATATATGTGGAGAAAGAAATGAACACGGATACTTACAAAGAAACTGTAGATACAGATTTGGAAGTTCTTGCAGAAGCTTTTATAGCAGCTAAAGATTGGTCAGAAAAAAACAACCGCTCCAAAGTTCATATAGTGAAAACTCATTACAAAGATCTTCAAGATGGAGTTTGGAAAGATGCTTGGAACATTGAATGGGAAAATGACCAGGATCGTATAGATTGGGGAGATTACAATTTAGCAAACCTGTAAAAGGGGGTTTATATGCAGGATATTAACTTGAAAGATTTTCAGATTCCAAAGTTTCACTTGGATGAAACCAGTGAAGGAGTTGCTAATGAGGTGTTTTATGTTTCGGATTCTTCTGAGGATGACTTTATCGAAATTATCCCAGAGAGCTTGAATAATATAAGATCGAATAAAAAAATCTATATTATTTTGTACCTGAAAGGTTGTTCGATTTGCAGAGCAGAAAGCTTTTCTAATGAAATTGAAGATCCTGAGGAAGCTCTCGAAAATATGAATAAGTGGATCAAAACAACTGCATTCCGACTTTTTGGGTAAGGATGGTTAAAAAATGGAAATAGAAATGAAAGCAAAGGTTGACAGTGAACAGGTTTCTAAGTTAATGAAATTCTTCGACAAAGAAACCGAATATTTGGAAAAGTGCGATGAGTATTTTTCTTTTGGAGGTATAGCTCCGAAAAAGCCAAAGAATATAATTCGTATTAGAAAAGAGAAAAGCGCGACAAATGCACCAATCCTGGTTTTTCCTTTTCTAAAAATTTTCGGCAGCAGCAGCATTACTGTTGAAAACATTTTGACGGGTTATATTCGTCCTTTTGAAAAAACAGAACTTGCACAAAATCGAACTTGGCTTACTGTAAAAGCAAAAAATACAAGCCCTGACGGAATTGAAACAAACGAAGAAACTGAAGGGCAGCTTTCTGTTGATGCAGAGGAAGCTTTCCGTAAATCAATGAGTATTGCAAACTTCAAACCTTACTTTACAAAGTTCAAAAGGTCATTCTCTTTTTATGTAAAAAATAAGGCTGAAGATCTTGAAATGCATGCTGAATTGGTTTCTGTAAATGGCATTGGCCCTTACCTTGAAATTGAATCCACAATTGAATTGGGAAATGAAGACCTTTTGGTGGGTGAGGATTTGTTGAAAGTAAACACAGCTAGAGATCAAATTAAATGGTTTTTTAAGCATGAATTGGGTATTACAGAATTTGATGGTAGAAGCTGGGCAGATATAATTGAAAAAGAGTCTGTAAAGGAGTTTCACAAATGACGGATTATTCTTTTACAGAATGTCACATTGCAAAAGAAAACATTGGGGAACATGATGGAGATAACCGCTTTTTGATGGAAGATTTTGATAAGCAAATTGAAAAGTGGCAGGAAGATCACCCTGGTTGTACTCTTATTGGAATTTGCTATGAAGACCCCCACCCTTTTTACAATGGATATTTTCCAATGGTTTATGAGGACGAGAACGGAAATCGTTTTTGGACACATTGGTGTGTGGAAACTTTGGAAGAATACAAAGAAGCAGGTTTGTTGAATACTCCAATACAGGGCTGCTGCATAGGTTGATTGTCTATACTTTTATAGATGGGTATAAACGAAATTTTTGAAACAATGATATTTGGTTTTTTGCAATTAATTGGCATTTGCTTAGTGACCGCTTTTATATTATTTATAGTTGCAACAGCAGTGGTAGTATTTATTTGCAAAAAATTTTTCAATAAAAAGAAAAAAGAACAGGAAAAGAACAATGAATCTTGAAAAAGCTCTGAAACTCACTTTGAATAAATACAGCATTAAAAAAGATGATGTATTCAATTATTCTTTTCTTAGCGAAGAGGACGGCTCTTTTCCAAATGATAACTGTACTCTTTTTGTAGTACTAAAAAACGGTCAAAAAATCTTCGAAGATTTTTCAGGAGGCATATAATTGAACAATTTGCTTTCATCAGATGATAGAAAACACTTGCCGAACAAAGTTCGCAGGGATGTTGTAAATAATTATACGGTTTATGAAACTTGCAAGTGTTATGAATATTGGAAAAAGAGACTTTCTAAAATAGAAAAAGATATTATTCAGACTAAAGAACGCAGAACAAGACTTTACAAGCCTCTTCCAGAGGGTGGGATTGATATTATTGTAGAGGAGCTTAAAAACATAACAAAAGAACACCTCGCCTTCTTGAGACTTCTTAAACAAAGTGTTTTGCAGATTTACAAAGAAGCAAAATTCAATTACTTGGATATGCAAAAAAGATTCAATCATCAAACCGAAGCAAAATCCCCTCTTTGGAGACGTGTTCACGGTAAAATTCTGCATAAAATTACAGTGCTGCATGAATCTAAAGTACATGTAACATTTTATGTAAAGTTGAATGAAACGCATTGTAACTTTTCTGATTTTGTAGAGAATTATAATATTCAACAGATTTTTGAAAATGAAAAAGATGATTTGAAAAATTACAGCTTCGCTGCTTTTTACAATCTCAATCAGATTATGCAATTTTACAAATCTGAAGATTTCAAAGTGGAAATTGCACCAGATGAAGCTCCTGCTGGTCACCCGGATATCTTTGATGTTGTACAATACAAAGCTTTCAAGTACGTAAAAGGTAGCCTGCTTGATACACATCTTACTTATGATGAATTTAAAAGAACTTTTGAGTACAACTCCGGTGAATCTCTAAAAGGTATGAAAGAATGGTTTGTTGAAAATTTCAAGAATATCCTTGAAAAACAGTTTCCAAGAAAGAACACTTTTGATATTGTAAATTACGGGGATGTCAAGAAGACATTCGAAAGCTGGAAAAGGTATTATGATATGTGGCAGGTAAACGAAACACCTGAAAAAAGGAGAGCAAAAAGATGCAAATAAAGAATTATTTTGTGTCATATCAATTCATAGATGTTAATGAAAAGGGTAGTATGGGTTTTGGTTGTACAGAGTTGAAAATATGTGAAAAAGTGAAAGGGTTTCCAGAGTTGCAGGATATGCAAAATTACATTCAACAAAAGATAAAAGAAGAAAGTGGAAGAGATGTAAATGTAGTCATTCTTTATTGGCGGCCTTTTGAAGAATAAGAAAGATGATTTTAACAGAACAAAAAATAAAAAGAATAGGAAGGAGATTTTGGAGGGGAAGTAAATATAAAAACTGGCAAAAGTCAAAATCTCCATACAACTGCCTGTATGTTACAGGGGATCTTTTTTACGCAATTACTTATCTAAAATCTGAAGAATTCGACTTTAGAGAAAATGGGTATTTGATTGAATATGTACTAAAGGATAGAGTAAACATCTTCAATGCGCGTTATTACAAGGATTACAGAAAATTAGAGGATTGGTGCAGAGTTCATAACCCCGAATTTTTGAAAGTTCTTCCAAAGCTGAAAGATTACGATTGGTTGGATGTTTTAAGCAGCTCAAACAGAAACAGGCTGATCGATATCTTAAAAGGATTAGGTTATGATGGTTTTTTCAACATTGAGAATAAACAAGGAAAAATCCTCCGAAGGATAGAAACTATAAGAAACGAAGATGATTTGTATGGATTTTCAGGTTTAGGTATCTTTGATGAAAAGTGTTTAAGCCGTTTTGAAGAGTATCAAGGTTGGAAAGAAATTACAAAATTACCTGAAGTGAAAAGTTTGATAGAAACAGCAAAAGAGGAATGTAAATCAATTATTCTCAGAATGTACAAATCTGCGTTGGAAAAGCTTGAAATTACTCCAAATATTCTAGAATTGTTAAAGGCTAAGCTAGAAAACTACATTATAGATTGCTCTTTTTTACCTTTCTTTTTAATGACAGATGCTGAAATTTCAGAGTTTGTTCAGAATTTCAACTTTGAAAAAGAATTGCTAGAAGAAGAAATTTATAAAAAGAAAATGATTCATCGGCCTATTTTTAATCGCTGCTAATTTTTCGCATTTCGTGATGCATTTGTATCCAACAAAGATTTCATTGTTTCAAAATCTTCTAATATTTTTTTCAAGGTATTTTTATCCTCAAAATCAGATTCTCTAAGCATCATCATTTTAGTCCAACCAACTTCCACTTTTAATTCTAATAATTTTGAAGAGCCTGCTGTAAAAGAAAGATCATAATCTACATTCAAAATTCTAAAATTAAAGAAAACAAAAACAGGTAAATCAGGGCGAGTTGACCATTTGTCATTGTAAGCTGAATTTATATTCATTTCAGTATGAATATCCCTTCCCCTTATTATATCAAGAAAAGCTATTCTCATAGAAGGGTGTACAAGCGTTGCACCTGAGCTTAAATCGTAAATTGTTTCAAATTCCTTTTTTGTATAAGTGTCTTTTTTGAACCATTGAGAATTTATTTCGCTTGCTCCTTCTTTATAGGTTGTATTTGCTTTCCATGTACTAGTTGCATCTTCTTCCGTTAATCTTCCATCCTCGCTTATTTTAAAATTTTTATCTTTTAATAATTGCAAAGAAGAACCTGTTTCTGTTAAAAGGTCTGTTAGGGTAGTTAATTCTTTATTACAAATAAGAGTCCATGTAGCTTTATAATCCATTTGAGGTATAGAATTATTTAAAAGACTTAAAGAATTTGTACCGTATTGAATATTTGCGACTGACCTTTTTACTTCCGGTATATCCATTCCTTTTAATCTATAATTCATTAACCTGGACTTTTTATGATAATCTTCCACTTCTTGTTCGGGGTTGTCCAAAACATATAAATTAAACATTTGAGAACATAAAAGAGGGTCTGCTTCCAAAAGGCGAACAAATGCATTGGAATTATCCAATGTTGAATCCGCCATTTTGTTCATATAAGACCAAAGGTTTCTTTCAGGTGTTACATAAAAACCTACTTCTCTGTTTTTGATTTCTTTAGTTTTTATTTCTGTTTTTTTGGATGATTTAAAAACATCATACTGTTTTTCCTCTTCCTCTCCTCCACTTAAACTAAAAGTTGGAATAATAGAATCTAAAAGACCTTCCCATACTTGTTTGCCTGCATTAGTAAAAGTATCTTTTACAGAATCTAAAGCATTGGATCCTAATTGAGAAAAAAAGTCACCCCATTGTTCAGCTGCATCTTTACTTTCATCCCAACCTAAATCCAAACCCTCTTTCATTTCTTTTTCAACTTCGCTTTTTCTATTAAGGATTGTTAATTCGCCTGTTTCTTCGAATTTCTTTTTTGCTTCATCGAATGCGTTTTTCCAGGCTTGTTTTGAAAAATTGGTTTTTGTATATTCCCATTTTGCATTCCAATAATCTTTTCTTGCTTCAGAAACTACTGAATTTATTTCTTTTACTTTTGTTTTATATTCATCTATATTATATTTTTTATCAATTTCCGCTTTTTTCTCATAATCATAACCATCATCCCCTTCTTGACCTAGAGCCGCTATTTCCTTTTCATATTCTTTTATGTTGTATTTTTCTTTTAAGGCATTCTTTTGAGTTTTTGCATCCTCTTTTACTTGTTTTAAAGATTCGCCTTTTGATAAAACATCATTTTCATGAAAATTTTTTAAATCTTGATAATCATATCTTCTTACACTCTTTAAATCTTCAAGTGCTTGATTTTCTTTCTCAAAATCGTTTTTTAATTTTTCCTGCTCTTCAGTGGTTTTTGCAGCTGCGTAATTTTTATCATAGTCATCCCTTAATTTCTTTTTTTCTTCTTCAATTCTCTTTTTTGTTTCTTCATTTTCTCCAAATGTCTGAACCCTTAAACCAACAAGCATTTCACGCTCAAGCGATCTACTCTCTTTTGAAAGTGTTTTGAATTTAGAAATGTTTTCACTTTGGTTTTCTGTAAAATTTGCGTTTTTTAAATCAAAAGATTCATTTTTCAAATCAGAATTGAATTTTGCAACGCTTTCAATATTTTTTCCATATTCATTTCTTAAAGCTGCTTTTGTAAAATTATAGGCTAAGTCTGCTGCTGCAAATTTACCGTTTGCTTGATTTATAAGATCTGTTGAACGAACTTCAACAGCTTGAAGATTTCTTTCTTTTTCATCACTTACTTTATTGTAATTATTTTCAGCATTATTATATTGAGTTTGAGCATTATTCGCAATAAAACTTTTTTGCCAATTCTCTTTTTGTAAAGCTTCTAAAGTTTGTTGAGAATTTGATTCTTGTTGAGTTAAAGGACCAAATGTATTAGAAGATGTATTTGAGATTTTTTCTAATTTTTCTTTACTTTTTTCAAGTTGTTTGTTTGCATTTTTTAAATTCTTTTGAGCAGTTTTTAATTGCTTTTCTGCATCCTTTAGTTTTTGATTCTCATCTTTTTCCGTTTTTGCATAATCAATCCGTTTTTGCCTTACAGCAAAACTTACATTTTCTTTTGCGCTGTTTAATTCTGATGCTTTTGTTCCTAAATCTGAAATGCTCGGCATTTTACACCTTCCTTAAATCATTCGGATGTGCAACTGATTTGAAAAATCCTGTATCTAAAAGATATCCATTCCCGAAAGCTTGTATTATTGTGCTTGTAATATTAGCTTTTATATTGCAGGGGCAATGTATAAAACCATATCCTGCTAACTTTGCTTTGTTGTATAAATTTAAACTGGCATTTGTTAGGTTTTGGATTATAACTTTATCCCCTATAGAAAATTTCTTTACACGTGTTGGTTTTAAATTAAAATTCATTTTTTAATAACTCCTTTAATTTAAGCTTCCCAAAGATTTAATGAACCACCTGAAGTTCTCAAAGTCCATAATCCTTTTATAGCCAATTGACCTGACATTGGAGTTCCTGCCTCATCTGTATTGGAAAAATCAAAAGTTATATCAACACTTGTAGGAAGAACCTCATTCAAAGATATTCTATTTGAATTAGCTTTGCAAAGATCCTCTACCCTATATGCAAACATTTGAGGATAACCAAGCCTGAACATAAAAGACTTTGTAGGTTGGAGTTTGTTGTCCTTCATAACACAAAAATTTTTTTGATAAAATTGTTCATTTATATAAGCTGTAATTGCAGGCTTGTTCATTATAATTCTTGCCAAATTATCTTTTACTGATGTTATACCATTCATTTGTTCTTTTAATTTGTTATTTATTGCTTTTTTTTGTTCTTCTTCAGAAAGGGTTTCTGTAGTACCTCCCTTTGAATTATTTCCAGTTTTTTTATCTCCCCCTTCGGAATTGCCTGTAAATACTTCTGAAACCCCTTCTTTTAACTCACTGATTGCCTCTTTTGCTGATTTTTTCAAACTATCAACAGCTCCTGAAAGAGATCTTCCAAGAACACCTTTTTCAGATTGAAGACTTAATTCTTCTTGAAAAGGAAATACCTTCTCCTTCTTTGCTGTCTCATTCATAAGCGTAAAGAAGGTGGCAGGAAAAGCTGCATTTAAAAAAGGAACATCTATTCCTTGTATTGTAGAAAGTCCTGTTACATTCTCATGGCCCGGATAAGAAAACCCAGTAGTAGTAGGAAATAATTTACTTTTTATTTTCATTAAAGGTTCCCAAACTTCTTTTCTTGCATTAAATAAATTGCATTTGCCATATGCAAAATCTATTTTTAATTCTCCCCCTATTTTCATGTCAACTCTTGGAGAACTTTTTCTCATAGGTATTACGTGAGTATATGCATATGACCAGTTCTGCAACATTGAGGATAATTCTTGTATAACAGAGCTCGTTTCATCTTTTTTACCATCTGTACTAGAGGTACCATCTGTAGTTGAGGTTTCAGCGTTTACTTTTGCTTGCAATAAAGTAAGCATGGAATCTATAACTATAAGTTGTTCTCTCATTTTTTTAGGATCAGATGGAAACTTTATACCTGTAGCTTTAAGTAAACTATTTAGAATTTCTATTACAGGTTTGAAAATTTCATCATAAGAATCCTCAAGCTCTTTGGCTGCTTCCGTAAAATCCTCTTTAAAAGTAAATCCAATGTTTTTTAAGCATTCAGGAGCAATTTCCCCATATTTTAATTCAGGGATTTGAGGACTTGTAATTCTTTTACTTTGATCCAATAAATAACTACTTGCCATATGTTAAAAAATTAGTCTTTTTCCCAATTTTAAAAAAAATCGTTCTTTTTTTTTCCACTAAATATTTTATAAGAAAAAGAATTTTGAAAAACTTTTTGTTTTTTCTTTTTAATTTTAAATTTATCTTGAATAGATATGAAAGCTGACAAAAAAGAAAAACAGAATTAAAAAACTTGTAAAAGAGTGTTGAATAGGCTCAAGTTGTAAAAAAAGTTTTTTATAAAAAAAAAGTTGTAAAAATTCAAAAATCAAAAAGGAGAAAAAAAGAAATGCTTAATATGGCACAGAAAAAGGCTAACCTTTCAGAGAAGATGATTTCAAAGAAAGAAGCTGTAAAATTGTTGAATGAAAAGGCACAGCGTGCTGAGAAGGCAGCTAAAGTTTGGGACAACCATCCTTTGTTTAAGGGTGAGTTGAGCAAGATTACAGAGGCTAAAACTCGTCAGAATGCTGCTATCAACTTGACTAACCAGGCAAGGTATATGAGGCAGTTGAATGAGCAGGAAACTTCAGCGGAGTTCCAGAGAATGGCTCCTGCAAATATGATGAGACTTGTTCAGTTGACAATGACAAACCTCAACCGTGGTAATGTTTTCTCTGAATATGCGATGGAAACCGCTAGAGATGCGATTTATTATGTAAAGCCATTCTTCTCAAAGAGCATCGGTGATCCAAACAACCTTTTCGCAGAACGCTCAAGAGGATATGGTACATCTGATGATCCTTATGGATTCAAGAACGGTAGGTTTGGAGAGGACACAGAAGTTGGTGGATACAATGGACACAACCCAGCTTATGGTGGACAGTATAAAGCAAGAAACTCTTCTACAAACACAAATGCTAGAAAGTCTGCTTATGAGACAAAAGAGACTCGTTTCGCAGGTGAACTTGCAAATGGTTCAGCTGAAGGAACAAAAGTAACTTTCAATACAGCTCCATTTGGAAAAACTGGTAACAAATATGTTCCTGGTTTCACAAAGATTTACAACGGAACAAATGAGCAGGATACAATCGCTGTTCAGGATCCAAACACATTTGAGTTCCTCGTAGTTGGAAAATACTATGGTGTTGAAATCAAGCAGGAAGTTACTGATGGAGTTGTTTCTGTTGAAGTTGTTGGAACTCCAAAAGATGAGAATGTAAAGATCGAGTCAATCAACGCAGTTGCAAGATTCGATTCTGAGACTGATTACGAAGGACGTCACCTCGGTGAAGTTCAGTTGGATATGTCTGTTTATGAGCTCCGTCCACATAGAACATCAATCGGTGTTTCTTGGACAAAGCTTTCTGAGATTACATTGGATGCTTCATTCAATACTCAGATTGACGATATCCTTCTTACAGCAGCAGCTGACACAATCCACCAGCAGATGGATTACGCTGCATTTATGGAAGCTTATGACTTTGCTCGTGCAAACCCAGAGGCTTATCACG
>Ga0247608_10008980_pt1 | contig 10003 bp, 11 predicted proteins | sample 176DNAGHGlowgp2_FD_193490 | JGI IMG/M metagenome (GOLD analysis project Ga0247608, IMG submission 193490) | Sheep rumen microbial communities from Palmerston North, Manawatu-Wanganui, New Zealand - 1766 DNA GHGlow gp2 | ecosystem: Host-associated > Mammals > Digestive system > Stomach > Rumen ... | reverse complement strand
GAAATGCTTTTAATCTTTGAGAGATAACAAAACTATGTAAAGAACATAATTTATGGTTAATAGAAGATACTTGTGATGCTTTAGGTACAAAATATGATGGACAATATATTTGAACATTTGGAGATATTTGAACACTATCATTTTATCCAGCACATCATATTACCACATGAGAATGATGAGCTTTAATTACAAACATTCCATTACTCTACAAATTGATAAAACAATTTAGAGATTGGTGAAGAGATTGTTGGTGTAAAACAGGACAAGATAACAGTTGCTGAATGAGATTTAAATGGCAATTATGAGATTTGCCAGAAGGATTTGATCATAAATACATTTATTCAAAAATAGGATATAATCTAAAAATTACAGATATGCAGGCAGCTATTTGAGTAGCACAATTAGAAAAATTGCCGAATTTTATCCAAAAAAGAAAGGATAATTTTGATTATTTAAAAAGTAAGTTTATTGAAAATTGATTAGATCAATATTTTATTCTTCCAGAAGCTACAGAAAATTCTGAGCCTAGTTGGTTTGGATTCTGTTTGAGTTTAAAAGAAGATTCATGAATAAATAGAGAAGAATTACTTCAATATTTAAATGAGAAAAAAATCTGAACAAGATTATTATTTGCTTGAAATTTTACAAGACAACCAGCATTTTTGGATTATGTTAAAGAATATAGAATTGAATGAGAACTTAAAAATACAGATTATATTGTTGATAAAACTTTCCGATTATGAACATTCCCATGATTAACTAATGAAATGTTGGATTATGTTGTTTTAAAAATTAAAGAGTTCATTGATGAAAGAAAATAAAATTCTGATTAGTATACTCGTTCCAACATATAATAGAGTAGAATATTTAAAAGAATGTTTGGATAGTATTGTTGAACAAAAATGATTTGACTTAAGAGAATTAGAATTGATAGTCTCAGATAATTCTGAATGAGATGAAACTAGAAATTTTATGGAGAAATATAAGAAAGAAAATAAAGATTGGAATATTTTCTACAATAAAAACAAAAAAAATCTATGAATGGTATGGAATTGGAATAAATTGCTTGAATTAAAGAAGTGAGAGTACTTTATCTTTCTTTCAGATGATGATAAGTTTTATGATAAAAATAGCTTAAATAACTTATATAATGAAATATACAATACAAGAACATATTTATGTTGCTGAAAAAGAGTTTTTATAGATAAAAAATGAGAAACTGTGAATGATATAAATGATTTTTCTCAAGCATATATAAACAGTACAATAAAATACACGTTTGACCTTAAAAACAACTTATTATGATTCGGAGGTATTTTATTTAAGAAAACGAATATAAGGTTTGAAAAAGATGTTTGAACAGCAGCAGATAGATGCTTTAATTTATTTTATTTGAAAAATTTTTGAAGTTGCGCTTTTTTGAATAAGAATTGTTTTTGTTACAGATTCCACGATTCCCAGCTTAGTAATAGGTTGAACGTGTTAAATCTAATTAAAAATGAATTGTCTATATGGAATAAATTATGAATTAAATCGTATCAAAAATTTTTTCTTTTTGCTAGATTTATTTTGGCGGTATTATATTGAAAAATCTTATGAAAATTTTGATGGAAATTATCTTTATTTGTTAAAGAAAAACTTTGGAAATAACGTTTTTAAATTTTTAATTATTTTAAAATGAAAAAAGTTTTAGTAACATGATGAGCGTGATTCATATGATCTCATCTCTGTAAAAAATTGCTTGATGAATGAAATGAAGTAATTTGCCTAGATAATTTGTTCACAGGAAACAAAACCAATATAAGGGATTTGATTTGAAATCCAAATTTTACTTTCGTACTTCATGATGTTACTCAGCCTTTTTGGGCACAAGTGGATGAAATATATAATTTTGCATGTCCTGCTTCACCCATTCATTACCAAAAAAATCCAGTTGAAACTATCAAAACTTCTCTTTTGTGAGCTATAAATATGCTTGAATTAGCTCTGAAAGTGAAAGCTAGAATTCTACAAGCGTCTACATCTGAGGTTTATTGAGACCCTACTATTCATCCCCAACCTGAAACTTATCGATGAAATGTTAATATTAATTGAGTTAGGTCTTGTTATGATGAGTGAAAAAGAGCTGCTGAGACATTATTTATGGATTATCATAGACAATATTGAGTAGATATTAGAATAATAAGAATTTTCAATACTTATTGACCAAATATGCATCCACATGACTGACGTGTAGTTAGTAATTTTATTATGCAAGCATTACAAAATAAAGATATTACTATTTATTGAGATGGTTCTCAAACTAGGTCTTTTCAATATGTAAATGATTTGATTGATGGTATGACATTAATGATGAATAATGATAAATGATTTATATGACCAGTGAATATTTGAACTGAATATGAATTTACTATTAAAGAATTGGCTAAGAAAATAATCAGTTTAATTCCATGATGTACTAGTAAAGTGGTTTACGAAGATTTACCAGGAGATGATCCAAAGCAAAGAAGAGCAGATAATAAATTAGCTAAAGAAGTGTTATGATGGGAACCAAGTATTCAACTAGATGAATGACTTAAAAATACAATTGCCTATTTTAAAAGATATATTTAAATGTTTTTATCACATATTTATTGATTATGATAAAATACGATGTAGCGATAGCATATAGGTGTTATCCTTGAATTAGTAAAACTCCTAAGTATCGAAGTACGGATAAACTCGCTATGATAACATGATGATTGAAATCCATGGTCAAATGCTTATGAGCTTTAAAAGCAAAGTTTTTTATTATTGCTGATTGAATCCCTAAAGAATGGAAAGATAAGATAATCCAATCTTTATGAAAATGTGACTATGAATACATATATACAGACCATATCGGAAACAATTGAACCTATGGGAAACAAATCGAAATATTACTAAATCAAAATGATAGCGAGATTGTTTATTTTGCAGAAGATGATTATTTGTATAATATCTTCGATAAAGAGTGATGGAAAGAAGGTATAAGCTTATTAAAAAATAAAAAAGCTGATTTTATCTCATTATTTGACCATTTAGCTATTTATAAAAACTATCTTCATAAATATAAGAAAGATTTTATAATCACTGAAAATAAAATTCGGAAAACCGAAGCTTCTACTTGCTTAACTTTTATGACAACAAAAAAAACGCTAAAAGAAACAAAAAAAGTTTTTGATTTATATACAAGATGATGTTGGGATTATCCTATGCGAACAATATTAACAAAAAAGAATAATTTTAGACTGTTTGATGTTGATTATAATTATAAATTATGATTACCTTGAAATAAAAAACCGTCATTAATCCAAAAATTATTAAAAAATTTTCCATATTGAACTGTATGCTTTTTTATGTCACGAATATATTGAGCAAAATATATTCTTTTTTGAAAAAAGTATAAACTATTTATTCCAACTCCATCTATTACAACACATTTAGAAAGCGATGATATAGCTCCTTTAATCCATTGGGATGATGTTTTTAGAAAATTATAAGATTATCAAAATTTTTTGTAAAGAAGTTCCATTTTATCTTTAATTTCCTCTTTTCCATTACCTCATCATCAAATATGAATAAAATAATTATCTATATTTTCAATTTCATATAAATCTGGATCTTCAAATGATTTTAATAGCTTCAAATCATCTTTTTGATAATATTTATAAACATATTTCCAATTTCATCATCATGTATCCAAAAAGGATAATGGAATAAGCCTTTTTACTGGAAAGAAATTATATCATTTTTCAAATAAGTCTTTTCTATAAAAAGCACATCATGGCCATAGAAACCATCTATTTCATGCACAATTATATATTCTATTAAATATGTTTAATCTTATATTATCTTTCAATAATCATCGGAATGGTTGTTCTTTTAATATTTCAATTATAGATATTTTCTTAATCAAGAAGCAATCATGATCTAATAATCAAAAATATAATGAATCTGAATTCAGAATAAAATGTTTCATACAATAGTTCAATGCTAATCAGTGAGAATGCGATTGTTCTAGATTATTTTTTGGTAATTTTACATAATTACATTTATTGTCTATACATATTTTTTTAATTTTATCAGCCTCCGTTTTTATGGTGCTATTATCCATAATATTCAAACAATAATTATCTTTCAGATTTTTCTCTAGATAACGAATTTGAGTCTCAATTAAAAATGGTTTATTAAATGCTATAATATAGAGATCTAATAAATCTTTATTACTGGTTTTATTTGATAAAACTTCTATAGGTTTTAATTTTAAAAATTTTTTAGAGTATATATGGTTTTTAAATTTTTTTATTGGGTTGTTGTTTTTTATAAATGGTATAATGTAAGATGAAAACCTATAATAATTATAATACAACATATGATTTCTTATTTAATAAAAATATCTTTTAATATCTCTTCTCAATTTGCAATATAATTACTTATAGCTTCCTTTATGTCCTTTTCACATGCTAATCTATATTTCTTATCTTTTTGTAATTTCTCTAAAATATTGATGTAATCATCAACAGTATCACATTTAAAAACAAGCTTTTCTAGATCTACATCCAATCATTTCATAGATGAAGAAGATGCCAATACTATTTTTCAACAATATAATGATTCTAGTATTCTCATATTTATTCATACAGTTTCCTTTATAGGAACAATTACAACATCACATCATCTGATATAATCTTCCAATTTTTCAACAAATCAATGAAATTTTATATTTTCTTTGTCTTGAATATTATTTACATTTTTTCAACATACATTTACGAGGAAATCATTTCACAAATTAGGACAAAGATCATTATAAATAAATTTTAATGCATTTTGATTAAAAGAAGCTTTTAAGCTTCAATAAAATAATATATTGAATTTGTTGTTATTGAAATTATAGGATTGTCAATTTAAATTATATATTTCATCTGATACTCATAATTTCATGAGGTTTACATTATTTAATCATAATTTTTTTATGTGCTGACAATCATGTTTTGAAATACAAATGATTTTAGTTACTTTCTTAAATATATATTCTTCAAAAATTTTAATAAATCTCCATAATTTAGAATTTTCTCTTTTGTAATATTGATACTCTATATTATGAGCCAATAAATATATAGGACAGTTATTATTATTTTTTGATATTATTTTTGCTAGATGATAAAGATATGGAAATTCTAACAATACAATATCAGCTTTGATATCTTTCAATTCTCATTTAGATAATATAAACTCATAATTCATTTTTTGTAATAAATCAGGGAAGAATGAAAATTTAAATTTCTTCTTTATATATTTTGATGTAAAATTAATTCAATTTGGTATTTCTCATTCCTGATTATTCTCCTGATAAAAATAATAAAAATTCAATTTATGATATTTTCAAACAGTATTATTTACAAAAAAACTAGCACTTTTTCCACCAGTGTTTAATGGTATATTATTAAGTAAGCTAACTGTTGCTATTTTCATCCTTAAATAAAAGATAAAAAGAATAATTATTTCTTAATCATTTCTCTAATAAATCACCATCCATACATAAATGGATGTAAAAATACCAAAGGATAAACACATAATGAAACTAGGCTTTTAGTCTTTTTAACATTCTCAATAAATACTGCAGTTGCTAGTAAAAATACCAAAGCATAAGGTAAAACAAATATCCAACTCCAAAATAATAAAGGTATCAAAGCAATTGTATATAATAAGTAACAAACACTTAAATAAACATACAACCTAGGTATATCATGATGATATTTAACCATTCTAGCAGCTCATTTTCAATATTTTGCCATGTGAGACAAAAATTGTCCTATACTTTCTTCTAATCTATGCCATATTTTAGCATCAGGACAATATAAAAATTTATATCAATCTTTTGTAAGCCTAAAATTAATCTCTATATCATCAAAGAAATCAGGATAAGCTGTATTAAACATATATTTTCTTAATATATCTGCTTTATATATACTGTTATATCATGCAATTGATGGAATATATTTTAAGCCTTTAACTTCACAAAAAGCAGGATTTCATAAAGTCATAATATAACTACAAAAATAATAGTTTAGCATCAATTCAAATTTAGAAATATCTCATTTTGTTTCTACGTATCTAGGTCATCATGCTCATGCAATTTTTTCATCATTTTCTGCTCCTTTGATTTTATCATGAAGTTTTTCTAACCAATATTCATCAGCTCTACAATCAGCATCAATTTGTGCTATGTATTTTGATTCAGGACTAGTTACATCTATCGAAACATTTCTAGCAAATGTTGGTCAATAAGTTACTCATCACCATTTATCTTTATAGTGTTTTTCATTAATTATTTTATGAGTTACTCATTGCTCAGTTAAATAAGCATGTGCAAAATCTATGGTATTATCGTTCGAATTTCAGTCCACAATAATTACTTCATAATTCTCTTTCCCGTAAGATTGTTTGCATACTCCTTTTAGGGTTTGAAGAATATATTTTTCTTCATTTTTGGTAATAATACATATTGAAATATAATCTTTTTTCATTTTCTTAATTATGAATGTAAACATATTATATAATTTTGTTTTTTTAATATTCTAACATAAATGTATCTAATTGGATAATCAAATAGCATTTTTGTCATAATCAGAAACTAAAAGACTTTCTTTTATTCAATTTAAAATCTTTTCAATAATATCTTTTGATAATTCTCATACATATGTAAATCTATTATCTAAATATTCTCAATAAAGTTGATATATATTACAAGTTTTTACATCGTTACAATTAAAACAACATCTTTTAGGGAAAAAAGCTACCTCTCATTGTTCAATGATTACTAGTGTTTCTTTTGACAAATTTCTAAATTTTATATAATTCTCTCTTTCCTCAACTTTACTTGTTGCAACAGAAATATAAATCATTTCTCATGTCTCATTAAAATCATCATTTAATATAACTTGATAATGTGGTTGTGGTGTCATAACCTTGCCATGGAATAAGTATACTTGTCATCTGTGCAATGACGCAAGCAATTCTTCAGCGTCATTATATTTCATTTTCAAGACTTTCGTAATATAAATCTTTCGCTACTGTCACCTCTTCATCAGAGATATTGAATATTGAATCCTGATTATCAGAATTTTGAAAAAAGCTTTCTACTGGCATTTCAACTCTTGAATATTCATTGACTTTTTGTTCTAAATCTCTCCATTCTTTATAATTATGTGTAAGCTCAACTAATTTCCATTCTGAATATCATCAAAAAATATCATATATTTTGTCTAAATCTTGTCTTTCAAGTTCTGATATGCGATCAAAGTCAGTAATTCGCGTCTTTGTTTTTAAATCAAATCAATCTTTTTCGAATGGCAATTCTCATTCTAAATTTAACTGTTCGGGAGACTTTATTATATCTGAAGTCAACGAACCTAATGGTCATTTTGGTAATGCGAAATACACATCATTTGTTATGGTTTTTCAATATTTTTTTAAATGTAACTTATCCGCAAAATATACAAGCTTTATTAACTTCATATAATTCATTCTTTTTTCTTTTTGAAGTAAATAGGAAATAACTTGTATTATCTTACTTGTACGATTATTCATTCTCTTAATTATTTGAGAATTAAAATTATTCTTTATATATTGTTTAATATTAAGAAATCAAGTGATAGTTAAGTATTCCGTGCTATCAAGAATTTGATTGACTAAAGAAATACAATTTAAATTACTTTAGATCAGTCTTTTTCAAAGATAGGATAGTAAACTCTACTTTGAGGAAATTTTAAAGCTATTGCTGATCCAATATCGATTTTTTTGTCTTGATTAGAAAAAAATACCATAAATCACCCATTTCACGCTCATAGTATTCTTCATGAATAGGCTCACATTTTAAGTCAGTAATTATAAATATCCAGTATCACTTGTTTTTTTATTGGGTCCATTTTTTCTATCTTATGCATCCATGAATTATTTATAGTTTCATGGATTTTATCATGATTATTATCTTTAATTAATTCTAAAAATGAATATGCACTTTCTTTAATATTATTCAAAGAATTAATTTTATCTTTTGCTCATGCTTGTACTTTTTTAATTTGTTGGTCCATAGCAACACCTCAATCTCTAGAAATTCATGTATATACCAAAACTAATCAGTCTGTTAAACTTTTCACCTCAATAGGTTTTACCTCAATTCATTTTTTACTGAGATAATAAACATTAAAACCTCAATAGGCAACACATAGATGATCTTGAACTCATCATTTGATTCATAAGTCTTCCCTTTCTATTTCATAGGCAAGGTTTCGTAATTCACTTGGTAGTAACTTTTTACCAATAAATTCCAAAAAAGCTGACAAGATTGAAGTTACCATGGAAGAAGACCCTCATAATCATGAACCAACAGGTACTACTGAATCTGTTTCCATGATAAATGATAATCATTCTTTACCAACCATTTTTAATATTCTCTTATATACAGCCTTTTGAAGATTAAATGGTTCTCAATTTATCTTATTAGGATCTGTATCCAATGAAGAATAAATAGATCATAAATCTTTAGACTTTAAAATTATTCATCAATATGGATTTTCTCTAATCATACACGAGCTATACATGTTGATAGCAAAATTGATTGAAATTCATCAATATTGATTGTAATAATCTTTTACGTCCGTCCCTCATCCTACTAAACTTAATCTATGAGGAGTCCTTGCCATACAAATTGTCATATATTTTCTTAATCAGTATAAATTAGTCCTTTTTCTTTCACCTATAATCACTACTATTATGAGTTTTTGCTCATAAGCCATCTACTATTTCAATATTCATTTCTTTACAAACTCATTCTTCTAATATTCATCAAAGGAATCTATCTCATCATTTTCAAAGAATTATCTTTGTATCATCTCAGTATCTTTTTCTTATTTCAATTGCAGCAGCTTTAATTGATTCACATACAGATGGGTCATGATCAATTGAAAGCATCACTTCATCAACATATCTAATTGCAGAAACTACAGCACATCTAAAATTTTCATCTTGAAAAACTTCTTGTTTTCAGGTTTTTAATCTTGCTTGTTCATCATTGTTTACAATTATCCAAAGTTCATCTCAAAGTTTTTTACTAAGTTCCATACATTCAATATGACCGGGATGAATTGGATTAAAATATCATGTATTAATAACAACTGTCTTCATTAACAATTTATTAATTCGTAAAGTTAGCTATTTCTACCTCCTCGCATATTGTATGATAAATTGTTTCATGACATTCTTGGATTCTAGGAGTATTATCAGAAGGAACTATTAAAGTATAATCCATCATATCTTTTAATTTACCTCATCATTTTCAGAGAAGTCCAACTGTTTTAATTCACATAGCTCTTGCAGATTCTACAGCCTTAATAACATTCATAGAATTTCATGAAGTAGAAATTCAAACCAAAATATCTCAAGCTTTTCAAAGTCATTCAACTTGTCTAGAAAATACAATATCAAACCCATAATCGTTTCAGATGGCTGTAAGTATTGATGTATCAGTACTTAATGCTATAGCAGGTAAAGCATTTCTCTGCATTTTATATTGTCCCAAAAATTCTGCTGCAAAATGTTGAGAATCTGCAGCACTTCATCAATTTCCACAAATTAACAGTTTGTGTCAGGTTTTGATTGTATTATTTATTAAATCGATAACTTCATGTAATATTTCTGCATTATTCTCTATAAAATTTGTTTTTACTTCGGCAGATTCCAAAAAGTATTTTTTTAGATTCATTGCTTATAATTACAATATAAATATTTATTAGTTTTTTGATTTACTTAGGATCATTGCAAACTCCATGATAGTATCCACAGTGCGATCCACCGGAATATTGCATTCATACTGATCATTTTTAATCAAAACAGTTTTACATCAGGCATTAATTCAAGTTTGGATATCAGATTCTTTATCTCATATGAAATAACATTTTGATATATCTAGATTAAATTTTTC
>Ga0247608_10008978_pt1 | contig 10004 bp, 10 predicted proteins | sample 176DNAGHGlowgp2_FD_193490 | JGI IMG/M metagenome (GOLD analysis project Ga0247608, IMG submission 193490) | Sheep rumen microbial communities from Palmerston North, Manawatu-Wanganui, New Zealand - 1766 DNA GHGlow gp2 | ecosystem: Host-associated > Mammals > Digestive system > Stomach > Rumen ... | reverse complement strand
GAGCGGAGCGTTGTCCTCGACGTTCTTTATGCCGAAGTTCTCCTCTTTGTTTATCTTGTTGAGCGTGTCAATCCATTGTGTCTTTGCCACAGAGATGTTCAGGAATCCCTTTATCACATTGAAGTCGCTGACTTCCTTTGCGTTGTTTTTCAGATATTCGCCTATTTCCTGTCCTATGGCGTCTGGAGACTTGTGTGCCGCTTTGGAGAATGCGAATGTGACAACAGTGACGTCGCCTTGAAATTCCTTCTTTGTCTTTTGTATTTGAATCTTGTCTGCGTCCACGTCAATGCCGTAAAGAGATTTGACGGCTTGTGCGGTGGCCTTTGCGATAGACTGTTCAAGTTCCATGTCTTATGATGTTTTTAAGTTTTTGTATCAGTGATTTAGAATCGCAAATATAGCAAAAAATGGGGTAAGGGGCTGTTGGCTGACTTTGTTTTGACCGCTTAAATCCCTATATTTGAAAATTCATTGCAATAAACCGAATATGTTCAACACAAGAAATGCGATAATAACAATAGCCTTGTCAATGCTTGCGACATCTGTCAATGCTCAGTTGTTTGGCTCCGACAGGTCTAAAAGAACGTCAAACAAATCTAGATACGAGGTAGGGACTGACATCAGAAGTAATAATAGGCAAATCGTGGCGCATGACGGATTCGCTCCGGACACAGCGGAGAACGAATCGAAAGGCATGAAGAAGTTGACTGAACTATTCAAGAAGAATGATAATAAAACACAGCCTAAGTCTTCGAACGCCAACAACCCTTCTGTGAACAGAAATGTCGCATTAGCAAAGAATAGACGTAATCCTGCGCTTGATAATAAGTTCATATTCAGAGGATTTGCCCTGAATGGCATCGTGAATGTGGAGAGCCTGAAAGCCGACACAAATCCTCCTGCCGGATTCAAGGAGTACATCACCGATATGCGTTTCTACGAGGAAGGCGAGGATCTGCGCCTGATTGACAATAGCGGACTGCACGTGACTATGCTTTTCGAGCCTGGCACATCGCGCTTGACTGGAGTGCAGGTGGAGAACGTGGACCGCATGGACCAGGTGCAGCAGTTGCAGCAACTCATCAAGAAGGAGATGGGCGTGCCTACGAGAGGCTACGAGGTCATAAGAAACTATGACGGCGACAACAACTCCGTTTGGACTGACTATTCAACCTACGAGTTCGTCTATCAGTACGATTACGGCGATGTGATTTACGACTTCCACATCAGCCAGTACGGCGCGAAGAAGAGCAATGGCAAAATAATGCACCCTTACGATTTCCTTGCCACTGTGACTATACCTAAGGATGAGCCTGCGCCAGTGGCAGAGCAGTCGCGCGAGTCAAGCGATGTCAAGGCTGGTGAAGCCGACAAATCGAAGCTCGACAAGTTCTATCCTAAGGAAGGCGTGCAGCGCCACGGCAACTACACTGTCGAGGTCAAGCTTCTAGCTTGGTGGTAATCACTTTTTGTAAAGGTCGTCCGGCTTGGCGCTACCTATCTTGGAGCGCGGAATCCTTGTGTCGTTGATGGTGCAGTCGATGCTTTTTATCACGCCGGGATTCTTGATGAAGGCGGCTATCTCGTCAACGTCTCTGACCATAGGCGACGACGCAATCTCGTGGCCGTAGCCGGTGAAACGGTAAACCCTGTATGTGTATCCGAACTTCTTGAATCTTTTTGCAAGCGCATTCGTGCCGAAAAGTCCAAGATTGAAGAACTTTATCTTATTGTAAACCACAAGCTTGTCGTCGGTGCCGTGGAAGAAGAATGTCGGCGCTGGCGCGGTCTTGTAGTTCGGCTTTCCTTCGTGGCTGAATACCGCTCCGGCAAATGAAATCACGCCGGCGAATGAAAATCCTTCAGGCAGGTATGCCGCCGCAAGTTCTGTCCTGTTGGCGCGCTCATAGTCGGTTTGCAGCACGGTTATGGCTCCGGCGCTCGAGCCGCAAGTGAAAATCTTTTTGTCGTCGATGCCGTATTTGCCTTTGTTGTCGATTAGGAATCTAGTCGCGGCGCAAAGGTCCTCGGCGGCTATGTGTATGGCGTTGTCTATTGGTTTAGTGTTCAGTTTGCCCACTTTGCTCACGCCCTTCATGCCGAGTCGGTAGTCTATCGCCGCCACGGTCATGCCTCGCTTAGCCATCTTGGTGCAGAAAACCACGTTCAGCGAGTCGCTTTTGCTGCCGTGTATGAATCCGCCGCCGAATACGAAAATTAGGCATCTGCCGTCGGTCTGCGCCGTGTCGCTGCGGTAGATGTCGAGATAGAGCTTCTGTCCGCCGTTCTCGGCATAGAATATTTCCTTGTCAACTTTGACTCCAGCGAATGTGCTGAATGTCAGTAAAATGAAAGATAGAAAAGCGATTGTTTGTCTCATAGTGAGACAAAAGTAATGATTTTTATTGTTGACTATCTTCTGTTTCCTTCGGCTCTGCTTTTTTGATTATGAATATGCTGAAAAGAAATAGCAGATACAGCGGCAGTGTGACGAGTATTAGCGTCATAAGGTCGGGCGGCGTTATTATGGCTGCGACTATCATTATGATTAAAAGCGCATGTTTCTTGTAACGGGCAAGTAATTCATGGCGTATCAGTCCCATTTTAGCAAGGACAAATGCTATTATTGGCAGTTGAAAAACAAGCCCCATGGTGATAGTCAGCCCGACGAATGTGGAGACGTATGAGTCGAGTGTTATGTTGCTCACGATGCGTGACGATACGGAGTAGGTTCCAAGGAATCTGAACGAGATGGGGAACAGGATGAAGTAGCTCATCAGTACTCCTGCTACTGACAGGAAGAATATTGCCAATGCCACGAGGACTGAATATTTCTTTTCGTTGTCGTAGAGCGCTGGCGTTGTGAATCGGAGCAGTTCCCAAAGGATATAAGGAAATGAGAACAAGAAACCCAGATAGAGCGAAGTCGTGATGTGTTCCATGAATTGACTGCTCAGGTCGGTCGAAATCATATTCACATAGTATTCTTCAAAATGGAAATCGGAGAATCCTATGCTGTGTATGAAATCCTCTATGGCTCTGTAGGTCACGAAATCGCATTCGCTTGGCGCGAGCAGAATCCGCCAGGTCAAGTCCTTGAAACAGAACACAGCGACGGCGACTGCCGCAATCACGGCAATGATGCGAAGCAACATTTTGCGGAGCACCTCAAGGTGTCCGCCGAATGTCAGCATATTGTTTTCTTCGCTCATTTTGTGTTATTGCTCCTTTGCTTCTTCTTTGCTTGCGGCGTTCTCGTTTTTTGCTTCAGCTGCGCCTTCTTCAGGCTTGCGCATTTCTTCGCTGAAGGCTTCCGCGCCGTCGCTCATCCCCTTCTTGAATTCCTTGACTCCTTTGCCCATGTTGCGCATCAGGTCTGGCAGTTTCTTGCCTCCGAATATCAGCAGAGCCACTCCGCCTATAAGTATGATTTCTGTTGTTCCGATGAATAGTAATGTCATGATTTCTTGGTTTTTATTTGTTGCAATTACATTCTGTTTCGCACACAAGGAATATTTCGCATGTGTCGAAGTTTATTTCCCAGTTGCCGTTCTTGGCGCTTTCCCATTTGTATTTGTCCGCCATTCTGTCCCACCAGTTCTGAAACTTGGTGCTTGTTTCACCCATGTCTTTCACTAATTTTTCGTACAAGTCGGCGTTGTCGGCTGTCAGTATTTTCGACAGCTCAGCCAGACCGTTTTTGCGTTCAAATAATGTTTGAATCTCGTTTTTCTCGTCAAGAGTCACTTGACCTACTTTTTTCTTTTCCATAATTATTGATAATTAACCGTCCCCATCATACTTGCATTTACGCATGTGCTATGGCAAGTGTTTGCGCAGTTGTTTTGGCATGATTTCCCACATAAACTTGAGCATGCGACACGACAAGAATCTCCGCATCCTTGTTGGCAATTGTCGACGCAAGAACTTGTGCAGTCTTTGCACGAACTGCATGATGTGAAAGATGACAATAACGACGAAGCTATGAAAGATGAAAGCACAGGAAGCAGTGCGTTTTTGCTCCTTCTGAAAAATTCTCTTCTGTTTAATAATGCTTTTACCATTCTTCTTTTACGTCAAAAGGATCTATGTAATTTATTTCTTTTATCTCTAGGAGATTATATCCAGCCTTGCTCAGTTTCGCGGAAATGTCTCTCGCTGCGTTTCTTTCTAAGTGTGCGATTACGCATTGCTGGTGGCTCGGCGTGTTATTGTCCCATGTGAGTTTCTGGTTCAGCCAGATGCATCTGTTGCAGTGGTATGCGTCGCAGTTTCTGCACAGCGGCGCGTGGTCGAGTTCCAGCAGCTGCTTGTTGGGGATGCAAAGCCCGTTCTCGAGGTCGCCGACGGAGCGTGACGCGTCTTTGGTCTTGTGATTCATTTTGTTTGACACGCCAGTCTTCTCGTCGTAGTAGAACGCCGGACACAAGTAGAATTTTCCGTTCGGCGCTACTGTTATGTTGCCTATGCCAGCCTCGCAGTTATGCATTTCCTTCAGCGTCAGCCTGTCGGTGAGTATGTTCAGCTGAGGGTGTTTCTGCTCTTTGTACAGATTTACAATCACTGTGCTCAGCGTATTCAGGGCTTTCTTGTATTCGTCTATCTGCTCGTCTTTGAATGTCTCGATGTCTGTCAGGCAGATGTTCATTCTTTTCACGCTTGGCAGCAGTGCGGCTATGTCGTATAGTTTCGCTATCAGGTCCTTGATTTTTATGCGCAGCACGATGTTGTCGCAGTCAACAGCGGTCGGCACTTCGTTCGTCACCTTCACGTCTCGCCCGATTTTCAGATTGTCTATTGATTCGATTGTTTCGTCGTATTCTGCCGGCAGTTCGTATTCCGGATACACGTATTGAATCATGAGATTCTGCTTCATACCGAATAGTATTGCTTTCTTCAGTGTTTCTATCGGCATCAGGTTTCTCTCTTTCAGTGGGTTGTCTGCGTGACAGTATGCCACGCTGGTGTCGTCTAATAGTATGACTAAATATTGTAGGTATGGCTTCATGTCTTAGCAGATGTCGGTTTTGTTGGTTGGTTTGTTTTGTTCAAACTCCTTGCGCTTTCCTTCTAACTCCAGATTGCGGTATAGTTTGTTCCAGTAGTAGTTGTTGGCTCTCACTCGTGCTTTGTGCATCTTGCAGATGGCCGTCGCTCTTTCGAACACGGTGTGCGTCTTGGCGGCGTCGTAGTTCTCGCCTTGACACCATGCGCATCCTTCTGCCACCTCGCAGTCCTTGCATTCCTCGGTTGACTGTGTGCATCGGTCCAGCGTGAGGAATGGGCGCAGTTTGTTCTCGTCGATGCCGTCTTTTGTGTTGCCTATTATCCAAGCCTCTTTGTCGCGCAGAGAATACTGTGCGAACCTCGTGCAAGGGTAGAAGTTTCCAGCGGCATCCACAGCGAGCATTCGTCCTGCGCCGCACCAGTTGTTGTTTTGCAGTTTGCAGTCTAGCGGCTTGCCCATGTTCTCCGAGAAGAACGAGCAGGCGTTTTCCTCATATTTGCCTCCGTCTATTATCTTGTCCGCCAGCTCCATCAGCTGCTCCTCGAATAGCAGGTCGTCGCCTTCCTTCCATACATCCTCAAACACGCAGTTTATGTTCACTTGCTTTATGCCTAAGTCGTAAAGATGCAGGACCGATTCGCAGATGTAAGGCAGGTCGGCAGAGGAAATCGTGACCTTTGTTCCTGCCTCGGGGAACTGCTTCGTCCATAGCGGAATGTTGCGCACCACGTCGTCGTATGAGCCTTTCTCGCTTCCTTTGTACACTCTGTTCAGGTCGTGCTTCCTCTTTGTGCCGTCTATGGTTATGCCTATGCTCAGGTGCGTTCTGTTCTTTTCTATGAACTTCTGCACTTTCTCGCTGTCGTAGTTTATTCCGTTGGTCGAGAAACTGAAGCGGTAGCTGTTGAACCAGTGATGGTTTCTGCGGAACATCTCGGACTTTATGTAGTCGCAGATTTTGTCTATCAGGTCGATTTCAAGGAAAGGCTCGCCGCCTATGAAGTCGAACACCACCGATTCCTGCTTGAAGTTCCGGTCCTCTTCGTGGTCCAAGATGTAGTCTATTGCCGCCTTCGCAGTTTCCCACGTCATGCGCTCGGTCTCGTTTTTGCCCACGAGGTAGCAGTATTTGCAAGCCAGCTGGCAGTCCTTGGTGACAATGAAAGTGATGCTCTTGGCAGTGTCTTCTTGCCAAGGACTAAACTTTTGTTTTATTTTCATTATACCTCGAATTTGTTTGCTCCTATTGCGAAATCTGTAGTAATAAACTTAATCAAGGCATCTTCAGAGCCGTCAAAGGTCGTGTAATATAAAGTGTTGTTGTATTTTATTACAACAAGATGAGTGTTCTGTGTCCCTAATAAGCCATTTGGGTTGTGGAAATATTTAGCAAAGTGTGGTATTTTCTTGACGGCTTCATTTGTGCTTATTTCGTCTTTTTTGTTGAGATGATTCTCTATTTTGCCAAATAATTTGTAATCCATGGTGTTTGTGTTTTATAAATGTAACAAAGGATGTTGTTTGAATTATTGGAATACAAGTACATTGTTAAAACAATGTACTTGTTAACGCTTAATACATTCCTGAACCTGCATTGCAACGGTTGGCACATGTCATCTTACAACCCATTTGACAACTTCCTGTGCATCCAGAAGAACAATATCCTCTGCAAGAATTTGCACAACTGCTATAGCAAGAACCGCCACACCCATAACATCCTTGTGCTTGCGCTTCTTTTATAGGCAAGCTTGAAAGTACCACTGCTCCCACGACAGGTAATGCTGCCTTAGCCGCTTTTTTGAAGAACTCGCGTCTGGACTGCAGTTCTTCTTTTTTCTTTTCGTCCTTTTTCATAGTTCGTGATTTTTTGTCGCCGCGAGGTTCCGTCGTCGGCAAGTGTATAAACAAAAAAAGCGTGGAACCTTGTCCTACGCTCATTCTTATACATTGGGGTCCTTGCAAAACCTTACACCTAAGAAGAACGACAAAGCCCACGCCGAATATGTACACAACACCCAATACACCATGGCGCACTACCAGCTTGCGCCAGTAGCTAAGACCATGATGCACGGCGGAATCTTACATATCCCGTAGGCATTCGTCACTTTCTTGTCTTGGGGCGTGAAAATTTGCAAGGTTTCAATGTACCAAAACAAGCGTTAACAAACGCCTTTTTAATATGTCCTGCAGGCCTTTCATCCTGCTGCTGAGACTCTTCTCTGCTTATGCCCGCCCTGCCTGCTCTGCGGTGTGCAAAGCATATTCGGCGTGGCAACTGTTTCGGTACGCAGCGTGTTTCGCATGCCCGAACGTTGCAAATCTAAATATTGCAGTTCTCATTTGCAAGATTTGACTATGGATTTTTATTTCCTAAGATGCCTCATGAAAAATACCACGAAATAGTGAGCCTGTGTTTGATTTAATTGCCATATATTTGCATTCGCAATTCGACGGAGAATTGCATGTGGATGGATTTGGACTGCTTGCAACCACTTAAAAAAAATGCTAAACACGGCACTCTTGCTGCGTTCTTGCAACAAACCAAATCAATCCCGATAATCAAATTATTATTAACTGATGCGTGAAAACGCTGTTTTAATCTCTGATTATGGGATACTTATTTACTTCTGAATCGGTGTCGGAAGGACACCCAGACAAGGTGGCGGACCAGATTTCCGACGCCATACTTGACAATTTTCTGGCTCAACAGCCTTCTTCCAAAGTGGCGGTCGAGACTTTAGTCACAACAGGACAGGTCGTGCTGGCTGGCGAGGTTAACTCCAATGCTTATGTCGATGTGCAGCGTGTGGCGCGCGATGTGATTAACCGCATCGGCTACACGAAAGGCGAATACCAGTTCGACGGCAATTCGTGCGGCGTGCTCAGCGCTATACACGAACAGTCCGACGACATTAACCGCGGCGTTGACCGCGAGGACCCTGACCAGCAGGGCGCCGGCGACCAGGGCATAATGTTCGGCTACGCCACACGCGAGACCGACAATCTCATGCCTATCTCTCTGGACCTCTCTCACGCATTGCTACGTGAGCTGGCTGCCATCAGACGAGAGGGCAAGGTAATGACCTACCTCCGTCCCGACGCCAAGAGCCAGGTGACAATAGAGTACGGCGAGGACAACAAGCCTAAGCGTGTGCACACAATCGTGATCTCTACACAGCACGACGAATTCATCATCGACCCTCTGAACCAGGACGCCGCGGACAACCGTATGTTGGCGCAGATAAAGGAGGACATCGTGAACTATCTGATACCAAGAGTTAAGAAGATAGACAAACAGTACGAGGCGCTGATAAAGGACGACTACAAGCTGCTCGTCAACCCGACAGGCAAGTTCGTCATCGGCGGTCCTCATGGCGACACAGGACTCACCGGCCGCAAGATAATCGTGGACACTTACGGAGGCAAGGGCGCGCACGGCGGAGGAGCGTTCTCGGGCAAGGACCCATCGAAGGTGGACCGCTCGGCTGCGTATGCGGCGCGCCACATAGCCAAGAATCTTGTGGCTGCAGGCGTGGCGGACGAGGTGCTCGTGCAGCTGGCTTACGCCATCGGAGTCGTGGAGCCGGTCAGCGTTTATGTGAATACTTACGGCACAGCCAAGGTGAACAAGACCGACGGCGAGATAGCTGAGATTGTTGGCAAACTCTTCGACCTGCGTCCAAAGGCGATAGAAGACCGACTCAAACTGCGCAACCCGATCTACGAGGAAACAGCCGCTTACGGTCACATGGGCCGCACTCCTGTCACTGTGACAAAGAAGTTCAAGGCTGACGGCGGAAGTACGATAGAGAAGACTGTCGAACTCTTCACTTGGGAGAAACTCGACTATGTTGACAAACTGAAGGAAGCGTTTGCTTTATAATAATAAATGAGCAGAAAAGGGAAGCCATGTCGAAAGATGTGGCTTCTTTTTTTATTTTTGCAAATGCAATCATAAAGTGAACGTTTTCGTATGAATGACAACCACATCCTATACACGGCGGTGCTGAAAAAGTACTGGGGCTACGACTCTTTTCGTCCGCTCCAGGAGGAAATAATCGACTCCGTATATCGCGGAAAGGATACTTTGGCGCTTATGCCGACAGGAGGTGGCAAATCAATCACTTTTCAAGTGCCAGCGCTTGCGAAGAACGGCATCTGTATTGTAGTGACGCCGTTAATCGCACTCATGAAAGACCAGGTGGACAACCTCAGGAGCAAGAATGTGCTTGCCACGGCTGTTTACTCCGGCATGTCCAACGAGAAGATAAAAACCGAACTTGAAAATTGCGTGTTCGGCGACTATAAATTCTTGTACGTTTCGCCCGAAAGACTGGAAACCGACTTGTTCATCCGCTGCGTCAGGCAGATGAATGTCAACCTGATAGCCGTTGATGAGGCGCACTGTATCTCGCAGTGGGGCTACGACTTCCGTCCGTCTTACCTGAAAATAGCGGAGCTTAGGAAATACGTGTCGGCGCCGGTGCTTGCTCTGACAGCTACGGCGAAGGAGGATGTCGTGGACGACATACAGCTGCAGCTGCAGTTCAGCGAGAAGAACGTGCTGAAGAAGAGCTTCGAGCGCAAGAACCTCCGCTACTTGGTGCGCAAGACCGACGACAAGCTGGCTTACTGCTTCCGCATACTGAACAACACGAATGGTACGGCGATAGTGTATGTGCGCAGCCGCAAGAAGACTAAGGAGATAAGCGACATACTGAGCAACGAAGGCATCTCCGCCGAAGGCTACAACGCTGGACTCAGCCCCGAGGAGAAGGAGGCGAGACAGAACCGATGGAAAACGGGCGAGACAAGAGTCATGGTGGCGACCAACGCTTTCGGCATGGGTATCGACAAGGCCGACGTGCGTGTTGTGGTGCATCTGGATCTGCCGGAGTCGGTGGAGGCGTACTTCCAGGAGGCTGGCCGTGCCGGGCGCGACGGCAAAGAGTCGTTCGCCGTGCTGCTGTACAACTCTAAGGACGAGGCGACC
>Ga0247608_10008975_pt1 | contig 10005 bp, 7 predicted proteins | sample 176DNAGHGlowgp2_FD_193490 | JGI IMG/M metagenome (GOLD analysis project Ga0247608, IMG submission 193490) | Sheep rumen microbial communities from Palmerston North, Manawatu-Wanganui, New Zealand - 1766 DNA GHGlow gp2 | ecosystem: Host-associated > Mammals > Digestive system > Stomach > Rumen ... | reverse complement strand
CCCCCTTTACTCGGTATCCGACGCTCCGGCAGTAGAGTAAAGACCCCTTTACTCGGCATCGGAAGCCCGCGGCAGTGGGGTAAAACGCGACTTAGACAACAATTTTTTTTTCAATAACAATTAAAACTATAGATTTATGAGTAACATCTTAGACATCCCCCAAATCGCAAGCTTTGACCTTGCAAACATTCAGAACGACCTTCACATCGGTTTCACCGGCGACATCGCCAAGCGTCTGCAGAAGTTGCGCTGGGCCGACGAGGCGCACACGCTGAAGGTGTTTCCCGAGGCCGTCGACGCGCTGATGGGCGCCTTCGTCGTGGCCCAGGGCAAGGAGGACCAGGCCTACGTCATCGTGCAGGGCAGCGACCTGACCCGTCAGCGTCTGGAGAAGGACCGCCAGCGCGACGTGCTCTACAAGGAAATCAAGAAGACCGTCGACACCTTCGCCACGCTGACCATCTTCCCCGACCGGCAGGAGGCCGCGCTCAGGATGCAGCCCGTGATGCAGCGCTACAAGATAGACCCCGACGGGGGCGTCGAGGCGCAGACCGTGGCCACCGAGCAGTGGCTCGAGGAGCAGCTGGCCAACTACAACCTGCAGCAGGCCGCCCAGGCACTGGGCATCCACGAGAGCATCAACCAGCTGAAGACGCTGAACGACGAGATACAGCAGCTGACCGCCGACCGCAACGACGAGCGCTCGCAGAAGACCACCGCCGAGCTGAAGACGGCGCGCGCGGCGACCGACCAGGCCTACCGCGGGATGGTGCTCATGGTGAACGCACAGGCCATCACGACCAGCGTCGACCCGGCGAGCGCCGCGATGAGCCACACCTACGAGGTGCTCATCAAGTCGGTACAGGAGACCATACGCTACTACCGCCAGCTCAGCGACGACCGCCGCCGCGCCAACAAGCGCGTCACGGTGAAGTCGGACATCGTGGGCAACCACCAGTACGCCGTCGTCGCCGGATGGACCTGGGAGCGGCTCATCCAGGACGGCAAGGCTGCACTGGCCGTCGACCAGGACGCCAACCCCGCCCGCATCGTGTCCACCGACAAGAAGGCGCTGAAGGCCGGCGGACTCGTGCTCGCACTGCAGGGCGTCGCCGTCGCACCCACCGACACCATCGACGTCTCCCGCGAGTACGAACTCATAGCCCTCGGATAACGTTCACCACCGAGACACGGAGCTCTTTTCCGACCACGGATTAAACGGATTACACGGATTCTTACTATGCGGAATAGGACCACGGAGCTCTTTTCCGACCACGGATTACACGAATTACACGGATTCTTACTATGCAGAATAGGACCCCGGAGCTCTTACCAACCACGGATTACACGGATTAAACGGATTCTTACTATGCAGAATGGGCCACGGAGTTTTTCCCGACCACGGATTACACGAATTACACGGATTCTTACTATGCAGAATAGGACCACGGAGCTCTTTTCCGACCACGGATTACGCGAATTACACGAATTCTTACTATGCGGAATAGGACCACGGAGCTCTTTTCCGACCACGGATTACACGAATTACACGGATTCTTACTATGCAGAATAGGAGCACGGAGCTTTTTCCGACCACGGATTAAACGGATTGTACTATGCAGAATAGGACACTGGTCGTATTAACAGCATGCCCCCAAGGGGAAATTAATCCGTGTAATCCGTGTAATCCGTGGTTGTATTAGCAGCATGTCCCCAAGGGGAAATTAATCCGTGAAATCCGTGTAATCCGTGGTCACGATGCTGAATGCAAAAGTAAGGGACTTGCCCACTACCAGAGCAAGTCCCTTACTTTATATATTAGAGAGTCAATTTACTCTTCCACGGCTGCCTGCGCGGCGGCCAGGCGGGCGATAGGCACACGGAAGGGAGAGCAGCTGGCGTAGTTCATGCCAATCTTAGCGCAGAACTTCACAGAGCTGGGCTCGCCACCATGCTCACCACAGATACCGCAACGCAGGTCGGGACGAACGGCACGACCCTCCTTGACAGCATACTTGATGAGCTTACCGACACCCTTCTGGTCCAGAACCTGGAACGGGTCAACCTTCAGAATCTTCTTGTCGAGGTAAACAGGCAGGAAGCTGGCAATATCGTCACGGCTGTAGCCGAAGGTCATCTGAGTCAGGTCGTTGGTACCGAACGAGAAGTACTGAGCCTCCGTAGCAATACGGTCGGCGGTCAGGGCAGCACGAGGAATCTCAATCATCGTACCAATCTCGAACTCAACCTCTATACCATACTCAGCGAAAGTCTCCTTGGCAGCTTGCTGGATGACCTCCTTCTGCTGCTTCAGCTCGTAGAGTGTACCAATCAGCGGAACCATGATCTCGGGCATCGGCGTCTTGCCCTCTTTCTTCAGCTCGCAGGCAGCACCGAGAATGGCCTTGGTCTGCATGGCAGTAATCTCGGGGAAGGTAATACCCAGACGGCAGCCACGGTGACCGAGCATCGGGTTGTTCTCTGCCAGCGAGTCAACACGGCGCTTGATGTCCTCAACCGAGACACCCATCTCCTTGGCCATCGTCTCCTGACCAGCCAAATCGTGGGGTACGAACTCGTGGAGAGGGGGATCCAGCAGACGGATGTTCACGGGCAGACCGTCCATAGCCTCCAGAATACCCTTGAAGTCAGCCTTCTGGTAAGGCAGCAACTTGGCCAGTGCCTTCTCACGTCCGGCAGCGTCGCTGGCCAGAATCATCTCGCGCATGGCAATAATCTTCTTGTCCTCGAAGAACATGTGCTCAGTACGCGTCAGACCGATACCCTTGGCACCAAAGTCGCGAGCCAGCTGAGCGTCGCGTGGAGTGTCAGCATTGGTACGAACCTGCAGCTTAGTGTACTTGTCGCAGAGGTCCATCAGTTCCTTGAAGTCACCAGAAAGCTCAGCAGCCTTTGTAGTCACCTCACCGGCATATACCTGACCGGTAGAGCCGTTCAGCGAGATGTAGTCACCCTCCTTATATACAACACCGTCAATCTCGACAGTCTTATCCTTGTAGCTGACATTCAGCGAGCCAACGCCCGATACGCAGCACTTACCCATACCACGAGCCACAACGGCAGCGTGTGAGGTCATACCACCACGTGCGGTGAGGATACCCTCGGCAGCAGACATACCGGCGAGGTCCTCAGGAGAAGTCTCGATACGAACGAGCACAACCTTATGACCGTCCTTATGCCACTCCTGGGCATCGTCAGCGTGGAATACAATCTGACCACAGGCAGCACCGGGGCTGGCGGGCAGTCCCTGAGCGATAACCTTAGCAGAAGCAAGGGCCTTCTTGTCGAATACGGGGTGCAGAAGCTCGTCAAGTTTCTGGGGTTCACAACGCAGGATAGCAGTCTTCTCATCAATCTTACCCTCGTGGAGCAGGTCGATGGCTATCTTCACCATAGCAGCACCGGTACGCTTACCATTACGGGTCTGCAGGAACCACAGCTTGCCCTCCTGTACAGTAAACTCCATATCCTGCATGTCACGGTAGTGCTCTTCGAGCTTCTCCTGAATGCCGTTCAGCTGCTGGTAAATCTCCGGCATAGCCTCCTCCATAGAAGGATACTTGGCTACACGCTCTGCCTCTGATATACCGGCACGCTCTGCCCAGCGCTGTGAGCCCACCTTGGTAATCTGCTGTGGTGTACGGATGCCGGCAACGACGTCCTCACCCTGCGCATTCACCAGATACTCACCGTTAAACAGGTTCTCACCATTGGCAGCATCACGGCTGAAGCAAACACCCGTTGCAGAAGTATCGCCCATATTACCAAATACCATAGCCATCACGCTGACAGCAGTACCCCACTCGTCGGGAATTCCTTCCATCTTACGATAGAGGATGGCACGCTCGTTCATCCAAGAACGGAATACAGCACAAATGGCACCCCAAAGCTGCTCAATAGGATCGTTGGGGAAGTCCTTGCCAGTACGCTCCTTAATAGCAGCCTTGAACAGCTGAACCAGTTTCTTCAGTTCCTCAACGCTCAGGTCCTTGTCCAGCTTCACGCCACGTTCAGCCTTTACCTTCTCAATAATCTCCTCAAACGGGTCGATATCGGTTTTGTTGACGGGTTTCATCTCCAACACCACGTCACCGTACATCTGAACGAAACGGCGATAAGAGTCATAAACAAAATGAGGATTGTTGGTCTTCTTCACCATACCCTCAGCCACCTCGTCGTTAAGGCCCAAGTTCAAGATGGTGTCCATCATGCCAGGCATGGAAGCACGGGCACCCGAACGTACAGAGACAAGCAGAGGATTCTCCTTGTCGCCGAACTTCGAGTTCATCAGTACTTCAATATGCTTGACGGCTGCCATCACGTCGTCGTTCAGAAGCTCCATAATCTTCTCCTGACCAACTTGATAGTACTCGTTACAGCAATCTGTTGTGATTGTAAAACCTGGAGGAACAGGAACCCCAATCAGGTTCATCTCGGCAAGATTAGCACCCTTGCCACCCAGTTCCTCACGCATCTTTGCATTACCTTCGGCCTTACCATTACCGAAGAGGTAAACTCTTTTTTGGCTCATAAATTAGTTGTTTATAACGATAAAAAATAATGATTTGTATTCTATTCGTGCAAAGATACAATAAAAATCTCATCCTTGCAAGCATTTAGTAATTTTTTGCAAAAAAGACTCCCGTTCTGAACTGACAGAACGGGAGTGAATGAATAAATATCTTTTTATCCGCCGAAATTATCATACATGATACTCTCGGGCTCAACACCCAGCGAGTCTAACATGGCGACAACAGCCTTTGACATAGGACCAGGACCGCACATATAGTACTCGATGTCCTCTGGCGCCTCGTGATCCTTCAGATAAGTGTTGAGCATTACCTGATGGACAAACCCCGGCGTGTACTTTACGCCAGCAGCATCAGCAGCAGGATCAGGACGGTCGAGTGCCAGGTGGAAATGGAAGTTAGGATACTCCTTCTCCAGACCAAGGAAGTCGTCGAGATAGAACACCTCGTTTAGTGCGCGGGCACCATAGAAATAATGCATCTCTCGGTCCGTAGTGTGCAGCGTCTTGGTCATGTGCATAATTTGGGCACGCAGGGGAGCCATACCGGCACCACCGCCAACCCATATCATCTCCTTCTTTGAGTCAAAGTGGGGATGGAAATCGCCATAAGGACCAGACATGATGACCTTGTCACCAGGCTTCAGCGAGAAGATATACGACGAAGCAATACCAGGGTTGACATCCATGAAGCCTGAACGATCGGGTTTGAATGGAGGCGTAGCAATACGCACGGTCAGCATGAACACGTCACCCTCGGCAGGATAGTTAGCCATCGAGTAGGCACGGATGGTGGGTTCAGGGTTCTTACACTTCAGGTCGAACATTTTGAATTTCTCCCATGACGGCACATATTCCTCGGTGATTAGGTCACGGTCGTACGAGTTGTAGTCGATACAATCGAAAGCCGGAATTTTGATTTGTGCATACGAACCCGGCAAAAAGTCCATGTGCGCCCCAGCAGGCAGTTGCACTTTGAATTCTTTGATGAACGTTGCAACGTTTTTATTACTGATAACAGTACACTCATACTCCTTAACGCCAAGGATAGACTCATCAACATGTATCTTCAGGTCACCCTTTACCTTACACTGACACCCCAGACGCCAACCGGCCTTGATTTCCTTCCGGGTGAAGTGTGGTTTCTCCGAGTCGAGTATCTCGCCACCACCCTCTAATACTTGTACCTTACATTGTCCGCACGAGGCTTTACCACCACAAGCAGAAGGCAGGAAAACACCATTCTCATTGAGAGTTGACATCAGAGAATTGCCCTGAGCAACAGAAATAGTACGGTCGCCATTTATTTCAATATTCACATTGCCTGAGGGAGAAAGATACTTCTTTGCAACCAACAGGATAATCACCAACAGGATGATAACCAGGAGAAATACTCCTATACTATATGCTATAAACTGTCCCATATCTAATCAAATATTTAAGCCTGAGAAACACATCATGGCCATAGCCATCAGACCTACGGTGATAAACACTATGCCCAATCCCTGAAGGGGACGAGGGACATCAGAATACTGCATCTTTTCACGGATTGCACCAAGGGCGACGATAGCCAGTGTCCAGCCAAGTCCCGACCCAAAGCCGTATACAATAGCATCCCATACGTTGGTGATAGCCTGTGAATTGGTGGAATCCATGAGAATACGTTGCTGCATAAACAACGAGGCACCCATGATAGCACAGTTAACAGCAATCAGTGGCAGGAAAATACCCAGAGCAGCATAGAGCGAGGGACTGTATTTTTCCACTGTCATCTCAACCAGCTGAACCATGCCGGCAATGACCGCAATAAAAAGAATGAACGAAAGATACGAGAGGTCTACGCCTTCTACAAGGCAGTCAGGCCCAAGAACCTTGGTCTGCAACAGATAGTTGACAGGAACGGTTACAGTGAGGACAAAGGTTACAGCTAATCCAAGTCCCAAAGAGGTCTTCACTGTCTTCGACACGGCCAAATATGAGCACATACCAAGGAAGAAAGCGAAAATCATATTGTCCACAAAAATGGACCTAAACAGTAATGATATTGCGTGTTCCATATCTTATTTCTCCTTATAAAAATATGCACGATGAACCCAAATCACACAACCAACGAGGATGAGTGCCATGGCAGGCATGGTCATCATTCCATTGTTGACATAGCCCATGTCGTAGCAAGCATCAGGAATTACCTGGAAACCAAGTAATGAGCCCCGTCCGAATAATTCACGTATAGCGCCAACGATAATCAGTATCATTGCGTAGCCAAGTCCATTTCCAACACCATCGAGGAACGAAGGCCAAGGCTTATTCATCATAGCGAAAGCCTCCAGACGTCCCATCAGAATACAATTGGTTATAATAAGACCTACGTATACAGAGAGCTGAACACTTACATCGTATGCAAAAGCCTTCAGGATCTGTGACACTATAGTCACGAGGGCAGCCACAACTACAAGCTGCACCACGATGCGTATGCGGTTAGGAATGGTGTCGCGAATGATAGAGATGATGACATTAGAGAATGCCGTAATCACTGTCACGGCCAGTCCCATCACGATAGCAGGCTTCAACTGCGAGGTGACAGCCAGGGCCGAGCAGATACCCAACACCTGTCCAAGTATCGGGTGGTCGAGATTCAATGGATTGGTGAATACCTCCTTATTTTGTTTACTGAATAAAGCCATAGTAATTAATCCTCCTCCGCTTTAGGGTTTACACAACTAGTTGAGTCTGCTGCAACATTCTCGTCATTGACACACTGGCTCTGCTTCATAATGTCTTCAAACAGCGAGAATGCATTGGCGCAGGCATCCTTCAAGCATTCCTTAATCATAGCATCAACGCCATTAGAGGTCAGCGTGGCACCTGTTACAACATCTACCTGAGTCTTGAGGTCTTCTACTTTTTTTACTACCGACAGTACCACCTCGTAGTCCTTGCCATAGACCTGCTTACCGATAAACTTCTCCTGCCAGGCCTGTGAATCCTTGATTTCAGCACCCAGACCGGCTGTCTCACTCTCATGATTAAAGTAAGCACCATAGACGACAGGGTTCTTCTGATTGTGTAGTGAAAGATAGCCGCTGATGCCACCCCAGAGACCCATGCCCTTGAGCTGTACCACAAGCACGTTTTCACCATTAATGTTGCACATGTAGTACATTCTGCCGTCCTTCTCTGCTTCAGCTTTCACAACCTCAGCATACTTGTTCTCCGCCTCCTGGCCGTCCAGTCCGCGGATGTTGAGCGAGTAGAGTATCTGCTTCTTGACATCCAGTGCCACGTTAGCATCCTGCATGGGCTTCAGAGCCTGATAGACGAATGCAAGCAGGAAGGCCACAATGACCACCATAATCGTACTATATATAATAATGTACGTATTAGAATTTGTATTCAACTTACTCATTTTGTACCTCCTCTCTTCAAACGCTTGTTAATGTTATGCTCCACTACGAAATGGTCGATGGTGGGAGCGATCATATTGCCAAAGAAGATGGCGAGCATCATACCCTCGGGATAGCCGGCATTCATCACACGGATGATGATGGCCATGGCTCCGATGATGAAGCCATAGATATACTGTCCCGTAGCGGTGCGGCACGAGGTCACGGGGTCGGTAGCCATGAAGACGGCACCGAAGGCAAAGCCACCCATCACCAGCTGCTGGCACCAGCAGAGGTCGGTCTTTCCCGTCTGGCGGAAGATGACGGCCATCAGGATGCCACCCACGAATACGGAGCACATGGTGCGCCAGGAGGCAATGCCCGTCACGAGCAACAGGCTGGCACCGATGGCAATGGCGAACACCGAGGTCTCGCCGATAGAGCCCGGTATCAGTCCGATGGACATGTCAAGCACGGAGAGGTCGGGAGTGACACCCTGGGCCACCTGACCTAACGGCGTGGCAGCGGTGAAGCTGTCAGGCAGGTCGTTGCCCAGCCCGAAAATCGAGCTCTGAGCCACCCACACCTTGTCGCCGGTCATCACCGACGGATAGGCGAAGAAGAGGAACATACGGGCAGCGATGGCAGGATTGAAGAGGTTCATGCCCGTACCGCCGAATATCTCCTTACAGAAAATGACGCTGAAGGCGCAGGCCAGTGCCAGCATCCACAGCGGACAGCCAATGGGAATAATGAGCGGAATGATAATACCCGAGACCAGATAGCCCTCCTGTATCTCCTCGCCTTTCCACTGTGCCCAGGCAAACTCGATGCCTAAGCCAACGATGTAGCTCACCAGAATCTTGGGCAGTACGGCCAGGAAGCCGTAGCAGAACACCTCGAGGAATGAGGCCTGCGCGAGCGTGCCTGCGGCAAGATAGTTCTGATAGCCCACATTATACATACCGAACAACATGGCGGGCATCAGGGCGATGACCACCATCGACATGATACGCTTGGAGTCGATGGCATCGTGGATGTTGACACCCGTCTTGGCCGTGTCGTTAGGCACATAGAGGAATGTCTCGAAGCCATCGAAGACGGAACGGAAGGCATGCAGCTTACCGCCCTCCTCGAAGTTCGGCTTTATCTTGTTTAAATAATTCCTTATTGCTTTCATATCCTTATGCGTTTTCTTTACGTAATATGTTCAGGCCTTCACGCACGATGCGCTGCAGCTCGAGCTTCGACGAGTCGACAAACTCGGCCAGGGCAAAGTCCTCGGGAGCCACCTCGTAGATGCCCAAGGCCTCCTGACGGTCGATGTCGCCCGCGATGATGGCCTTGATGAGGTATTCACCATAGATATCCATCGGCAGCACACGGTCGTACTCGCCGCTCATAATCATGTGACGCTCGCCGCCCTTGATACGGGCATCCAGCGCATATTCCTTCTTGCCGAGGAGCCAGGAGAAATAAGAGCGGTTGACCGAGAACTGCTTCAGTCGAGGCAGTATCCAGCCCAACATCTCGTCGGCATCGTCGCCCTCGGGGATGACGGTGATCTCAGACGTGTGGGCACCTAAGTATCCGTCCTTCGTGGTAGGACGGCCGGTCAGCACATTACCATTAATGATACGTACGTGTCTGTTTTCGTCGTAACTATTACTTAGCAGCGTTGACAACTCCTCGCCAACCAGCATATCTACATATGCCGGAGCCTTCACCTCGCTTCCACACAGGGCTACACGACGTGTTAGACATACCTTACCCGTATTTAGCAGGCGCCCAATGAACAATACCACAGTAGGATCACCAATGGTCCATACCACCTCCCCCTTATTGACGGGGTCAAGATGATTGACCTGTACACCCACATTGCCTGCAGGACACTTGCCATCAAATACAGTTACCTCAACATCACGATAGTTCTCGAACGACGAATGGACTCCAACGCTAAGATACGTTTTGGCGACCTTAGACAACGCGGACAGACCAGTCTGGAAGTCTTGTTCCTGCCCCTTTACCTCGAATTCAAAGTTTCCAGCCAACGGTTTATCACGTAAAGCCGAA
>Ga0247608_10008974_pt1 | contig 10005 bp, 10 predicted proteins | sample 176DNAGHGlowgp2_FD_193490 | JGI IMG/M metagenome (GOLD analysis project Ga0247608, IMG submission 193490) | Sheep rumen microbial communities from Palmerston North, Manawatu-Wanganui, New Zealand - 1766 DNA GHGlow gp2 | ecosystem: Host-associated > Mammals > Digestive system > Stomach > Rumen ... | reverse complement strand
TCACAAACTATAAAACTACCAAGATGGAACAGAATATGAATTACGACGAATTAGTGCAGATGAAGCAGGATGGTAAGATTGGCTGGCTCGACTTTCTTCTGAAAGGTGACGATGCCGAGGACTACAAGCAGTGGTGCCAGGATCATGGCGAAGAGCCGACCGAGGTCAATGCTGAACTATATGTGGAAATGACCGACAAGAGGGCTTTGGAGTTACTGGCAACTATCTGATAGACTATGCAGAACAGGAAGTATAATCATAATGTAGGTGATAGTAAGCCGCAGACGCAGCTTGCTATTGAGAAGTTCGCTGAAATGATGATTGCCCGTATGGAGGAAATGAAGGAAAGCCACTGGAAGAAGGGTTGGATTGACGGTTACGGCAGCTATGGTCTGCCTCAGAACATCGTCAGCGGCACTTTGAATGGGGGCAACTCCTTCTTCCTCCAGCTCGATACGGCTATGCACGGCTATAAGATGCCGCTCTATATGACTTTCCTGCAGGCGCAGAACATGGGACTTCGCATCAACAAGGGTGCGGAGTCCATGCCTGTCATCTTCTGGGACTTGCTCTACAAAGACCAGAACGGCAAGCGTATTGACAAAGAAACTCTCGATGCCATGACACGTGAGGAACGCATGGCTTTGGATGCCACGCCCATCCTCCGCGTCTATAAGGAGTTCAATGTGGATCAGACGAATTTGGCAGAGGTGAATCCCCGGAAGTATGAGCAGCTTCAGCAGCGGTTTATGGCTCCTGAAATGCGGGATGATAAGGGCATGTATGTCAATGCGGCCATCGACCGTATGCTTCAGCGTCAGGAATGGATATGCCCTGTACAGTATGACCAACTGGCTCCTGGTGCATCCTATTCCCCATCGAAGGACAGAATTGTGATTCCCATGAAATCACAGTTCAACATCAGCAACACACCCGAAGAGGTCTATAAGGATGGCATGGAGTACTACTCGACATTCCTCCATGAAGCCACACATTCTACTGGTTCCCCTGAAAGGTTGAACCGTATCAAGAGCAAGCAGTTTGGCGATTCGCAGTATGGCCATGAGGAATATGTGGCTGAAATGACCGCTGCCGTCGTGGGCAACTCGCTTGGTTTCGATAAGCGCATCCTTGACAACAATACGGCTTATATCCAAGGCTGGATTCAGGACCTACGCGAGAATCCGAAAGTCATCCTGAGCATCCTTTCCGATGTGAACAAGGCTTCGAATATGCTTCTGGAGAAGATTGACCAACAGAAGATAGCACTGGGGGAAACTCCTATTCTTGGGAAGAAGGACGCTCTGTTGGAATCTGCTGGGCCGAAATTTGACAATGCAGCCATCGTGAAGCAGAAAAGCGGCGAGTATGCTGCTCGTGCATCTGTCAATGGCACAGAACTGGAAATGAAGCCTGTTGCCCGAGAGATTGGCATTCGCTATTTCTCACTGCCAGAAGGTAAGGAGAAACAGAGGTTACTGGCTACTACGCTGAACAGCAGTTATGCCAATGACATCAACAGACTCTCTCACAGACGGGAACAGTCTATAAAAATAGGATAATAGTTTAGAGGTAGATTAGTTTTCAGAATAAGATGATTCAATTCAATTTCAACGAACTCAAAGAGAAGGTTGGGGTGGATGACATTGCCTATTCTCTTGGCTATCGACTGAAAAGATCTGCTGGAGTAGGCAAGTTCATTGAAATGGTTCTTGCCGACGGCAGGGGTGGAGAATCTGATGCCATTATCATCCGTAACCCTAAGAACAAGCACGACCAGACTTTTTTCCATCGTAACGGTTCTGGTGGCGGTGATGTCATCAAACTGATTCAGGAGAATATCAACGGCTTCGGCATTTTGGGACGCGACCAGTGGGACACTGTGGGCAGGGTATTGAGCAAGTTTGCCAACGAGCCGATTCCAGACTATGGTGATGGGAAGTATCTGAAAGAGGCCGGATATAAGGAGAGCCAGGAGTTTGACCCTAAACGCTATGAGGTCACTCCTGCCAAAGATCACATGCAGCATGTCATGAGCTATTTCGAACCTCGTGGCATCAAACAGGAAACAGTGGAAACTTTTGCCCCTTATCTGTCACGTGTCCGTGACCTCCAATCGAGTTACAGCAACTATAATCTGGGGTTCCCATATACCTTACCTGATACCGGGGAGGTGGTTGGCTATGAAATCAGAGGCTACAAAGGCTTCAAGAGTAAGGCTAATGGCACCGACTCGACGAAAGGCGCATGGATTGTGGATATGTCCGACCGTCAGAATCCTCTTGGCGTGAAGAATGTCTATTTTGCTGAAAGCGGTTTCGACATCATGGCTTTCTATCAGTTCAACCATCAGAAGCTTGACCCCAAAAGTTCCGTTTTTGTGTCGCTTGGTGGCTCTTTTGCCAATCAGCAAGTCAAAGGGATTATGAACCATTACTGTGATGCCCGTGCTATGGACTGTTTTGACAATGACTTCAACGGACGGCTATATGGTATTCGGATGGCCGGACTGGTGGAGGGTGTACACTTCAACATCGCCAGAACAGACGAGGTAGTTCACTTGACCGTCAAAGGTCAGGAGTATGTCATGGATGCGCAAAAGGCATCTATACAGGAATTGGGCACATTCATGGACTTGGGTGACAAGATTGGTATGTGGAAACCTGCCAAAGCATTCAAGGACTGGAACGATCAGGTAATGAATAAGCCAACAACAGAGTTGGTATTGCCCAATAAGTTTCAGCGCAATGAAAAACTGGCTGAGGACAGGGCTAAAGGAATGAGGATTTAATTATAAAAGTGAATCAATGAAGAGACAATTAGTTTGCCTTATTTCCCTTCTAGTCTTCTCGAATGTCTGCTTTGCACAACAGTCAGACCCAGTGCTGACTGGTGCTGTCGCAGCACAGAGTGCCATGCTCCAGAAGATTTTCAAGGACAGGGAAAAGACACAGAAGAAGATTATCGCTGCTGAAACGGCTGTGGCTGTAGCGATGGACAGGATGCACAAGGTGGAAGACCAGATGCTAGAATATCTCCAGAACGCTCAGGGTGCCATGCAGAACCTCTATCAGATTAAGCGGGCTACAGAATTGGTGACAACGGAGATTCCTCAGAACATGAATCTCGTCAGACAGTCTTTGCCTGGTCATCTGAAAGGAACAGCGATTGCCATGCTGGTTTCTGATGAATTGACGGATGCCGCCACTCAGATGGCAAGCCTCTATCCGTTCATGAAGCAGTTGGTGACAAGTGGCAGCTATAATGTTACTGGTGCCGACGGCAAGAACGAGAAGCACAAGATAAACCTGCTGAACTCGGCAGAACGCTATTATGTGGCTAACGAGGTTGTTACAAAGTTGGAGGACATCAATACAGACCTGTGGCTGTTGGCATGGCAGATTCGCACGATGTCATGGAATGACCTTTGGTATGGACTTGATCCAGACGGATGGGCTACCGTGATGTCGGGTAAGGCTATCGTTGAAAGCCTGATTTACGAATGGCAGTATCTTTAATGACAGAAATAACTAACAATATAATAAATTGAAATGCAGACAGAAAAGAAAGTAATCGGTAAGTGTCCCGTATGTGGCGGTGACGTGATGGAGTCGCCACTGGGATTTTGTTGCAACGGTACGACCAAGGAGGGTCGGCGTTGTCAGTTCGTCATTCACCATCAGATTCATGGGGTGGAAATGACTGAGGAGATTTGTCGTCAGTTGCTCTCAGATGGCAGGACTGACGTAATGGAAATGAAGAACAAGTGCGGCCAGCCTTTTCAAGCCCGATTCGCCATCGAGCATGGGAAGGTGGAAATTGAAATGGAATCGCATTTCCTGAAAGGCCGCTGTCCGATTTGTGGTGGCAGGGTGAAAAAGACAAGCAGAGGATTTGCCTGTGAGAATCATGTGGGGCATCATCCTACCTGTACCTTCTATATTTTGGGCATCATCTGTAACCGCAAGATTATGGACGATGAAGTTGAAGCTTTCCTTGCTGGGAAGGCTCTGACTCTGGATGGTTTCTCATCAAATGACGGTCATCTGTTTGCTTCGACACTCCAGTTGAACAAGCAAGGGAGCGTGTCATTGGAGTCGAAGATTACAAAATGCCCTGTCTGTGGCGGCGACATTCATGTTGGACCGCGAGCCTATAATTGCAGTAACTTCAAGAATCCTGTCCATTCTTGCCGCTTCAATATCTGGCGAAACATTTCTGGGCATATTGTGACTCCTGAAGAGGTACGACAAATCTGCGAGAAAGGACAGACGGACAATGTGCTGGAACTGTTCAAGGATGACGGAACGGTGTATTACAAGCGGTTGGGACTGGACAAAGGACGCAACCAGATAATCAAGATTTAAGGGATAACATATATGAAGAAACTGATATTGGCAGTGGCTGTCCTGCTTGGTATGACAGCCTGCACGGACAAGAGCCAGCAGATGGTGAAGCTGGCTGAAATGAGCCTGCACCAGAGTATTGGTGAGGGTAGTGAAGTAAAGATTCTCGGTGTCTCGGAGCCTGACTCGGCTTTCGGCACAGACTATCTGACTCCAGAGGAAAAGAAGGCCGTGATGGGTACGATGAAGAAGGTGACAGACCAGATTATGAGCCGTACTCAGAATATGACAGCCTTTGATCCGAACGACACCTATGTCATCGGACTGGCTGAGCGTCAGATGAGAGCAAACTCTGACTTGCGCCAGATGCTCTTTGACTGTGACAAGAAGGGCGACTGGAGCGGATGGAAGGTGAAGATTGACTACGAGGTGCATGACGGTCATGAGCAGAACTACCGCGCCGAACGGTGGTTCTTCCTCGATAAGGAGGGCAGCGTGATTTTCAAGACCGTGGAGTTTCCGTTACCGTAATTGATAAATATTATGATGCAAGGAATAAGAACTAATACTGACAGGCTGTTGTCGGAGTTTATGACTATCAACAGCCACTATTCAAAGCATCCTGAACTCTTGAAAGGAGATCTGCCAACAGCACAGGCTTTTGATAAGCTGATGGCGGTAAAGGATGCCAATGACCTGAAAGACTGGCTACGAATGATGGCAACATCTGACCGCAGCAAGAATCTTCCACGTAATTATGGCGTGGTTTGGGAAGATACGTTAGGCCGGGCTGAACAGACGGCCTTGAAAATGGACGATAAAGAACTTGCTCTGGCTGCTGACGCTATGGCAAGAATTGCTGATAATGGTTATCACAGTACGCTGGAGAATGACCTGAAGGTATTGGAACGTCAGCATGAGGCCCTAACAAAGAAGTTTCCCGATGCTATCGTTCTTTATCGGCATGGTGAGGGGTATTTCACCTTTGGCGATGATGCGGACACGCTTTTTGAGAAACTGGCCTGGCAGACTTCGAGCAAGCCTGTAGGCGACGGTGCTGTGAGCTGGATGAACATCAATGATGACGGAGTGAAGGTTTTGCGCCTGTACGACATCGATATGATTACGGCACAACCGAACGTGGAGATCCATTTGGATGACTATGACTCTGATGAGGAATACAAGGATGACCAGCTCTTGCAGGCTCAACAGGTGATAGACAGCATACGTGGGATGAACCCGGAGCGGGATGCCGTGATAAGTCTTGGGCAGTATCAGGTGCTGTCTGAAGAGAACGGCATTGATACTTCTGTCAGCATCGACTTCATCCGTCTGGCATACGATGACGTGAGCGTTATCAATGACAGCGGAAGGGAACAAAGGCTGGTGGACGGGCTGGTGTGGTATGCCGACAGCCACAACAGAGACTATATCACCGCTACAGGAGAAATGCTGCAGAGCAATGAGAAGACGGTGGAGCATCTATTGCGTCACTACGATGACGTGACGCTTGGCCGACAGTTGCGGACGGACAGCGTGAAGGACGAGTATGATGCTTTGAAGAGCGAGAGTCCTGACAGGCTGTTGCTCGTCAAGCAGTGGAACTTCTACGAGGCAATGGGCGATGATGCCATAAGGATTGCCAGTCAGACGAACTATCCGCTTTGGGACAGGGATGCCGGTAATGGGAAGATGGTTCCCGTGGTGATGCTTCGTTCGCTTCAGGTTGACCGTGTGGAAGCCGAACTGGGTGAGGAGAATGTGCGTCTGAAGGACAGCAATATCAAGGAAACGCTGAACTATATGGCTCTCAGGCCAAGCCCGCTGAACGATGGATTACACTCGGAACTGCACTTCAATGAGTGTGGCATCAAGAAGACCCGTAGCGGCGAATACCAGGTTTGGGCACGGATGAATGGCGTGGATCTGCCCGACAAGGCTATTCCTACGGACATCGGGCTCAGGTATTCGCGTCTTACGCCTGGTGCAGAGAAAGAAATTACGCTGAGGACTGCACTCCAGCAGAGTTATGGATCAACATTGCTACAGATGGCACAAAAGAGTCAGTCGGCGGTGGTGAAGATATAATAGGTTAGTATTTCAAGGTACTAAGATTTTCAGGATAATAATCTTTTTAGGTTCATACGATTATTCATTTTATGCAGATTATGTGTGGAACTATGGTCTGTGACAGATAGCAGTTCCTATTATTTAGACCGAAGGAATCCCCATTGCCTGTGAAGGTGGTGGGGATTTTCTTTTTTGTCCCCTGAACACCTTGGCTGTCTGTGGCCCAGATTTTCCGATGCAAAGGTACTTGGCTGCTGATGGATGGCCTCGGCTTTCAAAGTGTTTTTCCAACAATCTTCCTTTCCCTTCTGGAAAGAGTATTCCCGTAAAAACACACCGAACCTTCCGATTGCCATTCATCAGTCAGCCACCTTTTTGAGCATCGTAAAAACAAGTCCCGCAGACGGCAAGGAGCAAAAGCTCCAAACCAAAGGGAAAAAATTAAAACTCAGATACAAGATGCTCAAATACGCTTTATTCGACTACATTCCCAAACGCAAGATGCGCAGGGCAACCTTCGAGCAGCAGGACACTACAAGAAAGGTGCTCGACTTCAAGGCAGGCAAGAGTTATGCCACGTCATGGGCAGCACGTCAGATGGCTCGTGCCATCCGTCACAACGACTTGTCTGATACGATTATCGTCTGCATCCCTGCAAGTTGCAAGCGCACCAACGACCGAAGATATAAGCAGTTTATGAGAGAACTTTGTGAACTGACGGGAGCCATCAACGGCTTCGACCTTGTACAGCCTATGGGAAAACGTAGGAAAGCACACATTGACCATGTGCACGAAATCGCTGATGGGGCATCGGAGTGCATCCACTTTAACGACAATGCCCTTAGAGGAAAGAAAGTGCTTGTGGTTGATGACATCGTGACCACGGGAAAGACCGCAAACGCCTTTATCGACATGCTGCAGTCAGCAGGTGCCGACGTGAGAGGTGCCCTTTTCCTCTCAAAGACTAAAAGCTACCGCAAAAATCATTAATCAGTATTAAGATATGAATGCAACAACAGTTAAACTCAGTGTTAGGAATTGGGCAGATGAAGACCGCCCAAGTTACAAACTTCAGAACTACGGCGCAGGTTCGCTGACCGATGCAGAGCTTATCTCGCTCCTCGTAGGCAGTGGTACGGCTCAGTACAATGCCGTTGAGATTGCCAACCATATACTTTGCAAGTTCGACCGCGACCTGTCAAAGCTGAGCAAGGCAGAGTTCTATGAACTGAACGAGGTGGAAGGAGTCGGCTCGCAGACTATCTGCAAGCTGATGGCCGCTATGGAGTTAGGTAAGCGCAGGCAGATGGCAGGGTGTCCGATGCCTCCCGACCTCAGTTCGGCAACGGCTATCTACCGCTATATGCTGCCGAAGATGCAAGACCTCAAGATAGAGGAGTTTTGGGTACTGCTCTGCAATCAGAACTATAAACTCATCAAGCCCGTCCGCATCAGTCAAGGTGGCATCACTGAGACATCCGTTGACATTAGGATTATCATGAAGCAGGCAGTACTCGCCAATGCCACGATTATAGCGGCAGTTCACAACCATCCCAGCGGCTGCATCCACCCCAGCAAGTGCGATGATGACCTTACCAATAGCATCAAGAAGGCATGTCAGCTGATGAGAATCCATTTTTCCGACCATGTGATTGTTTGCGACGGCCAGTATTATTCGTATGTGGAGAGGGGACGGCTGTAATGCCGTTCTTTCCCTGCCTGGCATCTGGCAGGTGCCGGGCAGGACGTTTCCGTGTCTTGCGGTTGCTCCCTATGGGTCGCAACCTTCGGGTCGAACCGTTCTGCTTCGCCCGTAAAAAGGTATCTCCTATGGACGCATATTCTTTGCTCTCTTTCCTTGGGAGGACTGCGGACGGTTTGGGAGAACAAGGGACGGAACCACTGCCCACAGCCGCTGCCGTAGGCCGTCGGTCAGCACACTCCTTACGCTATCTGTGCAGTACAAGTATTGCACGGATAACTGATCAGTCGGCACTGACTGACGGCTTACGGCTTGCTGGCAGCTGGCAAAGGTTCCGTCCAGAGGAAGCCAAATTGCCAGCGCAATTTCAGAGTCAGCGGACGAGCCGCAGACACTGCTTCGGGACAGAGGTATCGCCGATGGTCATACCATTCTTTTCCCTTATCGTTGGAAGATTGTGGGACGAAACCACAACCAGGCACCTGCTGATGTAGGCAAGGTCTGGACACTCCTTTCGCTACCTGTGCAGTACAAATATTGCACGGGTAACTGTCAGTCGGTGCATACCTTCGCTTACATCGGCTGGTGGCTGGCAAAGGTTCCGTCCATTGAAAGCCAAATTGCCTGAGCAATTTCAGAGTCAGCGGACAAGCCGCAGACACTGCTTCGGGACATAGGTATCACCGATGGTCGTATATGGCTTGCCTCTTTTTCGTACCAAAGGCTGCTCCGCAAGGTGGCTGAAGTCCTTGCCAGCCACTCCTTGGCGTTCTGGGGATGATTTTCCGATGCAAAGGTAAGAAGCCGCCGTCGGATGGCCTCGGTGTTCATTGCCAGCAGGCTGAAATCTTCCTCTTGGCCTCGGCTAAGAGCGTATTTCAGGCAGTTGGCAACGTAAGCTTCCGATTGCCAAGCGACGGTCGGCTACCTTTTGCGGGCATCGTAAAATCAAACCCCGGACGGCAAGGAGCAAAGGCTCCAAACCAAAGGGAAAAAATTAAAATTCAGAACAAAATGAAACATTGCGACACTTATCAGATTCCTGCTTACTCGTTGAGCTACCTGATTAACTCAGACCCGACAGGGCTTAGTGACCTCGAAATCGAACTCATCGACGGCTTCCTTGCCGCCAACTTCCCACGTGGGTTCACTGTTGACATCGACACCTGCATCGACCCCTACTTCTCATCAGTACCGGCTTTCGGGCTGCCCTGCGAGGTCTATGACTTGGTAATGTACTCCAATTAGAACTTTTCTGTCTGCACAATTTGTGCATATTGTTAGGCGACCTCTCGGTTCGTGAGAATAGGGAGGCTTTTTCAAAGAATCAAGTTACATTAAATATCATATCATTATGTGTAAGACCATCAATTTGAATTTTGTGAATGAGAATGACGTGAACCTGTTGCAGTATTGCTGGAAACACAGGCTGACGGCTAACGATACCCGACTGACTACGGACGGCAGAGAGGTGGAGGTGACAGACCCGGGACTGCAAAACCGATATGGCGATGCACCCGACTTTTTCAATGCCAAAGTCAAGATTAACGGGACGCTGTGGGTGGGCAATGTCGTGGTGACTGACAAGGCATCCAATTGGTATGTCAAGGGGATGGACAAGAAGAAGGTCTATGATAACGTGGTGCTGGTCGTGGCTGGTGTGGCTGACACGGAGATTCAGACCTCACAGGGACAACAAGTGGCGGTGATGCAGATGGGGGTGCCGCAGGGGGTGATGGAGCGTTACAAGGTGCTGGTGAGCGACGAGGGGCAGGAACTCTGCCATCAGAAAGCAAGCGAAAACTGCTCTTCACTGATGATAAGGGCTTGGCAGAGTGCCTTGCAGACGGAACGGATGGAATGGCAAACGGACGAAGTGAGACGCAG
>Ga0247608_10008970_pt1 | contig 10008 bp, 7 predicted proteins | sample 176DNAGHGlowgp2_FD_193490 | JGI IMG/M metagenome (GOLD analysis project Ga0247608, IMG submission 193490) | Sheep rumen microbial communities from Palmerston North, Manawatu-Wanganui, New Zealand - 1766 DNA GHGlow gp2 | ecosystem: Host-associated > Mammals > Digestive system > Stomach > Rumen ... | reverse complement strand
GATATAAAGAGGTGCATTTTAATGACTGAAACTTTAGGAGAAAGAATACATAGATTAAGAAAAGAAAGACACCTTTCTATGGATGAAGTAGCAAAGCAAATGGGATATAATACACGTTCAACTATTTGCAGACTTGAAAAAGGTGAAATAGATTTACAACAACAAAAATTAAAAAAAATGGCTGAAATATTAGGTGTATCTCCTGCATATTTAGTTATGAGAGAAGAACTTGATGAACCAAATACTTTAACACTTAATGTTAAGGGCATTGACTCCATCAATATTTCTTTAAATGAGACGCAAACTATTGATGTTTTAAAAATGATGATTGAATATAATGATGTGAATTCTATTGATGGACAATTAAAAGATTTGTTGTCATTACTAGAAAAATCATCTAATGAAGATATAGATACATCAACAGGTGAAGCTGTGTTTGTAAGAAAATAAAAAGCTGGGTATCCCAGTTCTTTAGGATAATGGGTGGTGCCACTTTTGGTGCCTCTCCTTATCCTGTTTGCGTAAAACATATAATTTTCATATAAAAATGTAATGTCTATTTTTTGAAAACAAATCAAAAGATAGATTTTTTTTGCATAAAATGCTATAATTTGACTATATATGCAACACTATACATGAGGTGATCCGATGAAAAAATATCAAGATGCTATTGTTGAACTTAGAGCGGCTTTAAGTATCTCACAAGAAGAACTAGCAAAACTATTAGGCGTTTCTTTTTCTTCTGTAAATAGATGGGAAAATGGTAGAACTATTCCAACTAAAATTGCTCAAGTTAAGCTAAATAAATTATTTAAAGAATATTCAATAAAAATGGAGGGATAATATGTCAAGAAAAATAGAAAACAATCCATCTCCAAGTGTTCTTATGAATTCAATGCGTTCAATTGGATATTCTTTTAAAACTGCTTTAGCAGATATAATTGATAATTCAATATCTGCAGGTGCTAGAAATATTAAAATTTTTTCTCCAATTAATGATAAAGATTTATTTATAAGCATATTAGATGATGGCTCAGGAATGACTAATAATGAACTACTAAATGCAATGAAGTATGGTAGTGATAGAGAATACTCTTCCAGTGATTTAGGAAGATTTGGATTAGGTTTGAAATCCGCATCCTTATCTCAATGTAGAGTGCTAACGGTTGTTTCTAAATTAGAGAACTGTCTGTCTGCCTTTAGATGGGACTTGGATTCAGTATTAGAAGATAAAAAATGGGATTGTATTGAATTAGAACAAGATGAAATTAGTGAGTTACCTTCTATATTAGAATTGAAATCTCAAAATATGGGAACACTAGTTATATGGCAAAATTTTGATATAGCATACAAAAAAAATAACGGAAAAGTACGCGAGTTTTTATCTGAAGAAATTGAAGATGCAGAAAAGCATATTAGATTGGTTTTTCATCGCTTTTTAAGCGATAAATTTAAAAATGTAAAAATATTTATTAATAATGATTTGTTAATTCCAATTGAACCATTTCTAGAAGAACATCCAAAGACTGATTCAAGAAAAATAAGTGAAATATCGCTTGATGGAAGCATTATTAAAGTACAACCATATATTTTGCCTCATCAATCGGATTTGTCACCAGAAGATATAGAAAAACTTGGTGGTATTGAAACATTAAGAAGTGGACAAGGCTTTTATATTTATAGAAATAATAGATTAATTATATATGGAACTTGGTTTAGATTGTCATCGTCAAGTGTTAGTCCTGAATTGTTAAAATATGGAAGAATAAAAGTTGATATTCCAAATTCACTTGATGACGTTTGGGATATAGATATAAAGAAGCAAAATGCTACAATTCCTAGACAAATACTAAATAATTTGAAGAAGGCAGTTAGCGATGTTTGTTCTCGTTCAAGGGAAAAGACATCAAAGAGAACAAGATTAACATTAGAAAAAGATGATTCCAAAATATGGAATAAATATTTGAGCAAAAATGGTAAAGAAACTTATGCTATTAATAAAGAATCAGCATTTCTAACAAAATTTCTGGATGATTTTGATGATAAAGATAAAAATAAGATTCTTAATTTGATAGACATCATTTCTTCGAATATACCATATGATGATATTTATAATTCTATTTGTAGCAAACAAAATGAAATACAATTAAGTGATTCACAACTTGATGCAATAGTCCAAGAGGGAATTGCGCAATTTAAAATGACTAAAAGTATTATCCATAAGTCCAATGAAGAAGTAATGGATTTGTTATCACAATATGAACCTTTCAATAACGATGAAATTTCTAATAGGATATGGGAGGTTGTAAAGAATGAGAAGTAGAGAAGAAATATATAATATATATTTAAATCAATATTCAAATGATAAAAGTGTAAAGATGATTTCCAATCCTTTTTATATTCCCGATGAGCAAGGCGTAATGGATTCAATTCAAAAAACAGAGTCTATGTATAGAATTGCTCTTCCTGAAATTGTTTTATCAGAAGAAGAGAAAATAATTGTAGTTAATAGAATAAAATCAGTCCATTCAATTTATCAAGAAGAAGGACATGCAATTCTAGGTGATTATGAACATGATTATAAGTGGTATGATAGATGGCTTGAAGAAAATGATGAGCAATATTATTGGAATAGATATAAAAACTATTTGGCAATACAAAAACATTTTGCACCAGAAGTTATAAATGTTTTGGAAAATGTTACTTTAAAAAGTATAATGTCGTATTTAGGTAATCCTAATGATGAAAGCAAATTTTCAATTAGAGGATTAGTTGTAGGTGATGTTCAATCAGGAAAAACGTCTAATTATTTAGGATTAGTAACTAAGGCTGCTGACGCAGGATACAAAGTTATATTTATTTTGACTGGAACAATTGAAAGTCTAAGAAAACAAACACAAGAGCGTGTTGAAGAAGGTTTTGTTGGATATAATGTAGTTGATGCTCAAGATGTTGGAGTTGGAAGAGGAGAAAAAACTCCTAAATCATTTACAAGTAGGCAACAAGATTTTGTGGCTGGTAATGATTTAAATACAACATTGAAGATAAGCAGTTATAGTAGTGAACCAATGATATTTGTCCTTAAGAAAAATGTTTCTGTATTAAAAAAGTTATTTTCAGCTTTAAAAAATATTAATACTAATAAGCAATATGAGAAAATTAATTCGTCAATGTTATTGATTGATGATGAAGCAGATAATGCTAGTATTAACACAAATAAGGAAGATAACGATCCAACTAAAATCAATAATTATATTAGAAAAATATTGTCATTATTTGAAAGAAGCAGTTATGTAGGGTTTACTGCTACACCTTTTGCTAATGTTTTTATTAGCTACCATGATGAAAATGAAATGCTAAGAGATGATTTATTTCCAAGAGATTTTATTTATTCATTAAATGCTCCATCAAATTACTGTGGTTCAAGAAAGTATTTCTTTCAAAAAAATGATAATGTTAGATATTTGACAGATTGTAGTGAAGCTATATTTCCTATGAAACATAAGAAAGATTGGCATGGAGATAAGCTATTTCCATCTTTATATCATTCAATAAATACTTTTCTTATTGCTAACACAGTAAGAGATTTAAGAGATGTTGATAAAACTACAAATCGTTCTATGCTTATAAATATGACTAGATTTACCAAAGTCCAACTTGTGATAAAAGATATCGTTGAAGATTATTTTAAATCAATGAAAAATGCGATTAAACAGACACACAAATTGGATAGTAGTTATGCTTTAACTAATCCGATGATTAATGCTTTGAAAAAGTCTTTCGAAGAAGAATATTCAAGTATCATAATTAATGGTGAGTACTTAAAGTGGGATAGAGTCTTTAGTAATATATATAATTCTATTAAAGATATTCAAATTATCGTTGTCAATTCTTCAAAACAATCGACAAAATTGAATTATGACAACTATAAATCAACAGGGTTAAGAGTTATAGCAATTGGTGGATTGGCGTTATCAAGAGGTCTTACACTAGAGGGATTATGTGTTAGTTACTTTTATAGAAATTCTTCTACATTTGATGTATTAATGCAAATGGGTAGATGGTTTGGTTATAGAGAAGGTTATTCAGACTTATGTAAGATTTATATTACTAAAACATCTGCTGATTATTATAAAGAAATATGTATGTCAATTGAATGCCTACGAAAAGATATCGTTAAGATGGAAGAACAGCATAAAAAGCCATCTGATTATGGTATAAGAGTAAGAAATGATTCTATTGACTTAGGTATTACAGCATCAAATAAAATGAGAAACACAAAGAAGAAAGTTGATAGAAAATCTTTCTATGGCAATATATTTGAAACACCATATTTACATAGAAATTTAGATGTGATTGAAGATAATATCAAGACTACATTTGAACTGTTTGAGAAAATTGACTCAAAAACACGTGATTATTCGGTAAAACATCCATATTTTAGGAAAATTCCTAAAGAAATCATTGTTTCGTTTTTGAAAAAGCTAAAAATTCATGAAGCTAACGAAAACTTTGATATAAAACAATTAATACCATTTATTTCAAGACCAGACAATGAGCTTGAAAATTTTGATGTGCTTATTATGGAAGGCTTCGCATCATCAAATAGAAAAATCGACATTGAATGTCTTGATATTAAAAATAGTCCTTTGGTTTCAAGAAGTTTTGGTGTACCAAGTGAATCTGTAATTAGCATAAGTGATGCTCGAGCTAGACTTGGAGGACGTTCAGACGCTAAGAATGGACTTGTTGAACCTCAGGTATCATCTATTGATGAAAATGCAAAAGGACAGGATTATATGGTGGAAGGTAGAAATCCGCTTTTAATCATTTATTTTATTGACCCAATTAATGATGGATTTGATAGTGTTGAAAGATATACATCTAGTATTGATATCACAGATGAATTTAAGTTATACTTGGAACTTATGACAAGAAGATATTCCTTCTTAGTAGGATATGCAATAGGTTTCCCTAAAAAAGAAGGATTCAGTGGCGAGAATACATTATATACAGTCAATAAAACAGTAAATTATTATGATAAAAACCATGACGAAAACGAAGGAGATGACTCTAATGAATAGAGAAGAAATAAGAGAAAAAATAGAATCAATTCATACTAATTCGCAATATGTTAGAGTTAATGAGGAACATCCACTTGAGTTATATTTAGGAAAAAATGATAAAGGTTATCCGACTCTTCGTTTTAATGGAAATTTTCAACCAGTAAAAGTACTTGGTAATTCAATTCTTGAAATTAAACAAGTAAAGACTTCAACATATTATTCCTTACTATTTAGTTTTACATCTGAAGATAATCAATCACTATTTTATAATTTTTGTGAGGATATTATTAATCAAACAGCTAATTATAGCGGTAACGATGGGTACACTGAGATTGTAAACAGATATACTCAATGGAAAAAGATGTTTTATGGTTCATCAAAACTATTATCTGAGAATGAGGTGCTAGGATTGATTGGTGAATTACTATTTTTAAAAGATTTTGCTTTTAGAGTATATGGTATTAGTACAGGTTTAAATGGCTGGAGTGGTCCTGAGCCAACACATAAAGATTTTTCATTCGACAATAATTGGTATGAAATTAAAACAATTAATTCATTTAAAAACAGTGTAAGCATATCATCTTTAGAACAGTTGGATAGTGAATTCGATGGCCATTTAATAGTTTACACTATGGAAAAAATGAGCCCAAGTTTTAATGGTGTAAAACTAAATGCTTTAGTTGCAAGTATTAATGAAATTATTACATTAGATACTGATAAAGATGTTTTCTTTGAAAAGTTAAAGCAGGTTGGTTATGCGTATAGCGAAGTTTATGATAACTATGTATATAATTTTATTTCAAAGTTACAATATATCGTTAAAGATGATTTTCCACGCTTGAAAGCAAAAAATATGCCACAAGGAATAGGAAAAGTTCAATATGAAATTTTCCTTTCTATGATTGAAAATTATAAGGAGGATTAATTATGGTTGATACTAATTTTGATGAATATAGAAAAGAGTATTTGGATGATGTTAGAATTAATGCTCAAATAGACGGAACTCTTCCTGATGAGTTTTTCTTTTCTGATGCACTTAATAAATTATCATCTATGGGAGAAATAATTGATCCTAGAATAAAGCCGATGCAAAAAAAATGCAGAAACAATAGAATAATGTCTTTTGATGCCTATGCATTTGATGAGTCAGACAAGTCAGTTGTTATTATAGCTAATGATTTTAAAGATGAAGCAGATGCTACATTGACTAGAACAGAAATAGACACAATTAAGACACGTATGTTAAATTTTTTACAGGAAGCTTATGATGAGAAATTGTCAGATTATTTTGATATTACAGATGAAATGCTTCAGGTCGGAAGAAATATTGGTAGAAGAATGAAGATAGATTATGTAAATCTAGATAATGATGATTCTATTGATAAAATTAAATTATTTATAATAACAAATAAGATTTTAAGTGAAAAAGTAACTTCATTTAGAAGCGATGATTTTTTAGGAAAGAAAGTCGAATTAAATGTTTGGAGTATAAGAAGATTTTATGATTTGTATCAATCTGGAAGAGATAGGGAAGCAATTCTAATTGAAACATCTAAATATGGTCTTAGTGGAATCCCTTGTATAAAAGCTGAAATGTCAGGTAATCTTGATTATGATGCTTATTTAGCTATTGTTCCAGGTAAGTTTTTAAATGAAATATATTATGAACATGGTTCAAGGTTACTAGAAGGAAATGTTAGAGCATTTTTAAGTAATCGTGGCAAAATTAATAAAGGTATTAGAGAGACAATTAGAAAAGAACCTACAAAATTTTTTACATATAATAATGGTATTGCATGTACAGCCTCAAAAGTTACTCTTTCTAGTGATGGCCATATGATTGAATCAATGGAAGATTTACAAATTATCAATGGTGGTCAAACCACAGCGTCTTTAACTTCTGCAGCTTTAAAAGATAAATTATCACTTGATAATATCTTTGTGCCAATGAAATTAACTGTTGTAAAGAATGATGATTATGACTCAATGATTCAAAATATTTCTAAATACGCAAATAGCCAAAACAAAGTTAAAGATTCAGATTTATTTTCTAATCATCCTTTTCATAGAACATTCGAAATGCTTTCCAAGAAGGTACAAGCACCTATCTTTGGTGATAATGTTAATAATACATTTTGGTATTATGAACGTTCTAGAGGTAAATATGAACAGGAACAATTCAAATTTGTTAGAAAGAGTGAAAAAGAAAACTTTCTTAAAAAATATCCTAAGAACCAAGTTATTAAGAAAGAAGAACTTTCTAAGTACTTTACATGTGCAGAACTACAAAGACCAGACATGGTAAGTAAAGGTTCAGAAAAGTGTATGGCATATTTTGCCGAATACATTGATGATAAGTATCAAAAAAATCCGGAATATTTCAATGAACAGTTTTATAAAATTGCAATTTGTTATACAATATTGTTCAGAACAACTGATAGAATAGTAAATAAGGCATCTTGGTATAATGTTGGTGGTTACAAGTTAAATATTGTTCCTTATACTATTTCTAAGTTGTTATATTCAATTCCAAAAGGTTATTCATTAGATTATGAATTGATTTGGAAAAAACAACAATTGTATCCTTCTTTAAATGCAGAAATAGAAAGATTGGCTATGATAACAAATGAGTTTATACAAAAATCAAATGGTATCATTGTTACTGAATATTGTAAAAAAGAGGATACATGGAAATTATTTAAAGAATATAATTATAATTTAAGTAAAGAATTCTTGGATGATTTAGTTTCAAAAGATTTAATTGATTCTAAAATTAAGAGTGAGATTAAAGAAGAAAAACTAAAAAAAGAAGTAAATATAATGACCGAGATTTATAATCTTGGTGGTGATTACTGGCAAAAATTGCTTGATGAAGGTTTGCGAAGAAAGATACTTTCATACACCGAAATGGATTTATTAAAATTAGCAGTTGATTTTGGAAAAGGGAAAAAAGTCCCATCTGATAAACAAGCAAAATTCATTTGGAAGATAAGAGAAAAACTTGATAAAGCCGGAGTTCTTGTTTAAGATGGAGCGTGTGAAATGGATAATAAAATAAATGTTGTTGAATTGTTTAGTGGTATTGGTAGTCAGGCCAAAGCATTGAAGAATATTGGTTTTAAAATTAATGTTCAAAAAACATGTGAGTGGGATATTCATGCTTTTATAGGCTATGACGCGATTCACAATTCATCAAGCATTTTAAAAAAATATGAAAATAAGACAAAAGAAGAACTTGTAAAAGTATTATCTAAATATACATTAAGTTGTGATGGAAAGACTCCTATGCTAAAAAAGACATTAGATAGTTATAGTCTTGAAGTATTAAAAAGAATTTGTTCTGCAATTGATAGAACAAAAAACATGGTTGATGTTAGTATGGTTAAAGGAAAAGATATGCCAAATGACACCGATATATTGACATATTCTTTTCCATGTCAAGATTTATCTAATGTTGGCGCTTTTCATGGATACAAAAAAGGAATTGATCCTGATAGCGGTAGTAGGTCTAGCTTATTATGGCAAGTTGGAAGAATTCTAACTGAAATGAAAAAGTCAGCAATTAATATGCCTAAATATTTAGTCATGGAGAACGTTCCAACATTATTATCATCAAGACATAAACCAAATTTTGATAAATGGATTAAGCTTCTTGAAGATTTAGGATATTTGAGCAAAGCTATTCCTTTAAATGCAAGGTGGTTTGGAATTCCTCAAAATAGGCCTAGATTATTAATGATAAGTATTTATGTCGGCAACGATGAAATTAAAAAGCAGAAAGTTAATAGTTATTTAGAAAACCTTGATGCAGAAAAAATAATAAATGATTATAAGAATTCAAAGTATTATAAGGATATTAAAGTTAAGGATTTATTAAGACAACCTTTAACTGAGGGAGATAAATATTGGATGGAAGCATTAGAGTGTACACCTAATGACACTATTTCAAGAAGAAAAATATGGAATGAGAATCCAAAAATTGTTGATGAATCCGGGAAAATAACAAGAGAAGATTTTATTAGGACTATAACTACAAAACAAGATAGACATCCTAATTCGGGTAATATATATTTTGACACCCATATTAAAGGAAGAAGCAAATTTCATTATCTTACTCCAAGAGAGTGCATGCTTTTCATGGGGTTCACAGATAAGGATTTTGAAAATATAATTGATAATAATCCATATCAAAGAAAAAGCACTAAATTATTTCCAAGAGATAAAATAATTAGAATGGCTGGAAACAGTATTCCAGTTAAATTGTTAGAGGGATTTTTTTATCAATTATATACACTAGAAAAATACTAAAATAACTTTGAAATTAAAGTGCTATTAGTGTTTATGCTTTGCGCACATTTTAGGCTTAAAATATTGTAAAAATTATACAAAACGTGAACAGGATAAGAGTGGGCGTCAATTTGACGGCACCCACTCATAGTTCCGAGAAATGGGATACCCATGTTTCGAGCTGAAAAACTGAACAATATGCTCAGTACATTATTTTATTTCGTAAATGAGGACGAGAAAATGAATCTTACTGAAAAACTTAAATCAATTGATAAACCATCTTTACAACCTTTAAAAGAAGGTAGTAATAAGACAATTAAAGATTTTTGGGATACTTTTATTGATCCATTGTTGCCAAAAAAAGAAATTGTTATTAGTTTTTATGAGATGTTAATTAAGTATGTTGAAGAACCTAATGCTGTTTTTGCTATTAGAACATTTAACAATTGGGCAGACAGTAGTCATGATAATAAATCATTGAGAAGAGGTTTTTACACTAAGACTAATTCCAACTATTCATTTTTTTATACTGATAATTTTTTTGCTGCATATTTTTGCAAAATGGCGATGGATGGTTATGTTCCTGATTATGATGAATTTAAACAAGCTATGATTAGTAGAGAATTCCCTGCTAGATTTGGAAGGCATGATTCTA
>Ga0247608_10008967_pt1 | contig 10009 bp, 6 predicted proteins | sample 176DNAGHGlowgp2_FD_193490 | JGI IMG/M metagenome (GOLD analysis project Ga0247608, IMG submission 193490) | Sheep rumen microbial communities from Palmerston North, Manawatu-Wanganui, New Zealand - 1766 DNA GHGlow gp2 | ecosystem: Host-associated > Mammals > Digestive system > Stomach > Rumen ... | reverse complement strand
GCAGCGGCCTCGGCATCTGGGGCGGCAAGTTCCGCATCGGCACCCGTTCAGAGTACGTCGTCCTGAACCTCAAATAGTCTCCTTCTTCGGTTCGTTCGTAAAGCAGCACTCAGGGTTCTCCTCCATGTAGAACTTCGAGTACGCCATGTAGTGCTCTGCATTGTCCGTCTGGCCGGGGCGCGTAGGCTTTATATACTTGGCCGGCACCCCGCCCCATATCTCTCCGGCGGGAATCTTGGTGTTCTGCAACACCAGTGCACCGGCGGCCACGATGGCCCCCTCGCCCACCTCACATCCGTCCAGCAGCGTGGCGCCCATGCCTATCAGCGCGTGGTCGTGAATGGTACACGCATGCACCGTCACGTTATGCCCTATGGTCACGTAGCTGCCTATGTGCGTAGGACCCGTCTCGTGCGTCACGTGCACGCACGACCCGTCCTGCACGTTCGTGCAGTTGCCTATGGTGATGGGAGCCACGTCGCCGCGTACCACGGCGTTGAACCACACGGAACACTCGTCGCCCATCGTCACCTCGCCCACTATCGTTGCATTCTCACTGAAATAGCAGTCCTTACCCCACTTCGGATAAAGACCGCGGTATCCTTTTATCAAAGCCATATCTTAAAACCTTCTGATTGTATTACAGGTCAATGTAGGCCAGCACCTTCGCCGTGGCTCCCGTCATCTCGCTGACGAAAGCCCCCGCCTGCCTGCCGGCCTCGGCCACGCTCTCAGGACGCTCTATAAAGTCCTGCATGATGCGCCTGAAGTCGTCGGCACCCTGTATCTCCCTGCCGCCGCCGCAGGCCTTCAGCCCCTGCGCCTCCTGGAAACGCTTGTTGTTAGGTCCGAAGATGACGGGCACCTCCCATACGGCAGCCTCCAGCGTGTTATGGATGCCCACGCCGAAGCCTCCGCCCACATACGTCACGTCGGCATACCGGTACATGCTCGACAGCAGACCGAAGCAGTCTACAATCAGCACCTCGGCCTCGCGTGCCGTCTCCGGCGTAGCCTTCGTATAGCGCACCACCTTGCGGCCCTCCAGCTTCGACGCTATCTGCCTCAGGTGGTCCTCGCCTATCACATGCGGCGCAATAATCAGTTTCCAGTCCCTATGCTCGTTCCAGAAGGGAATGAAGATGTCCTCGTCGGGCTGCCATGACGAGCCGGCCACGAAGCACTTGCTGCGCGCCCCGTCTGCCGAGCCGCCGACGACGAAGCGCTCCACCACGGGCAGCTCCTTCGCAGCCTCCTTGATTTGCAGCACGCGGTCGAAGCGCGTATCTCCAACCACCGTCACGTCGCGGATGCCAATGCCTTCCAGCAGCCTCCGGCTCTCCTCGTTCTGCACGAAGAAGCGCGTAAAGCACTTCAGCACATGGGCATACTGCCGCCCGTACCAGCGGAAGAACACCTGTCCCTCGCGGAAGATGCTGCTCACGCTGTACACCGGCACCCCGCGGTGCTTCAGTATGTGCAGGTAGTTATACCAGAACTCGTACTTGATGAAAAACGCCATCACCGGCCTTATGGTACGCAGGAAGCGGCGTGCATTGCCGATGGTGTCCAGGGGCAGGTAGCAGATGATGTCGGCCCCCTCATAGTTCTTGCGCACCTCATAGCCCGAGGGCGAAAAGAACGTCAGCAGTATCTTGTATTGCGGGTGCTCACGCCGCAGCTGTTCCATCAGCGGACGGCCCTGCTCAAACTCGCCCAGCGATGCCGCGTGGAACCACACGTACTCCGCCTCCGGGTCCACCTGCTGGCGCAGCACGCGGATGGCGTCGCGCTCGCCACGCCACATCTTCCGAACCTTCTCGTTGAAAAGGCTCAGCACCGCCACACCCAGCTGGTAAAGGTAAATACCTAAGTTATACATAGAGCCTCCCCTATTGTTCCTTCGAGGCTCCCAGCACCTCAATGGCCCGCTGCATGCGGCGCAGGGTCTCCTCCTTGCCCAGGAACGCCGAGATGTCGAACATGCCCGGACCCTTGCCCTCGCCCACCAGCGTCAGGCGCCATGCGTTCATAATGTTACCCAGCTTGTAGCCCTTCTCCTCTATCCAGGCGTGCACGATGCGCTCCTGGTTCTCCAGCGAGAAGTCGTCGATGCCCTTCAGCACCTCCGCCAGCTCCGTCAGCTGCGCCGCCGAGTCCTCCTTCCAGCGCTTCTTCACCGTCTTCTCGTCGTACGCCGTGGGAGCCACGAAGAAGAACGAGCACAGCGGCCACATCTCGTGCACGAACGACACGCGGTCCTTCATCATCTCGCACACCTTGGTGACGCGCTCCAGGCTCTCCGACGGGCAGTGCTCCTGAACCTCCGGCAGCCACAGGGCGGCAATCTCGGCGGCCGACTTCTTCAATATATACTCGTGGTTAAACCACACCGCCTTCTCGTATGCGAACTTGGCACCGGCCTTCGAGCACTTCGTGATGTCGAACAGCGGCACCAGCTCGTCCAGCGTGAACAGCTCCTGCTCAGTGCCCGGATTCCACCCCAGCAGGGCCAGGAAGTTGATGACGGCCTCGGGGAAGTAGCCGTCCTCACGGTATCCGCGCGACACGTCGCCCGTCTTGGGGTCCGTCCAGCGCAGCGGGAACACGGGGAACCCGAGCCTGTCGCCGTCACGCTTCGACAGCTTACCTTTGCCGTCAGGCTTCAGCAGCAGCGGCAGATGGGCAAACCGCGGCATGGTGTCCTCCCAGCCGAAGGCACGGTACAGCATGACGTGCAGCGGTGCCGACGGCAGCCACTCCTCGCCACGGATGACGTGCGTAATCTCCATCAGGTGGTCGTCCACGATGTTAGCCAGGTGGTACGTCGGCAGCTCGTCGGCGCTCTTGTACAGCACCTTGTCGTCACAGATGTCGCTCTTCACGCGCACCTCGCCGCGTATCAGGTCGTTCACCAGTATCTCCTGTCCGGCCTCCACCTTGAACCGCACCACGTACTGGCAGCCCTCGCCTATCAGGCGGTCCACTTCCTCCTTGCTCAGCGTCAGCGAGTTGCGCATCTGGCCGCGCGTATGACAGTCGTACTGGAAGTTCTGCACCTCCTGGCGCTTCTGTTCCAGCTCCTCAGGGGTGTCGAAGGCTATGTAGGCCTTGCCGGCCTCCAGCAGCTTATGGACATATTCCTTGTAGATGGCGCGGCGCTCGCTCTGACGGTAAGGGCCCTTGTCGCCCCCGAAGGAGACGCCCTCGTCGAACTTGATGCCCAGCCACTTGAAACTCTCGATGATATACTCCTCGGCACCGGGCACGAAACGCGTCGAATCGGTGTCCTCAATACGGAACACCAGGTCGCCGCCATGCTGCCGAGCAAACAGATAATTATACAATGCCGTGCGTACGCCGCCTATATGCAGCGCACCCGTAGGACTCGGTGCAAAACGCACTCTCACTCTTCTTTCTGCCATGAAACGGGTAGTTTTCATTCAAATTTTGTGCAAAAGTACTAAAAATCTTTGATAATTCACTCTTTTTTTCGTAATTTCGCACACTGAAAGCAAAAATAAGCAACGATGAGTACCTTTAACCTGAAAGATGACGGAGCCTGGCGCGGCCTTCTGGTGCGTGCCCTGCTGGTCATTGGCACCGTGGCCGTCATCGTGTGGTCCATGCCGCGCGAGAACGTCAACATATTCCATGCCGAGAAGGGCAAGCCCTGGAAGTACGCCGAGTTCACAGCGCCCTTCGACTTCCCCGTCTACAAGTCAGACGCCGAAATCCAGCGCGAGCGCGACAGCGTCATGCGCCAGTACGAGCCATATTACGACTACAACGCCGTCACCGAGCAGCAGATGGTGCGCAAGTTCCAGGCCGACTACGCCGACGGCATACCCGACGTACCCTCCGACTACCTTGCCATTATTTCCAACCGCCTGCACAGCCTCTACCAGCAAGGCATCATGGACCAGGAGGACTACCAGTCGCTGCATGCCGACAGCTCGTCCATGATACGGCTGGTGCACAACAAGCAGGCCTCCAGCGTATCCATCCTTGAGGTCTACTCCCCCAAGGGCGCCTACGAGCAGCTGTTCCACGACCCGAAGCTCGCTGCCCTGCGCCAACAGCTGCAGAAGTGCAACCTGAACAACTACCTCGTGCCCAACCTGGTCTTCGACCGCAACCGCAGCGAGACCAGCCGTACCGAGCTGCTGGGCTCCATCCCCCTGGCCTCGGGCCTGGTGCAGAAGGGCCAGAAGATAGTAGACCGCGGCGAGATAGTGACCGAGCGCACACAGCGCATCATCGAGTCGTACCTTAAGGAGAACGAACGCCGCAGCCAGAACAAGACGCAGAACCAGATATCCCTCATCGGACAGATACTCTACGTCTCCATCCTGATGATCTGCTTCACCATTTACCTCACCCTCTACCGCAACGACTACTTCGACAAGTGGCGCAGCACGGCCATGCTCTATGCCTTCATCGTCATCTTCGCGCTGCTCACCGCTCTCTTTGTGCGCAACACCTTCGTCCACGTCTACATACTGCCCTACGCCATGGTGCCCATCTTCATTCGCGTCTTCATGGACTCACGGACCGCCTTCATGACACATTTTACCATGGTCACCGTGTGCGCCAGCATGCTGCAGCACCCCTTCGAGTTCACCGTCGTAGAGACCGTGGCCGGACTGGTGGCCATCTCCTCGCTGCGCGAACTGTCGCAGCGCTCACAGCTCTTCAAGACCGCCATCTTCATCACCGTGGCCTCCATGGCCGTCAACCTGGCCTTCGACTGGACCCGCGCCACAGCCCTCTCGCAGATTGACTACAGCACCTACAACTACCTCGTCGTCAACGGCGTCGCACTGCTCTTCGCCTACCCCCTGCTGTACGTCATCGAGAAGACCTTCGGCTTCACCAGCGACATCACCCTCGTAGAGCTGTCGAACACCAACAACGAGCTGCTGCGCCGCATGAGCGAGGTGGCCCCGGGCACCTTCAACCACTCCATACAGGTGGCCAATCTCGCCGGCGAGATAGCCAACAAGATTGGCGCCCAGGGCCAGCTGGTACGTACCGGCGCGCTGTACCACGACATCGGAAAGCTCTCGAACCCCATCTACTTCACCGAGAACCAGTCGGGCATCGACCCCCACGAGATGATCAGCGACATTGAGAGCGCACAAATCATCATCGCCCACGTCACCGAGGGCATGAAGATGGCCGACAAGTACAACCTGCCGCACGTCATACGCGACTTCATAGCCACCCACCACGGACTGGGCAAGGCCAAGTTCTTCTACATACGCTACAAGAACGAGCACCCCGACGAACCCGTCGACGACCTGCTGTTCACCTACCCGGGCCCCAACCCCTTCACCCGCGAGCAGGCCTGCCTCATGATGGCCGACGCCGTGGAGGCTGCCTCGCGGTCGCTCAAGGAGTACACCGAGAAGGCCATCCGCGAACTCGTGGAGCGCATCATCGACAGCCAGGTCGCAGAGGGCTACTTCCGCGAGTGCCCCGTCACCTTCCGCGACATCCAGTACGCCAAGACCGTGCTCATCGAGAAGCTGAAGACCATCTACCACACCCGCATCAGCTACCCCACGGAAAAGAAAGACTGACGCCACGCCAGGGTCTGGCCGACGCCACGCTGAGGAACGGCCTGCCGGGTGCACAAAAACTGCTGTTATCGCGCACACTTTTATGCACATTTTTGCTCAAATGTGCAGAAAGTGTGCCTTTTTTCGTTAAAAGACCTTAAAAGCTTCTGCACTCCTTCCCCCTTTCTGTGCAATAGCGTTACCTTTGCACCCGTTTTTAGCAAAAAATCGTTTAAAAGATGAAAAAAATCGCACTCGCCATCGCCGCGCTCAGCATGTCGGCCGCAACGGCCTTCGCAGGCGGCATTATCACCAACACGAACCAAAGTATTCTATTTCTAAAGAACCCCGCGCGTGACGCGGCAATAGGTCTGGACGGTGTCTACAGCAACCCCGCCGGCGTGGCCTTCATGCCCGAGGGATTCCACGTGGCATTCAACTGGCAGTACGCCCACCAGACGCGTACCATCAACACCACGAACCCTGCCTTCGCACTGGGCCGCAAGAACGGCGGCCTGGCCACCAAGGAGTTCGAGGGCGTGGCCGACGCACCCATCATACCCTCGCTGCAGGCGGCCTACAACAAGGGCAACTGGAGCATACAGTTCAACTTCTCGGTGCCCGGCGGCGGCGGCGCGTGCGAGTTCAGCGACGGACTGGGCTCCTTCGAGGGCGTGGTAGCCAACATAGCCAACCAGCTGCGTCCCCTGGGCGCACAGGGCTACGACATGACGGGCTACATGAAAGGACGCCAGTACTACTACGGCGTACAGCTGGGCGCTGCCTACAAGCTGTACCCGGGGCTGTCGGTCTACGGCGGACTGCGCCTGCTGTACGGCGACGCCACGTACAAGGCAAAGATAAGCAACATACAGGTGAAGACCGAAGGTGGATATGTTGACTTCGGAGACTACCTGCAGTACGCCTCGGCCACCGTCACCAACGGACTCGAGCAGGTAGGCGCCGGACTCACACAGGTGAACGCCGGCATCGCACAGTACGAGGCCGCCGGAGCCGCCGTGCCCGCAGAGCTCGCCGCCAAGCAGGCACAGCTGACAGCCCAGCAGGCACAACTGGAGGGTACCCGCGAGAGCCTCGGTCAGCTGCAGAAGTACGCCCAGGGCGTCAACCTGCTCTGCAACCAGGACGGCATCGGCATCGCTCCCGTCTTCGGCGTCGACTACAAGGTGGCCAACTTCAACTTCGCCGCCAAGTACGAGTTCAAGACCCAGATTCGCATGAAGAACGAGTCCACCGTCAACGAGGCCTCGGAAATAGCCGCCGTCAACAAGTTCCGCGACGGCGAGAAGGTCAACGAGGACTCGCCCGCCCTGCTCACCCTGGGCGCCCAGTGGCGACCCATCGACGAGGTAGGCCTCAACCTGGGCTGGCACCACTACTTCGACAAGGAGGCCTCCTGGTACGGCAACACGCAGGACCTCTTGAAGCACGACACCAACGAGTTCCTGGCCGGTGTCGAGTGGGACGCCTCGGACAAGCTGAACGTCTCGATGGGCGGACAGCTGACGCGCTACGGACTCTCCGACGCCTACATGTCAGACATGTCGTTCGTGGTCAACAGCTGGTCCTTCGGACTCGGGTTCAGCTACAAGGTGCGACCCAACATCACCCTCTCGGCAGCCTACTTCCAGACAAACTACGGCACGTACGACCGCAACGACTACCCGTCGGAGGGTCTGGCCGACTCGTTCACCCGCACCAACCGCGTGCTGGGCGTCGGCTGCCAGCTGGACTTCTAATGTAGGGCTTTAGTGGGTCTTTTGTGGGCCTTTAGTGGGTAAGAAGTGGGTATTTAGTGGGCCCTAAGTGGACAAAATACAACTTTACTGCGGCTTCGGATTAGGTCCGAAGCCGCTTTTTTCGTGCCCCGCCGCAGCGCCGGTGCAAAGCGTGTCGTTGTCCTATCGTTGTCTTATCGCTGCCTTATTGTTGTCCGATTGTCTATTGGACAACTATTGGACAACTATTGGACAACGATTGGACAACGATTGGACAACGAAGGGAACTGAATGCGCGGGACGGGGTGGGTGGAAAGTGGGTAAAAAGTGGGTAGAAAGTGGGTAAGGGGTGGGTGGAAAGTGGGTAAAGGGTGGGTCAGACGGGGTCTACGTCGAAGTAGACTTGGAGGGCGGTGTAGCGGCGGTCGTCGAGGAGCTGCTGGCGGGCCATGAGGAGGTAGCGGCGCACCTGACTGGGGTCGAGGGCGGGCTCTATCTTGAGCATAAGCTTGCGGATGTGCTGCTGCTTGACCTTGGCTACTGAGGGTTTGTCGGGTCCGAGGACGCGGGCCCCGAACCACTGGCGGAGGCGTGCCGCGATGTCGAGTGAGGCGGCGTGTACGACGGCTTCGTCGCGGTGTGTCAGGTAGAGGTAGGTGAGGCGGACGAAGGGTGGATAGCGGAAGGCCAGTCGCTGGTCGAGCTGGTCGCGGTAGAGGGCCTGGTAGTCGTTGTGGGCCACCTGCTGGACGACGGGCAGGTCCTTCTGCTTGGTCTGCAGCACGACGAGTCCCTGTCGCCCTTTGCGTCCGGCGCGCCCAGCCACCTGGGTCATCATGGTGTAGGCGTGCTCGTGGGCCCGGAAGTCGGGCTGGTTGAGCATGGCGTCGGCTGAGACGATGCCTACGACGGCGACGTGGTCGAAGTCGAGGCCCTTGCTGATCATCTGGGTGCCGATGAGTATGTTGGTGCGGCGGGCGGCGAAGTCGCTGATGATGCGTTCGTAGGCGTTGCGGGTGCGGGTGGTGTCGAGGTCCATGCGTGCGATGCGTGCCTCGGGGAAGGCGTCGCGCACCTGTTCTTCTATCTTCTCGGTGCCGTAGCCGTGGGTGCGCAGGTCGGTGCTGCCGCAGCAGGGGCACTGGGTGGGCACCTGGTATGTGGCGCCGCAGTAGTGGCAGGTGAGTTGCTGCATCTGGCGGTGCAGGGTGAGCTTGACGTCGCAGTGCTGACAGGTGGGCACCCAGCCGCACTGGTGGCACTCTACCTGTGGGGCGAAGCCTCGGCGGTTCTGGAAGATGATGGCTTGCTGTCCGTTGTCGAGTGCTTCGCGCACGCGTGTGAGTAATAGAGGTGAGAAGGGTCCGGCCATCATCTTGCGGCGCTGCAGGTCGGCGGTGTCTACGACGGTGACCTGTGGCAGCTGGAGTCCCTGGTAGCGCTCGCGGAGCTCGACGAGGGCGTACTTGCCGGTCTGGGCGTTGTGGTAGCTCTCGATGCTGGGTGTGGCGGTGCCCAGCACTACGCGGGCGCCTTCGGCCCGTGCCAGCATGATGGCTACGGAACGGGCGTGGTAGCGGGGCGCGGGGTCTTGCTGCTTGTAGCTGGTCTCGTGTTCTTCGTCGACGATGACGAGTCCGAGTTTCTGAAAGGGCAGGAAGACGGCGGAGCGGGCGCCGAGGATGACGTCGTAGGGGTGGCGGGAGAGCTGTTTCTGCCATATCTCGACGCGCTCGGCGTCGGAGTAGCGTGAGTGGTAGATGCCCAGTCGCTCACCGAAGATGCGCTGCAGGCGCTGCATCATCTGTACCGTCAGTGCTATCTCGGGCAGCAGGTAGAGCACCTGCTGGTGCTGCTCGAGTGCATGCTGTATGAGGTGGATGTAGAGTTCGGTCTTTCCTGAGCCGGTGACGCCGTGCAGCAGGGTGACGGGCTTGCGCATCATGGCCATCAGGAGGGCGTTGTAGGCGTCCTGCTGGGGGGCGGTGAGGGGGTGTATGAGGTCGGGACGGTAGTCGCCGCCGTGGTTCAGCCGGCCCACCTCTTTCTCGTACGTCTCGAGCAGCTGCCGCCGCTCCAGCTGGCGCAGGGTGTCGGCGGAGGCCTGGCTGGCATTCATCAGCTCCTCGCGGGTGACCTCCACGGGCTGTGTGCCGTCCTCTACGAGGTCCCAGCGCGACAGTGTGAGGTAGCAGGTGAAGGCGTCCAGCTGTCGCTTGGCACGCGCCAGCATGTTGAGCGCTATGTGCAGGGCGGCGGCCGACTGGTACTGGGCGCCGAGGCGTATGTAGGTCTCCGTCTTGGGCCGGTAGCCGTCCTCGGCCTTCAGCCCGGCGGGCAGGGCGGCCTTGTAGACGTCGCCCGGGGCGCTGAGGTAGTAGTCGCTGATCCACTGCCACAGCCCGAGCTGGCGGGGGTAGACCAGGGGCTCTGTGTCGAGCACCTGCAGCAGGGGCTTCACCTGGTAGCCATCGGGCTTCCGGTCGTGCACACGGGCCACAAGACCTACGTAGCGCTTCGAACGTCCGAAGCTGACCAGCACGCGCACGCCCTCCTCTACCGTCACGCCCTCGGGCACGGCATAGGTGAACAGGGCCTGCAGCGGCACCGGCAGTATCACGTCAGCGTAGGTCATCGGGATGCAAAGTTAACACTTTCTTGAGGATTATGCAAACATTTCCTGCCCAAAAGTTTTGCCAAGTCGGA
>Ga0247608_10008963_pt1 | contig 10011 bp, 4 predicted proteins | sample 176DNAGHGlowgp2_FD_193490 | JGI IMG/M metagenome (GOLD analysis project Ga0247608, IMG submission 193490) | Sheep rumen microbial communities from Palmerston North, Manawatu-Wanganui, New Zealand - 1766 DNA GHGlow gp2 | ecosystem: Host-associated > Mammals > Digestive system > Stomach > Rumen ... | reverse complement strand
GCTCTGCTCATACGTGGCTTCTACCTCCTGTGGCTCAGCTTCCGTATTCTCGCTTCTGCTGCTTCTGCTGTTATCGTCAGATGAATTGTTGTCGTTGGATGAATCACTCTCTCCCTTTCCGTCAAGTATGGCGTCCATGGCCTCATCGGTAACGCGGGCAGCCTTGTTCTCTACCTTATATTCCACGCTACGCTTTGCAGCATCCACCGCACGGTCCTTCAGGCGTTTCAGAAAACCCTGTGCGTCGGCTTCCACTGCCACCATTACAGCGATTATTGATAGGATAGCTAATTTCTTCATAATGTTCTTGATTAATTTAAAAGGTTTATAGATTAGTTTAAAAATATTGTCTAAGAAAGAGTATATCTTTCTCGCAAAGTTACAATATTTAACGATATACACTGCACTTATCCCTTCGTGTTTAATTTTCTTTAACAAAACACGCCATATATTAAGTAATTTTATTATATCAATGTGAGTTCTATGAAAACGAGCACTGCGTTTGACAACACAAATTCATATCCTACTAAAAAAACGAAAATCAGCGACGTGAAACCTGCCATTTTATAAGGGCGTTGTAAAAGCTATCAAATTACCATGTAAAAGCTATCACTTTACATTGTAAAAGCTATCATATTACCGTGTAAAAGCTATCAAATTACAGAGCCCGTATTTACTTTTTGGGGCAAAGTTTCATTTTGTAAGAAAAGTATTGTTTAGAAATTACAAAATGTAAGCAAACGGTATAACAAACATTACAAATCGTAAGTTTGGGCAAAATCAAAAATAAAAAGTGATAAAACACTAATGTATAAGTTTACAAATTGTATTAATTTTGCAGTTGGAAACTTTCAAAATGACAGAAAATAAAGATTAAAACTGTCAAAAAGGAGACGCAACACAAACAAAAATTGAAAAAGTGACAAAAGGAGACACAACACAGACACACAGGATACACTTTACTAAAATGCATGGTTGCGGAAACAACTATATTTATGTGTATCTGCCTGACAATCCCATTGCAGACCTTAGGCAGGCTTCGATAGACTGGAGCCGCCAAGGTTTTGGTATTGGCAGTGACGGACTGATTACCATTGACCGCAGCAAGGTGGCAGACTTCCGCATGCGGATTTTCAACAGTGACGGTTCGGAGGCCATGATGTGTGGTAATGGCGTGAGGTGCTGCGGAAAGTTCGTGCGCGACCACCACCTTACTAATAATAAGGTGGTGACGTTTGAGACTCTGGCAGGCATCAAGACCCTGTGGCTGCAGGAGGACGAAAAAGGCGTGGTGACGGGTGCGAAGGTTGACATGGGCGAACCCGTGGCACAAGATACGCAGTTTACCGTCAGCAGCTGCGGCAGGGAGTTTCAGGGCGTCAGGGTATCGATGGGCAATCCGCACTTCGTGATATTCCTTGACGAGAAAGAAGATATAGAGACCTTCGACGTGGCGAAGTATGGCAGCATACTGGAGCACCATGAGGCTTTCCCCGACGGCTGCAACATAGAGTTTGCCCAGAAGAAGGGCGACGTGATACGCATGAGGGTATGGGAACGCGGTTCGGGCATCACGATGGCATGCGGCACGGGAGCCTGCGCCACCAGCGTGGCAGCAACGCTTACACAGGAGACGACACACACAAACACAATACAGATGGACGGCGGATGCCTCACCATAGAATGGTGCAAGGAGGACGGCCACATATACATGACCGGACCTGCCAAAAGGGTGTATGAAGGAGTAGTTGAAAGTTGAAAGTTGAAAGTTGAAGGTTGAAAGTTGAGGGTTGAGAGGTGAGGGTTGAGAGGTGAAAGTTGAAAGTTGAAGGTTGAAGGTTGAAAGTAATTCGAAATACAAAAGAAAGGTAATCATAACCTTCTACTCTCAGTTAAAAAAGATAATTAACAATCAATAATAGGAAATGGAACAAGACATTCATGGACTTTATAGCCCACAATATGAGCATGATGCATGCGGCGTGGGTATGGTGGTCAACATTCACGGCGGAAAGAGCCATGACTTGGTTGACAATGCACTGCGTGTGCTTGAAAACATGGAGCACCGCGGTGCTGAAACGCGTGACAAGACTGGTGACGGTGCCGGCATATTGGTACAGATACCACATGAGTTTATATTGCTTCAGGGCATACCTGTGCCCGAGAAGGGCAGGTATGGCACCGGCCTCGTATTCTTTCCGAAGGATGAGACACGCCAGAAAGCTATACTGTCGGTAATGATTGAAGAGATAGAGCGCGAGGGACTTACATTGATGCACCTGCGCGCCGTGCCTACATGCCCCGAGGCTTTGGGCGAGGGGGCGCGCACTGTGGAGCCTGACATCAAGCAGGTGTTCATCACAGGCATTAACGAAGAACGCCTGGAGGAGTTTGAGCGTATATTATATAAGGTACGCAAGAAGATAGAAAACCGCATTGACGACGAAGACTTCTACGTTTGTTCGCTCAGCACGAAGGAGATAATATATAAAGGTATGCTGACCAGCGGACAACTGCGTCGCTATTTCCCCGACCTCTCAAATGAGTATTTCACCAGCGGACTGGCATTGGTTCACTCTCGCTTCTCAACCAACACCTTCCCTAAGTGGAAGCTGGCTCAGCCGTTCCGCTATCTGTGTCATAACGGTGAGATTAACACCGTGCGCGGCAACCGCGGATGGATGCAGGCAAGAGAGAGCGTGCTGTCATCACCTGCGTTGGGCGACATCAAGGAGATACGTCCGATATTGCAGAAAGACATGTCTGACTCTGCATCGCTCGACAACGTGTTTGAGTTCCTCGTGATGAGCGGACTGTCATTGCCTCACGCCATGGCGATACTCGTGCCAGAGTCATTCAACGACAAAAACCCTATCAGCGAAGACCTCAAGGCTTTCTATGAATACCACTCAATATTGATGGAACCATGGGACGGACCGGCTGCGCTGATGTTCAGCGACGGACGCTTTGCCGGTGGTATGCTTGACCGCAACGGACTGCGCCCAAGCCGCTACACCATCACCAAGAACGGCATGATGGTAGTGGCAAGTGAGGTCGGCGTAATGGACTTCGAACCAGCCGACGTCGTTTCAAAAGGCAGGTTGCAGCCAGGCAAGATACTTCTTGTAGATACACAGGAAGGCAAGATATACTATGACGGTGAGATAAAGGCACAGCTCGCCAGCGAGCATCCTTACCGCCAGTGGCTCTCTACTAACCGCATACAGTTGGAGAAGCTGAAGAGCGGACGTAAGGTTGAGAATAGCGTTGAGAACTATGAGCGCAAGCTGCGCTGCTTCGGTTTCGGTCAGGAAGACATCGACAAGACCGTAGTGCCTATGGCAACGGCAGGCCAGGAGCCTGTGGCAGCAATGGGTAACGACACTCCGCTTGCCGTCATCAGCGACAAACCGCAGATATTCTTCAACTATTTCCGTCAGCAGTTTGCACAGGTTACCAACCCTGCCATCGACCCTATACGTGAGGAACTCGTAATGTCGCTCACAGAGTATATCGGTGCGGTGGGAACAAACATCCTGACGCCTGACGAGACAAACTGCAAGATGGTGCGCCTGCCACAGCCAGTGCTTACCAATACCGAGCTCGACCTGCTCTGTAACATCCGCTACAAGGGCTTCAAGACCATAAAGCTGCCTATGCTGTTTGAGGCTGGCACACAGTGTGGAGACAGCCTGCGCCAGGCTATCGACAAACTGTGTAATGATGCAGAGAAAGCCGTTGACGAGGGCTACAACTACATCATACTCAGTGACCGCGACATAGACGAGAAGCATGTGGCAATACCATCATTGCTGGCTGTAAGTGCAGTGCACCACTATCTCATCAGTGTGCAGAAAAGAGTACAGACGGCGCTCATCGTAGAATCGGGTGAGATACGCGAGGTGATGCACGCAGCATTGTTGTTGGGCTACGGCGCAAGTGCACTGTGTCCTTACATGACCTTCGCCGTACTTGACGACCTCGTGAAGAAACACAAGATACAGGAGGAGTATGCAACAGCTGAGAAGAACTATATCAAGGCCGTTGACAAGGGACTGAAGAAGATTATGTCGAAGATGGGCATATCTACCATACGCTCTTATCGCGGTGCAAAGATATTTGAAAGCATCGGACTGGGCGAGGAACTGTTGCGCCAGTATTTCGGCACAGAGATCAGCACCATCGGCGGCATAGGTCTTAACGAGATTGCACGCGATGCCATGAGCCTGCACAAGGAGGCCTTCAAGCCGGCAGAGATAAACGAGTTCCTGCCTAACAACGGACTCTTCTCATACCGCAAGGACGGCATCAGCCATGCATGGAACCCTGACACCATTGCCAACCTGCAGATAGCAACACGCGTGGGCTCATACAAGAAGTTCAAGGAGTGGGAACAGATGGTTGACGCCAAAGAGAAGCCTATCTTCCTGCGCGACTTCATGGGATTCAAGAAGGCATCCAAGCCTACACCAATCGATGAGGTGGAGCCAGTGGAGTCAATAGTGAAGCACTTCGTTACCGGTGCCATGTCATTCGGTGCACTGTCAATAGAGGCTCACGAGGCTTTGGCACTTGCCATGAACAAGCTCGGCACACGCAGTAATACCGGTGAGGGTGGCGAGGATAACGCACGCTACCATCAGGAGGTTGACGGCGTTAGTCTGTCAAGTAAGACGAAGCAGATTGCCAGCGGACGCTTTGGCGTAACGGCAGAATACCTTGTAAACGCTGAGGAGATACAGATTAAGGTGGCTCAGGGAGCAAAGCCTGGTGAAGGAGGACAGCTGCCTGGCTTTAAGGTCAACGAGGTCATTGCCAAGACACGTAACGCCATTCCTGGCATATCACTCATATCACCTCCGCCACATCATGACATATACAGTATCGAGGACCTTGCACAGCTGATCTTCGACCTGAAGAACATCAACCCAACGGCTGCCGTAAGCGTGAAGCTCGTAGCAGAGAGCGGCGTAGGCACTATCGCTGCCGGTGTGGCTAAGGCTAAGGCTGACCTTATCGTAATAAGCGGTGCAGAGGGCGGAACGGGTGCCAGTCCGGCATCATCAATGCGCTTCGCAGGCATCAGTCCGGAGATAGGACTGGCTGAGACTCAGCAGACCCTCGTAATGAACGGACTGCGTAACCAGGTGCGCCTGCAGACCGACGGACAGCTGAAGACGGCAAAGGACGTGGTGATCATGGCTATGCTCGGTGCTGATGAGTTCTCTTTCGGCACATTGCCGCTGATAGTATTGGGCTGTGTGATGATGCGTAAGTGTAACACCAACACCTGTCCGGTGGGTGTGGCAACGCAGGATGAGAGACTTCGTGCACGCTTCATGGGCCGTGCAGAGTATGTAGTGAATTTCTTTACCTTCCTTGCAGAGCAGGTGCGTGAGTATCTCAGCGAGATTGGTGTGAAGAGCCTGAAGGAAATCATTGGTCGCACCGACCTTATAGAGGTGCTTACCGACGATGCCACAGACAAGCAGAAGACCATTGACTTTGCACGACTGCTTCACAGTCCTGCCACCGACAAGCCACTCTACTGGGACCGTGGTGAGTTTACCAAGGTAAGCAGTGTGAAGGATGAAGAGATAATAGTAGCCGCCGCTGCTGCCATAGAGCGCAAGGATGAGGTGAGCCTCGACTATACGATAAAGAACACTGACCGTGCCGCCTGCACCATGCTCAGCGGTGTGATAGCCAAGAAGTATGGTGAGAAGGGATTGCCTGACGGAACTGTAAATATCAAGTTCAAGGGCTCTGCGGGCCAGTCATTCGGTGCATTCGCCGTCAGCGGTCTGAACATCAAACTCGAAGGTGAGGCAAATGACTACTTCGGCAAAGGCCTCTCTGGTGGTCGCATCAGCATTATGCCGCCATCACGCTCAGGTTCTGACTTCATACCAGAGGATAATATCATTGCCGGCAACACCGGATTGTATGGTGCCACCACCGGCGAACTGTATGTAAACGGCCGTGTAGGCGAACGCTTTGCAGTGCGTAACAGCGGTGCCACGGCGGTAGTAGAAGGTGCAGGCGACCATTGCTGCGAATACATGACAGGCGGTCGCGTAGTGGTATTGGGCAAGACCGGCAGGAACTTCGCTGCAGGTATGAGTGGCGGTGTGGCTTATGTGTATGACAAAGACCATACGTTTGACTATTTCTGCAACATGGACATGGTTGAGATCAACCTTGTTGAGGAGGCTGCCTACCGCAAGGAGCTGAAGGAGCTGATACGCAAGCACTATCTCTATACAGGTTCTCCGCTTGCAGGACGCATGCTCGATGACTGGAGTCGCTATGTGGAAGACTTCATTCAGGTAGTACCTATAGAATACAAACGCGTACTTGAAGAAGAGAAGATGCAGCGCCTGCAAAAGAAGATTGCCGATATGCAGAGAGATTATTAACAAGTAAGTTATGAGTTATGGGTTATGAGTTAGGAGTTTCTGGTGATTAACCTTATAGCTTGAGACTCATAACTCATAACTCAAAACTTGCGAGGCTCAGCCTCGCCATAACTTTTTTTCATAGAAAAAACGATGGGAAACCCAAAAGCATTTCTTACCATACCTCGCAAAGAGGCTGGATACAGACCGATAAACGACCGAATACATGACTTCGGTGAAGTAGAGCAGACGCTCAACACAAAGGACAGACAAGAGCAGGCAAGTCGCTGCATGGACTGTGGCGTACCTTTCTGCCACTGGGCTTGTCCGCTGGGCAACAAAGACCCTGAATGGAATGATGCCTTGTATCATGGAGATTGGGAAAAGGCATATAAGATACTGAAGAAGACTAATGACTTTCCTGAGTTTACAGGCAGGATATGCCCTGCACTGTGTGAGAAGGCGTGTGTACTCTATCACACTACTGGCGAAGCCGTGACAAACCGTGAGAACGAGTGTGCCATCGCTGAGCGTGCTTTCCTTGAGGGATACGTTACCATAGAGCATCCTGAGCGTAACGGCAAGAAGGTGGCAGTAATCGGTGCAGGCCCTGCAGGCCTTGCCGTTGCCAACCAACTCAACTACCGCGGCTATGAGGTTACGGTGTTTGAGAAGAACGAAGCCGCTGGCGGATTGCTGCGTTACGGTATTCCTAACTTCAAGCTTAACAAGAAAATCATTGACCGTCGCATCAATGTGATGGAGCAGGAGGGCGTGACCTTCCGCTATAACGAGACCGTTGACAATGACGTGATACAACAGCTTTCACAACAATATGACGCAGTGGTGATAGCTACCGGTACTCCTACTGCCCGCGACCTGAAAGTGCCGGGTCGTGAACTCAAGGGCGTACACCTTGCCCTCGAACTGCTCAGCCAGCAGAACCGCGTGCTTGCCGGCATGGAGTTCAGCAAGGATGAGCGCGTAACGGCAAAGGGTAAGAACGTACTTGTCATCGGTGGTGGTGATACTGGCAGTGACTGTATAGGTACTGCCCATCGTCAAGGTGCAAAGAGCGTCACTCAGATTGAGATTATGCCAAAGCCTCCTGTAGGTCATAATGACAAGACTCCGTGGCCTTACTGGCCAGTGATACTCAAGACTACCTCGTCACATGAGGAGGGTTGTGAGCGTCGTTGGAACATCAACACACTTGAGTTCCTTGGCAAGGATGGCAAGCTTACGGGTGTAAAGGTACAGCCGATAGATTGGAAAACAAATCCAGAGGGAGGCCGTCCGATAATGGTTGAGGCCGGCGACGTAGAGGTTATCAAAGCCGAGATAGTATTCCTCGCAATGGGATTCCTCAAGCCTGACCATCAGCAGTATCCTGACAACGTCTTCGTATGTGGTGATGCCGCTAACGGTGCCAGTCTCGTAGTGAGAGCCATCGCCAGCGGAAGGAAGACTGCGGAGGCGATAGATAAATTCATAATGCATAATTCATAATTATTAACTCATAACTCACTTAACGCTCCCTCCCTCACAGGGAGGGCTGGGGTGGGTCTGTAATTTATAATTATTAACTCACAACTCACTTAACACTCCCTCCCTCACAGGGAGGGCAAGGGTGGGTCTGTAACTCATAATTATTAACTCATAACTCACTTAACACTCCCTCCCTCACAGGGAGGGCAGGGGTGGGTCTGTAACTCATAACTCATAACTCATAACTTACGAAGTTACCGTGTGTGGAATAGCAATGATACGTTTGCTCAAGCCTCTTGAGCATTACAAAAGGAAATACGGCACTGAGAAGTATGGTCTCAACAAGCTCTATCTGATGATGGAGAAACAACATAACCGTGGCCAGGAAGGTGCCGGACTGGCATGCGTGAAGCTCGGCATGCCTCCTGGCAACGAGTATATGTTTCGTGAGAAGGCTGAGGGCAAGGATGCCATTACGAAGGTGTTTGAAAGTGTTTCGCAACACATCGACGCCTTCGAGGGGGAGATGTATATGGGACACCTGCGCTATTCCACTACGGGCAAGAGTGGACTGAAGTATGTGCATCCCTTCCTGCGTCGCAACAACTGGCGCGCCAAGAACCTCTGTCTGTGTGGCAATTTCAACATGACAAACATTGATGAGGTGTTCCGTTATCTTACAGACCAGGGACAGGCGCCGCGTGTGTATAGCGACACCTACATCATGCTTGAGCTCATGGGCCACCGCCTTGACCGCGAGGCTGAGCGCAACTATGAGGAGGCACGCAGCATGGGACTGACAGGCACGGGGATAACCGACTATATCGACTCTCACGTTGACATGGCAAACGTACTTGCCACCACCATGCCACACTTTGACGGAGGCTATTGTGTATGCGGACTTACCGGCAGCGGTGAGTTCTTTGCCATGCGCGACCCCAACGGCATACGTCCGGCTTTCTATTATGCCGACGACGAGATAGTGGCTGTGGCGAGTGAGCGCCCTGTTATACAGACTACCTTCAACCTGCATACTGACGACATACAGGAGATAAAGCCGGGCGAGGCACTGATGGTCAATGCCGCCGGACAGTTCAGGCTGAAGCAGATAATGGAGCCGCGCGAATACCTGCCATGTTCTTTTGAGCGCATCTATTTCTCACGTGGCAACGACCGTGACATATACCAGGAGCGCAAGCGCCTCGGTCAGCAGTTGGCAGACCCTGTGCTCAAAGCCATTGACAATGACGTTGAGAACACCGTATTCTCATACATCCCCAACACGGCAGAGATAGCCTACTACGGTTTGCTTGAGGGCATTCGTGAGCGTTGCGGCATGGTAAGGGCAGAGAAGGTAGTCAGCAAGGACATAAAGCTGCGCACCTTTATTACCGAGGGTGACTCGCGCAAGGACCTTGCCGCACATGTATATGACATAACATACGGTTCGCTGCGACCGTTTAAGGATAACCTGGTGGTGATAGACGACTCCATAGTGCGCGGCACCACCCTGCGCGAGAGTATCATAAAGATACTTGACCGCCTGCATCCCAAGAAGCTCGTCATAGTATCGTCAGCGCCGCAGATACGCTATCCTGACTTCTATGGCATCGACATGAGTCGCATAGAGGATTTCATAGCTTACCAGGCTTGCATGGAACTGAAGAAAGAGAGAGCGAAGATTTCGGAGAACTCAGATTACTCTGAATACTCTGAATACTCTGAATATTCAGATTACTCAGAATACTCAGAGTATTCAGATAATTCCGATAACTCCGACCAGTCCCTTTACCCCTTCTCTGTTGAAGAGCTTAATCGCAAGATGGTTGAGTTGTTGCGCCCAGAGGGTGTCACCACACCTATCGAACTGGTCTTTCAGAGCATCGAGGGACTGCACAAGGCCATTCCCAACCATCCCGGCGACTGGTATTTCACCGGACGCTATCCCACACCAGGCGGACAAAAGCTTTTTCAGCAGTCAATCCATAACAATTCATAGTTCTCAGTAACAATAATAATTTTCACCTTTCACATTAAAACATCGTCATGCCAAAATACATCTTCGTAACGGGCGGCGTCGTGTCGTCGCTGGGCAAGGGTATCATCTCTGCCTCAATAGGAAAAT
>Ga0247608_10008960_pt1 | contig 10012 bp, 9 predicted proteins | sample 176DNAGHGlowgp2_FD_193490 | JGI IMG/M metagenome (GOLD analysis project Ga0247608, IMG submission 193490) | Sheep rumen microbial communities from Palmerston North, Manawatu-Wanganui, New Zealand - 1766 DNA GHGlow gp2 | ecosystem: Host-associated > Mammals > Digestive system > Stomach > Rumen ... | reverse complement strand
GAAACGGTGGTCTTCAACCGACTCCACTGGGTACGTCCCGACGGCTCCTATGGCTATTACGACAAAGGCCACACCTTCCGGGTCAGCTCCGAGGCCAGCCAACTGGAGCGCGGACAGCTTCGCAGTCTCTTTCAGTGGCGTGGATGGCGTTTCAAACCTGCCGTCTGCTACGACCTTCGTTTCCCCAAGTGGCTGCGCACCAGCAATCCGCCCGACTACGATGTGCTGGTCCTCTGCGCCAACTGGCCTGGCAGCCGTGCCGCCGCGTGGGACACCCTCCTTCGCGCCCGGGCCATTGAGAACGAGGCCTATGTCGTAGGTGTCAACCGCGTGGGCATCGACGGCACCGGCATCCCCTATGCCGGCCACAGTGCCGCCATCGACTTCAAAGGGTTGCCCATCAGTGCCTGCGACCCCGATGTCCCGCAAGTCTGCACCGCCACCTTCAACAAAACCAAGCTCCAGAACTTCCGCTCACACTGGCCTTTCTACCTCGACTTCGACTAACCCCTCCCGCTAAAAACCAACATCCGCATAATGCTGAAACTCCCAGAAACCCGTAAAAAATCATCATCCCCTCAATCCAACCTTTCCGGCAAAAACTCAAACCTCCCATCCTCATGACGCTCGAAGACAAATTAGGCTTTACCAAAATACGCGAACTGGTCGCCAACGAGTGCACCAACGCCCTGGCCATACGCATGACACAGGAGATGGCCTTCTCCAACAACTACGACCGGGTGGTGCGCGAGCTACAGCAAACCGAAGAGTTCCGCCAAATCCTGGTTTTGGAGAACAGCTTCCCCTCACAGGACTTCATCGACCTCACCGACGAGCTCCTACGCCTTCGGGTTGTGGGCTCCGTCATTGAGTTAGAAGCACTCTTCGACCTCAAATGTTCGCTCCACACCATCGCCGAATGCCTGCGTTTCCTCCTCCGCGACGATGCCGCACGCTACCCCTACCTCCACGAGCTGGCCACCCACGTCGACCTCGACCCCTCCATCACCAAAGCCCTCAACAAAATCATTGACGACAAAGGCGAGATTTACGACAACGCCTCCCCCGACCTACTCGAGATCCGTCGTCAAATCAACAAAAAACGCTCCGATGTCGACATCCAAATCAGCAAACAGCTCTCCCGTGCCAAACACGAAGGCTGGGCTCCCGAAAATGCCGAAGTCACCATCCGCAACGGCCGACTGGTCATCCCCATGCTCGACACCCACCGCCGCAAAATCAAAGGCCTCATCCACGACGAGTCCGCCACCCGCCAAACCGCCTACCTCGAACCCTCCGAGGTGGTGGAACTCAACAACGACCTCCGCGAACTAGAGTTCGCCGAACGCCACGAGATTCAAAAAATCCTCGCCCGCTTCACCGACACCCTCCGGCCACAGCTAGACTCCTTGGTCAACGCCTACTGGTTCCTGGCACGCATCGACTTCATCCGTGCCAAAGCCCGTTTCGCGCTCACCCTCCATGCCGGCCGCCCCATTGTCGACAGCATCACCAAGATCAGCTGGTTCGATGCCCGGCATCCCCTGCTCTACCTCAACCACAAAGGGCAGGTAGTCCCCTTCAATATCGAACTCAACGACGACGCCCACATCCTCATCATCTCCGGTCCCAACGCTGGCGGCAAATCGGTTTGTCTCAAAGCCGTGGGCCTCATCCAGTATATGCTCCAGTGCGGCATGCTCGTGCCCTGCCGCGAAACCTCCGAGTTTGGCATCTTCGACCACATCTTCATCGACATCGGCGACGAGCAGTCTATCGACAACGACCTCAGCACCTACACCTCACACCTCCAAAGCATGAAACAGCTGCTGGAAACCGCCGATGCCAACACCCTCTTCCTCCTCGACGAACTAGGTGGCGGCACCGAGCCACGCTCCGGATGTGCCATTGCCGAGGCCTTGTTGGAAGAACTCTACCGGCGGCATGCCTTTGGGGTGGTCACCACCCATTTCGCCGACCTCAAACTCCTGGCCGACAAATACCCCGGCATCAGCAACGGAGCCATGCTCTTCGACACCGAGAAGATGCAGCCCCTCTACCGCCTCTCCATCGGCCATCCCGGCAGCTCTTTTGCCTTCGAGATAGCCCAAAACATCGGTTTCCCCGCCGACATACTGAAAGCCGCCGGCGAAAAAGTAGGCGGCGAGATGCTCAATTTCGAACATCAGCTACAGCAAATCGAACTCGACAAAGAGGAGATTGCCAAACAACGCGCCGAGCTGCAGGTCGCCGACAACTTCCTCTCCGAAGTCACTCAGAAATACCAGCAACTCACCGACAAGCTCGAAAGCAAACGCTACGACATCCTCTCTGCCGCCCGCAAAGAAGCCCAGCAGATTATCGCCGATGCCAACCGCACCGTGGAGCAAACCATCAGCGACATCAAGTCGGCCCAGGCCGAGCGCGATCAAACCCTCAAAGCCCGCCAGCGCATGAAAGCCGAAGCCGAACGCCTCGCCTCCGCCCAGGAACGCCACGACGAGGAACGCCACAACGCCCAACAGCACCAGTCCTCAGTCACCAACGCCAAGGGCAAGCAGCTGGTGGCCCAAGCCGACGAGACCAACCTGCCCATCTTGGTGGGCAGCATTGTGCGTATCGACGGGCAGGAGACCTTTGGCGAAGTGGTGGAACTCAAAGGCAAGAAAGCCGTGGTGGAAAGCAACAGCATCCGCATGACCATTGCTCTCAATCGGCTGACTGCCACACGCAAAAAGAACATCCCTCAGGACAAACTCAGCCACCAGAACAACCGTTTCCAGTCCATCTACGACGACATCAACGAGAAACGCAAATCCTTCAACCCCACCATCGACCTCCGCGGCCAACGCGCCGACGAGGCCATGGTCAACCTACAGCATTTCTTCGACGACGCCCTGCTGCTGAGCGAAAAGGACCTCCGCATCCTCCATGGCAAAGGCTATGGCATCCTCAAACAAATGATCCGGCAATGGCTCCAAGGCAACCGCGACGTGCAGTCCTTCCACTCCGAGCGTCTCGAACTGGGTGGCGACGGCATCACCGTCGTGCACTTGCGCTAGCCATCCCGGCCGAGAAAAAAAAGGAAAAATATTATACCCCAAAGGAAAATTACAGAGAAAAAAAATGTATTTTTGCATCGTGAAAGAATGAAATAATAATATTAAAAATTCAATACCATGAAACTAAAACACATCATCTTACCCATCATGGCTGCATTCCTGCTCTTCACGGGTTGCACCAAAGAAGAAGTCTATTACGGTTCGCAAATCCAAACCTACCAGTTCAACATCAATCCCGCCCAGTGGATTCGTTCCGAAGGTGCCAACCTCCCCGGTGCCAACAACTATCTCTATTGCTCCGTGGACATCCCCGGCATCGACGGCAACGTCTTCGAAAACGGCACCGTCCAGGCCTATGTCTGGAACGTCTACGACGGTCAGAACAACCTCGGTGCCTGGAACACCCTCCCCTTCGTCTATCCCTTGGAAATCTATGTCAACAACGACGACGGCACCCAAAGCCTTGTGGTGGTCCCCGAAAACCTACGCTTCGAGTGGGAGCTGGGCAAAGTAACCTTCATCATCCAAGACCTCGACGGCTACGACCCCCTCGCACTTGCCGACGGCCAGACCCTCAGCTTCAAAGTCTGCGTCACCCGCAACATGTAAGTTATAATGTATCTATATAAAAAAGGGCGCTCCTGTGGAGTGCCCTATTTTTTTGCCTAGGCCAGGGGGATCCCTAGCTTATAAATTTTGTTTTTGTCAATGCGTACCTCCGGCACGCCAAGATGCATTTTGCCCCATTTACCCCACACCGTGGGTGCAGGGGGCATCGAGCGTTTGCCTCTCTGGGGTATGTATAGCAGTCCCCTTTTATTGCTTGTTCATGTGGCGGTTATATGCCTTCAGCGTATTCTCCATCAGCGATACGATCGTGAGGGGGCCTACGCCGCCGGGCACCGGCGTCACCCAGCTGCATTTGCCATCCACCTGGCTGTGCTTCACATCGCCTATGATGCGGTAGCCGCTCTTCTTGCTCTCGTCAGGTATGCGGTGGATGCCCACGTCCACCAGCACAGCCCCTTCCTTCACCATGTCGGCAGTGACAAACTCAGGCTTGCCGATGGCGGCAATCAGTATGTCGGCCTGGCGGGTGATTTCGGCCAGGTTCTGGGTCTTGCTGTGGCAGATGGTGACGGTGCAGTCAAAGCCCTTGCGCGAAAGCAGGTTGGCGATGGGTGTGCCCACAATATTGCTGCGGCCCAGCACCACACAGTGCTTGCCCGCGGTCTCCACGTTGTAGCGTTTGAGCAGCGTGCAGATGCCCATGGGCGTGGCGGGCACATAAGAGTCCTCGCCCAGCACCATCCGGCCGATATTGATGGGCGTGAAACCATCCACGTCCTTGTCGGGTGAGATGGCGTTGATGACGTGCTGTTCGTTGATGTGCTTCGGCAGGGGCAACTGGACGATGAAACCATCGATATCGGGGTCGTTGTTCAGAAAGTCTATCGATTTCAGCAGCTCCTCCTCCGTGGTGCTCTCCGCAAAACGGTAGACCGAGGAGGTAAAGCCCACCTCGTGGCTCGATTTCTCCTTATTGGCCACGTAGGTCTGGCTGGCGCCATCGTTGCCTACAATCACGGCTGCCAAGTGGGGCGGCCGCAGGCCTTTGGCCGTCAGCTGGCGCACCTCGTTGGCTATTTCTTCTTTTATCTGCAGGGCCGTTGCCTTGCCATCAAGTAACTGTACCATCGTATATATAGTTTTTTAAAAAGTTGTCTGTCCTATTTGTTTTATCTGCGGCGTTTGGGCATCTGGGGCATCTTGCCCTTGGTGCTCACGGTGCGCATCATCCGGCGGGTCTCCTCAAACTGCTTGATAAAGCGGTTGACCTCCTGTATGCTGCGGCCGCTGCCGGCGGCTATGCGCTGCTTGCGGCTGCCGTTGAGGCAGCTGGGGTTGCGCCGCTCGTAGGGGGTCATGCTGCCTATCATCGACTCGATGGGCACAAAGGCGTCGTCGCCTATCTCCACATTCTTCGTCAGCTTGTCCATGCCGGGAATCATGCCCAGCAGGTCCTTCATGCTGCCCATCTTCTTTATCTGACCCACCTGAGAAAGGAAATCCTCGAAGTTGTACTCGTTGTGTATCAACTTCTTCTGTATCTTGCGAGCCTCTTCCTCGTCGTACTGCTCCTGCGCGCGTTCCACCAGCGACACCACGTCGCCCATGCCCAGTATACGGCTGGCCATACGGTCGGGGTGGAAGACATCCAGGGCATCCATCTTCTCGCCGATACCCACAAACTTGATGGGTTTCTGCACGGCGTAGCGGATGGTCAGGGCCGCACCGCCGCGGGTGTCGCCGTCCAACTTGGTCAGCACCACTCCGTCATAGTCTATGCGCTCGTTGAAAGCCTTGGCCGTGTTCACGGCATCCTGGCCGGTCATCGAGTCCACCACAAAGAGGGTCTCCTGCGGGTTGAGCGACTGCTTCAGGCGGCTGATCTCGTCCATCATCTGCTCGTCCACGGCCAGACGGCCGGCGGTATCGACGATGACCACGTTGGCCCCCTTCAGCTTGGCGTCCTTCACGGCCTTCTTGGCTATGTCCACCGGGTCGTTGTTGCCCTCCTCGGTGAACACGGGCACCTGTATTTGCTGGCCCAGCGTCTGCAGCTGGCTGATAGCTGCCGGACGGTACACGTCGCCGGCCACCAGCACCACGCTCTTGTTCTTCTTGTTCTTCAAATAGTGGGCCAACTTGGCGCTGAATGTTGTCTTACCCGAACCCTGCAGACCCGCTATCAGCACGATGGCGGGCATGCCCGGCTGCCCTTTGAGGTTGATGTCCACCGCCTGGCTGCCCATCAGCTCCGTCAGCTTCTCATGCACTATCTTCACCATCAACTGGCCCGGTTCGATGCTCTGAATCACATTCCGTCCCAGGGCCTCGGCCTTCACCTTGTCGGTAAACTCCTTGGCTATGGGATAGCTCACGTCGGCGTCCAACAGGGCCTTGCGCACCTCTTTGACCGTCTCCGCAATGTTAATATCGGTAATGCTTCCTTTTCCTCGCAGCGTATGTAACGCTTTCTCTATCTTGCTACTAATACTTTCAAACATAACGTTGATTGACTAACTATTGAAAATGCAAATTTACGTTTTTTTTTTCAATTTTTGTCCCTTATTTCTAAAGAATAAAATTTTTTTTCATTTTCATGAAACTTTTTTCTCTTTTTTGCGTTATCTGTCATAAATAGATGTGTGGAATTAATTTTATGCTATGAGACAATTAAAGATTACCCATTCAATCACCAATCGTGACATCAAGTCGCTCGACAAATACCTCCAGGACATCTGCAGCGAGGAACTGCTCACCCCCGAGGAGGAAGTACAGCTGGCCCAGCGCATCAAAAACGGCGACCAGGAGGCCCTCGACCGCCTCACCAAGGCCAACCTCCGCTTCGTCGTCTCCGTGGCCAAGCAGTACCAGAACCAGGGCCTCAGCCTCCCCGACCTGATCAACGAAGGTAATGTAGGCTTAATCAAGGCCGCCAAACGTTTCGACGAAACGCGTGGCTTCAAATTCATCTCCTATGCTGTGTGGTGGATTCGGCAATCTATTCTCCAGGCCATCGCCGAAAACTCCCGCATCGTGCGCCTGCCTTCCAACCAGCTCGGTGCCCTCAACAAGCTCAAGAAGGAAATCTCCCGCCTTGAGCAGGAGCTCGAACGACCCCCATCGGAAGAGGAACTGGCCGACATGCTCGACATCCCCGAGGACAAAATCAAGAGCATCCTCGGCATCTCCGGCCGACATATCTCCATCGACGCCCCCCTGGTGGCCGACGAGGATGTCAACTTCGTCGACGTGCTGCCCAACGAGGACACCCCTCCCACCGACAGCGCCCTGATGCAGGAGTCCCTCTCGCAGGAAATCGAGCGCTCCCTCTCCACCCTCACCGAGTATGAGCGCGAGGTCATCAAGATGTACTTCGGCATCGGCCTCCCCCACGCCCTCAGCCTCGACGAGATAGCCATGAAATTCGGCCTCACACGCGAGCGCGTGCGCCAAATCAAGGAAAAGGGCATCAAGCGCCTGCGCGTCAGCAGCAAGAGCAAGCACCTGCAGTCCTACCTCTAAAAACCCGACGGCCCTTCGGGCCTTCAACACCACACCACATGCAATTATTACTCAAGTATTTTCCTGAGCTGACAGAGCGGCAACGTGAACAATTTGCCGCTCTGTTGCCTTTATACGAGGACTGGAACGCCCAAATCAACGTCATCTCCCGCAAGGACATGGCCAACTTCTACGAACACCACGTCCTCCACAGCCTCGCCATCGCCAAAGTGCAACCCTTCAAAACCCAGGCCGACATCCTCGACGTGGGCACCGGCGGCGGCTTCCCAGGCATACCCCTGGCCATCCTCTTCCCCCACAGCAATTTCCACCTCGTCGACTCCATCGGCAAGAAAATAAAGGTGGTGCAGAACGTGGCCGACGCGCTGGAGCTGAAAAATGTCCGGGCCGAGCAGATCCGCGCCGAGCAGGTGCAGGGCGACTACGACTTCATCGTCTCCCGCGCCGTCACCGACCTCAGCCAGTTCACCCAGTGGGTGCGCGGCAAGGTCTCCGACATCCACTACCACCACCTGCGCAACGGCATCCTCTACCTCAAAGGCGGCGACCTCACCCAAGAGCTATTCCCCTTCCGCAAGAAAGTCCGCACCTGGGACATCTCCGACTTCTTCGAGGAAGAATACTTCCAAACCAAGAAGGTCATCTACCTCCCCTTCCATTAGACCGCTCGTCAGAGGCCGCTGGGCATAACTGCCAACCCCCTTTCCACAGCATACCACAACAAGAAAGGGACCGCACCATCCATCATGGCCGGTCCCTTTCTTGTTGCCACCCCGCCCTTAGGCTGGGGGCAACTCAGTATGGGGAGGATTAGTTCACGTCGCGCACCAAACGGACCGAACACCCTACGTAACTATTATAGTCTGATGCTCCATCAAAGAATCCTTCTCCATTATCTTTGAAATAAATAAGAGTGGGATACTGCTGAGTCCACTGGCTTGTCCAGTAATATCCATAACGATAAATGCCTATTGTCACATTATTTCCAGTCCTGTAGCCTGTACCTGTAGGAATAAATATAGCACCTTTGGAAGATACGTCCGCCCACTTATCAGCAGTAAAGTCATCCCAATACGATTCGTTTGTATAGGTTCTATATGCTCTTTCTGAAAACACGTCAGGCAAAAAGATTGTACCTCGGACTCCGTTCACATAGACTCCGTTTCTCTGAAGCTTATCGGACCAACGAGTAACGATTGTATTCAATCTCGTATTACACAAGTATTTCCATTCAGTTTCTGACAGCGTGCGCCACTTGCGAGGCTGGTTGCCACCATTAGAAATCTCGTTAACACCCCAGTCATTATCTGTGTTGTAGATATTGCGCGAGGCATAGTTGCCAACTTGAGTACTGCTCTGCCAAGGCTGATAGTTTACCCCACTGGTGCCGTAGCCGAAGAGGTCAATCCAGTTAACATTGGTCTGGCTAATATTGCTATTGGCACTACCAAGAACGTCCCACTGATGCTCAGCAAAACGCCAGGTACCTGTGCTAGCCTGATACTGCAAGTTGCCCGTAGCAAAGCGCACTTTCTTGTTCGGGCCTACCGAGAACTCTCCGGAGCCCAGACCTGGGTAGGGCACGTCGGGTACCACTTGGGAAGGAGTGGTAGGCAGGTCGTTGCCGGTGTTGTACATCAGGTTACTGACAATCGAAATGCTGGTGGTGCGCGTCTTGCTGTAGAGGTGCACAGTGCGGCGGTTGTTGTTGGCGGTGGAGTTGAACACATACACGTCCACTTTCAGGCCGCTCACGTTGTCGACGGGGGGCAGCACGATGTAGAAAGGCCCCCGGCTGCGCACGCCGCTGGCAGCATTGCTGGTGGAGGTACTGCTGTTGCCATCGCTGCCATGCAGGCCGTTGTTGGTGAAATCCAGCGTGACGCTTTTGTCGTTTGTGCTGAGGTTGGCCAAGCTGGGTTCCGACAAGGTGGGCGTGGTGGTGCCGCTGATGGTGGCTTCGCCCCAGAGGGGTTTGCTGCTGCTCACCCTGATGTAGGCCACCTCGTTTTGACTTATGTCAAAATTGGAGGGCAGCTCAATCTTCAGCAGGGCGCAGAGGTTGGTGAAGTTGAGCGCAGGGGTCGACTGGGTGCCGCTGCACCAGGCCGCCATAGGGGCCTCCACTATCTGGTGGGTGCCGCTGGCATCGGTGCGGGTGCGGTAGTTCTGCACTTGCGGCAGCAGTACCTGCTGCGGCCAGCCACTGGCATTACTGGCATTATTGGTCAAAACACGACCAGCGGGATAGTAGGCAAAGTAGTCGCCATGGTTTTCAGGCACCGTCACACCTTCTATTTTGGCCACGCGGTCGTTGCCCGTGCCAGTCACACGCACTGTGTAGTCGGTTCCGTTTATATTCACTTTATCGCAGTTATTGTTATCACTACTCCAGTTGACATAGCGGTTGTCGTCGATATAGGTCTTGGCATCCTTGCCAGTGGGGAGGTAGGTGTTTATCGTGGCCTTGAGGCTCACCGTGTCGTGGTCCTTCTGGCACGAACTTAATACTAGCGCGGACAACAGTGCCACGCCAACGATTGACAATATTGCTTTTTTCATAGTCTTCAAAAATCTAATCGTGTGTGTGTGTTTGTTAATTTCCTACAGTGTTACCAAAGATGTTTCCACCATCTCCGTACTGGCCCAGACCCGAATGGTCGCCTGTACCATGGTTCATCCGACCTAGCTCTGGTGTGCCACCAAAGGTGATGGAGCCATCACTTGGGGTTCCACCCAGAATGCTCCCAAAGCCCTCTTCAACCACAAAGGTAACGACTTTGACCGTCGGCTTTTCGTATTGCCGAACTGCGTTTTTGTTTCTCATAAATGTGTGCAATTTTATTAAGTGAATAAAA
>Ga0247608_10008958_pt1 | contig 10013 bp, 9 predicted proteins | sample 176DNAGHGlowgp2_FD_193490 | JGI IMG/M metagenome (GOLD analysis project Ga0247608, IMG submission 193490) | Sheep rumen microbial communities from Palmerston North, Manawatu-Wanganui, New Zealand - 1766 DNA GHGlow gp2 | ecosystem: Host-associated > Mammals > Digestive system > Stomach > Rumen ... | reverse complement strand
TCATTCATCATTTCAACAAATTTTTCTTCACTACCAGCAATAAAATTAGCTATTACCACTGCTGCATCATTACCACTTCTTAACATTAATCCATATAATAAATCTCTTAAACTTATTTTTTCACCAAGTTCTATATAAATATTTGATCCATACATTTTTAATACTTCTTCTCCAACTGTTACTATATCATCTAGATTTCCTTGTTCTATCGCAATTATTGCCGTCATTATTTTCATTGTGACTACAAAGTGACGAAATTTTTTCAAAATTATTGTAATCCCATATATACGTTATATTAAATAAGTTTATGTATATATTAAGGATTACTCTTGTTTTATCATCTGATTTTTTAACTACTATCTTATCAATTAAAAGTTTTGATAATTTTTCAAAATTTTCATTAATAAATTCACCTAGTCCTAATTTCTTTATTTGTTTTAGTGTAACATTAATATCTTTCTTTTCTAGTTCTTTAATTTCTTTTTTTAGTTTTTCGATTTCGTTATTATATTTATTATTTCTAGTTTCAAATTCCTCTTTTTCAATAACTTTTTCTATATATAGTTCAAGTAAACTTTCCTTCTTATAATTTAAATTATTGATTTCTTTCTTTAACTTTTCTATCTCATTCAAAGTATTAAAGTTAGTACATTTATATATATTTATTAATTTTTCTTTTATTTCATCGAAATTATTAATTAAATAACTATAAATATTTTTAAATATTTTATCTAAATCTTCCTCATATAATTTGGGACTTTTACAAGTTTTATCACCATGCATAGCGTATTCATTACATATCCAATAACTATTTCCATTATTATTAACTCTTTTATATTTAGAGTTATGATGTTCACAATAAATATTACCACTATAAGGATACCTTTTTGAAAACATTCTTGGTTCTTCTACATTTTTTAAATAATTTGCTTTTTTGATTTTCAATAGTTTGTTTGCTTTATCCCATAGTTCACGTGACACTATTGCAGGTATCTCACCTTTACTATCTTCTATAATCCATTCATCCATTGGTAATCTTATTTGTTTTTTATTTCGATAATCTTTTGTCATAACTGTATTTGTACAATAAAATCCTTTATATTTAGGATTAGTAATCATTCTTCTTAAGGTTGTTACATGAATATAATTATCTTTTTTAGTTTTATATCCTTCTTCATACAACATTTTAGATATTTTTGATAAGCCATATTCACCACTAGCATATAGTGAATAAATTCTTCTAATCATTTTGGCTTCTTTTTCATCTATCTTTAATTTACCTTTTTCTTTTGTATAACCTGTAATAACATTATTACCTAAAACATGTCCTTTTTCTCTAGACCTTTTCATGCCAAATCTAACTCTTTCAGATAATTTTCTAACCTCTTCTTGAGCAATTGAAGACATTATAGTAAGTCTAAGCTCTGAATCAGGTAATATTGTATTTATATTATCTGATAAAAATAAAACTCCTACATCACTAGCTAAAAGTTCCTGAGTATATTTAATACTATCAACTGTATTTCTTGAAAATCTAGATATTTCTTTAGTTAGTATTAAATCAAATTTACCTTCTTTCGCGTCTCTAATCATTTTTAAAAAGTTAGTTCTGTTTTTAACACTAGTTCCACTAATTCCCTCATCTATATATCCTGAAATATAATTCCAATTTGAATTTTCCATAATAAAATTTTTAAAATATAAAATCTGATTATCTAGAGAATTAAGTTGTGCATCTTTATCAGTAGATACTCTTGCATAAAAAGTTACTCTAAGTGGTATGTTATATATACTTTCTCCTCTTGATATTTCATTTCTGATTTTGCATAAATCCATCAACTATCAACTCCTAATTTTTTTAAAGCATTATTATATAGATCAAAATTAATTATTTTTTTCTTATATAAGTACTCATTTAAAATTATAGCAAGTTCAGTATCAATCATTTATATCACCAATTAATCTTATTACACAAAAAAAGAAATAATTACATACAAATTATTTCTTAAATTTTTATTTTACAAACTATCATTTAAAACTACACTTTCATCGTTATCACAAATTTTATCGATTATGCCATTTTTAATTTTATAGCTTTCTCCGTACAGTTTACATTCATTGTTTGTTTGCAAAATGTATGCACCATCAGTTAAAGCAATTATCGCCCTATTATATGATTCCTTTAATATTGCATCTCTTTGTAACTTTTTGTTATAATCATCATTTTGATTTCCTAATATAAAATGCGGTTCAATATTAATTATTGTTAATCCTAGTCCTTTTAAATAAGGAGAATTATTTAAATCTTCGTCACTTTCAGGACTATTATATACATCTTCAGCTGAATTTATCGAACCTGCACTTATTCCAACAATGACCGAATCAATATCTTTTAAATATTTTTTTAAATTAATACTATTAAAGAATTTATTTTGAGTTAATGTATTACCTCCACATAGAAAAATCAAATCACAATCTTTCAAAATACTAGTAATATTTTCTTTACCGCGTCCATCTAATACAAGATATTCTTCAAATGTTAACCCACTTAGTTTTAATGCCTCAATATCCATTTGTAAAAACAAATCATTTCTTTCGTAATTATCTGGATCACTTGCTACCAAAACAAATTTTTTGTTATTTTTTATGAACTTCTTCAAATTTTTTAAAAATTTATTATTTTCAAAAAATCTTGTAGGGACTTTATTACCATTCTCTTTTTTTACCCCACCAATATTACTTGCTAAAAACAAATTCATGAAATTACTCTCCTTTAAATATATTTTCCAGATTCAACTATTGTATATTTATTATTATAATATTTTATAATACAATAATCAATATCTTCATATTTTTCGCCAGATATTTTTGATTTTATATTACTTATCGCAGCACCATGAGAGATAATTGCAACTTTATCATAATTATAATTATCTCTTATTATATCTAAACCTTTAATATATCTAGAGTTTAATTGGTTAATACTTTCGCCACCTGGAATTACAAAATCATAGTCAACAAATGCTCTTTTCACACTTTCATTATTTAGAAAATCACTCATTAAACCACCTTGAAATTTTCCCATATTTAACCCTCGAAAGTTTTCACAGTAATAAATTGGTAATTTAGAATTTTCGTTTACTATTTTTGTTGTTTCCTTAGTTCTATATAAATCAGAAGTAAAAATAGCCTCTATTTTTTCATCAGATAATCTATTCTTTAAATTAATAATTTGTTTATTTCCTCGATCTGTAAATGTTGTTTTTAAGTCTTCTATTTGACCTTTAATACGATTTTCCACATTCCAATTTGTTTCACCATGCCTACATAAATAATATGTTATTTCTTTTTCTTCATTTCTTATTTTTTTTCGTTGCATCATTCTCTTTGTTAATCTTCTTTCTACTTCCATATCATTTTTAGAAATTATATCATCTAAAGATTTTATTTTTTTAGTTTCAGTTATGTCATTATATCTTTTGATTGCTTTTTCTATATCACTTGCATTTAATTCATAATGACCTAATTTTACTAATTCCAAAAAATCATGAAGTGTTTCAGAGGATACAGGTAGTTTAAATTCTTGATTTAAAACAGAATATCCCGACTCTTGATACATCTTTTGTAATACTTGTTTATCCACATTAATAGCATCCAATAATTCCTTAGATAGTTGATTTAAATTACTTATATTAATTTTATTTTCTAATAAATAATCTTGTATAACTCTAATGTTATAATATAACCTTATTTTTTCGTCTACAAACAATAAAGTACCAGCATAATCTCTTATATTAACAGATTTCATTAAAGATACTGTTCTAGGTGAAATCTCATTAACAATACTTTCTCTATATTTTGAACCTTTATCTATATATGAATATGTCAACAAATCATTCAGTGTGCTATTAACAACAGTATCATAATCATCTTCATAAATATTTAACAAATTGTCTTGAACTCTATTTTGCCATGTGCATACATTACCATTATATTCAACAATCCAATCAAATCCTATCTTTCCATCAAAGTTATGTACAATAGATGGATAATCTTTTTGAGATAGTTGTAAATCAGTATCATATATATTTTCACTCTCAATAATACTTTGTTTATCATTAACATTTGGTCTAAGATTAGATTTAAAAATACGCGATTTACCAAGTATAACTTCGTAACCAGATCTTAATTTTAATTTATATTTCCAAGGCATTACCTTAATATATTTTTCATCATCTGTACCATTGTCTTCTATCAAAAATAATTTATACCCAGGAAAATATTCATTTAGGTATTTTTCCAACGCATGGTCACCTTCAAAGAATTTTAATTGGAGAGTAAAGTTTTTTTCGTTTTTATATTTATTGTCAAAAACATTAAGTAAATTTACAAGAGGTTTTTCTTTTAACTTAATACTGTGATATTCACTAATACTAACTCTTATTGTCAACCTTGGTTTAATAGAATTTTTTGAAAGTGAATTATATAGTTTTTGCAAATATATTTGAGTATTAGTTTCATTATATGCCCAAAACCCGCTCGTTACTAAAATTATTCTCTCTGCCTTAATATTTTCAATACATTTTAAAATGGCATCAAACTCGAGAAAAGGCTCACCACCACCTGATATTTGTAAATAACCAACATTAGCATCATTAGCAAATTTTATAAACTTATCAACTGCTTCTTTAGAAAAATGATTTTCTCTAGATATAAATTCATTTTTTTCTTTTTGTGAATGTGGTGAATGAAAAAAACAAAAAGGACAACCTACACCACAATATGATGTAAAGAATACACATATTAATGATTTACCATCTATTTTTTTTCTTTTGTTTATATCTAATAGATTTACCTTCAGTAATTGTTCTCTATAATATTGCGGATTTTCAAAAATATTAATACTATCATTCATAAATATATCACCTTTTTATTTTTTTAGAGCTTTTACCCATGATTCTTGTTTTTCTTCAAAGCCACTTTTATACTCGACATTTAGAAATTTAATTATTATTTCAACTAATTCCTCTTCAGAAAATTTATACTGTTGATTCCAATACATAAGAGCATTTAAATATTGTCTAAATTTTTTTCTAAAATGTTTCGAAGGATGCTCTAAAATATTTTCTTTTAATAAAATTGAAACAGCGATTAATGCATCAGCAAATTTTGACTTTTCTATACTGTCAATCTGAATTATATCAGCCATTCTAGAACTCTCCACTGTAGAATTTAATCCAAACTTACACATTGCTAAAGAACTATTTCCCAATCCCATATCAATTGCAATAGGTTTATCCTGATTTTCCATCAAAACAAATGTGGCACAATTAAAGAATTCATCTGTTCCTTTTTTTCTTATTCCTATATTAAAGTCCCTACCAGTTATATTTAAATTATCCATACCATATTTATGTCTATAATGTTTTAAATCAACTGTATCAATTTCCCTTTTTATTCCTTTATCAACATACTGAATTGCATTAAGTAAATCTTCATCACTAGAGCATATTTTAATATGTATATCATCCAATGGAATATTTAAATAATCAGGATTAGTTAAATAATCAAAAGTATCATATACTACTTGTTCTAATTTTGGTTTTGCTAATGTTCCCATACACTTATAATAACATCCAAATTTTTGTGGAATATCTGTTTTTAAATATTGTAATGATTTTAACTTCATGCTATTTTGTATTAAATAAATACCTTGTTCTGGAATATTATTACTAATTATATATTTTTTTAATGGTGAAATTTTAGATCCAATAAAATCAATTGTAGGATCTACTTGAGAAGTTATTTCAACTGGTTTCTCTTGAAAATATCCTTTTTTTGAAAAACATTCGTTAAATTTTGATTCTACAAAATCCAAATAGTCAGTATTATTTCTTTTTACTTGTTGCATTCAAATCCCCTCCTTAATTGACACATAGTATACCACAAAAGCAAAAAATTGACAATATCTGCCAATTCATTTATTTAATATACAATATATAAAGTAACATTATACAAAACAGTATATTTACTTGTGCAAATATTTGAGACATTCCTTTCATACTCATCATTCATCATTATATAGTCATAATCTTAGTGGTTGATGCTATTAGTCTAGGTGTATCCATGTCTTTATCATATAGTATTCTACCACTCTCTATGTCCATTAATACACAACTCCTACAACTTAATGATAATCCAAATGCATTTGTAGGTAAAAGCAAAACAATTAGCATTAAAAAAATAACTATTTTCTTTTTCATAGAGCACCTCTATTAATTATATGAAAATAATTATTTTTTATTTTTTATTTTTTTTGAAAGATTTGTACCCAATATTTTATATCTCCTAGCTGATATACGCCTATACCTGTTTTTCCATATGAATTATCCTGCAAGTTTAATTTATGATCGTTTGAATTATACCAATCACTTGCTGCTTTTTCAAGTGGATATATATCAGGTATATTACCTGTTCCAGTTACTTTTTTAGTAGTTATATTTTCACCAGGTTCTCCAGAAATATTAAATTCTTGAAAGATAGTTTCTAATTTTCTTCCACCAGGTCTATCATGCGTTAAAACGTATTCTGGAAGTCCATAGGCTCTTTCAATCGCCCTTATGGTTGCTATTAAGCATAAAGTTCTATCTAATACTAATGGTGTGGATCCCACTTCACTTCTATACCCATTTATTATGTTGTTTAATCTTTCATAATTACTATAATTATTATTCATGACTTCTATTGCTTCAGGTTTCAATATTTCTGTAGTACCATTATATCCATCTCTATTAAAATCATATCTTATCGTATTTAAGTATTTATCTGTTGTGTTATCATCATATGTCATAACGATATATACATCCGTTTTAGTTATTATTGTGCCATACTTAGTTCTTGTTTCACTATGTTCTTCTGTTCCTTCAAATAATAGATTTCTTGGTTTAATATTGATTGGATTAGATCCAGTTTGAGCATTTGAATTATTTGAGGAATTTGAATTATTATTTGAAACAGTACTTGAAGAATTCGAATTACTATTTTCATTATTATTATTATTATTATTTATGTTAGTATTTCCTGTATTATTATTTGAAGAGGATTTAGTATTTGTATTTGATTTATTATTATTTGTGTTAGTTTTAGTATTTGATTTTGTATTAGTATTTTTTGATTTATTCTTTATAACCCCATTAATTATGTTATTTGGAGTTGCTGGATTATTAGTATATTTATTAATCTCTTTATCTTCAGGTAAAGACTCTTTTTCTTTTTGTATTGCTTTTAGAACATTTTCATTATTATAGTACTTAGCACCGTAATATGCAGCAAAGCCAATACCAATAAGTATTACACCCCATACTGCGAGAATCAAGCAATTTTCTTTTTTCATATTATCCCCTACTTTATTATCTACTTATATTTTATCAAAAGTATAAAAAAAAAACTAGTATAAACTAGTCTTCTTTTACATCCTCTTTTACTTCTTTAGATTCTTCCTTTTTATCTTTTTCTTTTATTTCAGGTTTTGGCATAGCTTGTTTACGAGAAAAGTTTAATCTACCTTTCTTATCGTATCCAATTGCTTTAACTAAGATTTCATCACCTAAAGCCACAACATCTTCAGTTTTATTAACTCTAGTATGAGCAAGTTCTGATATATGAACTAATCCTTCACATCCTGGCCATACTTGAACAAAACATCCAAAGTCTTCAACTTTAACTACTTTAGCATTGTAGATTTCTCCTACTTCTACTTCTTTAGTTATATCTAAAATCATTTGTTTTGTTTTTTCAATTATATCTCTATCTGAATGATAAATAGTTACTTTACCATCTTCAGCAAGATCAACTTTAACTGCATTCATATCAGTAACAGATGTTACATTTGAGGCTTCACAGATAATCTTAGTAATCATTTCTCCACCTTTACCGATAACATCTTTGATCTTTTCAGGTTTAATCATAAACATTTCAGTTTTAGGAGCATACTTAGATACTTCTTTTCTAGGTTCAGGTATTTGTTTAGTTAATACATCAAGTATTTCAAATCTTGCTTTCTTTGCTTGAGCTAATGCTTCTTTTAGAATATCCTCTGTAATACCTTTAATCTTAATATCCATTTGAAGTGCAGTAATACCATTTTTAGTTCCTGCTACTTTGAAGTCCATATCACCTAAGTGATCTTCCATACCTTGAATATCTGTTAAAATTGTATAATCATCACCATCAGTTATTAATCCCATAGCGATACCTGCAACTGGTGCTTTTATTGGTACACCTGCTGCCATTAATGACATACATCCAGCACAAATTGTTGCTTGAGATGAAGAACCATTTGATTCTAATACTTCAGAAACAACTCTTACTGTATATGGAAATTCATCTTCACTTGGCATAACTTGTAGTAATGCTCTTTCTCCTAAAGCACCATGACCAATTTCACGTCTTCCTGGAGCTCCATATCTTCCTGTTTCTCCTACTGAGAATGCTGGGAAGTTATAGTGTAACATAAATCTCTTTTCTGTTTCCATATCAAGTCCATCTAGAATTTGATGTTCATTAAGTGCACCTAATGTGGTAATAGCTAAAGCTTGAGTTTGACCACGTGTGAATAATGCTGAACCATGAGTTCTTGGAAGTAAATCTATATCAGTTGATAATGGTCTAATTTCATCCATCTTTCTTCCATCAGCACGTGTTTTTTCTTTAACTACGATACGTCTAAATATTTCATATTCAATTTCTTCTAAGATAAGTTTAACTTTAGTAATTAATTCAACTAATTCTTTTTCTTTCATTGAATCTTCATTTTCTTTAGTATACTTATCAACAATATTTTCTTTTATTTCATCAATCTTTGCATATTTTTCTAATTTATCTTTAATTCTTAAAGCATCATCTAGATCTTTTTCAGCAAGGCTTCTTACTTCTTTTCTTAATTCATCAGTAATATCTAGAACTTCATATTCCATTTTTTCTTCGCCGATTTCAGCTATTATTTCTTCTTGGAATTTTACTAATTCTTTTACTGCATCATGACCAAACATTAATGCTTTTAACATTAAATCTTCAGATACTTGTTTAGCACCTGCTTCAACCATGTTGATTGCATATTTAGTTCCTGCTACTGTTAAATCAATTTCTGATTTTTCAAGTTCTTCAGGTGTTGGATTAATTATAAATTCTCCATCTACATAACCAACTTTAACACCAGCTATTGGTCCATCAAATGGTATTTTAGAAATACATGTACATAAGCTTGAACCAAACATTGCTGTTAATTCTGGTGAATAATCAGGATCAACAGATAATACAGTGTTTACGATTTGTACTTCATTTTTGAAGTCTTCTGGGAACATTGGTCTCATTGGTCTATCAATCATACGAGCTGCAAGTGTTCCTTTTTCAGTAGGACGTCCTTCTCTTTTAATAAATCCTCCTGGAATTTTACCTACTGAATATAATTTTTCATTATAAAGAACCATTAATGGGAAAAAGTCTGATAAAACATTTGCATTTGGACTAACTACAGCTGTTGATAAGATAACTGTATCTCCATATCTTACTAATACTGCTCCATTTGCTTGTTTAGCTACTTCTCCATGTTCTACTACAAGTTTTTTTCCTCTAAAGTCAAATTCAAATACTTTTTTCATATTACCACCTCTTCTTTATTATATATACCACTCAAAATATTCTTTGAGTTTTTTCTAATTATTTTGCGATAAAATATTTTGATTTTAAAATACCTTTATCATTATTTCTTTGATATTCTAATATATTCTTATATGCATTTTCACATATTTGTTGATATTCTTTTGTACCCTTATCCATTTTAGTACGTTTTATTTTATAATTGTTTTTAAAATTATTTCCAATATATAATTTACTCATATCTTCTCCAAAATAAAGGCACTATTAAAGAATAGTGCCTATATCAATTATAAATTTTATTTTCTTAGTCCTAATTTACTAACTATTTCACGATATCTTGTAACATCTTTCTTAGC
>Ga0247608_10008957_pt1 | contig 10014 bp, 7 predicted proteins | sample 176DNAGHGlowgp2_FD_193490 | JGI IMG/M metagenome (GOLD analysis project Ga0247608, IMG submission 193490) | Sheep rumen microbial communities from Palmerston North, Manawatu-Wanganui, New Zealand - 1766 DNA GHGlow gp2 | ecosystem: Host-associated > Mammals > Digestive system > Stomach > Rumen ... | reverse complement strand
CCCGGTCTTCGGCTTTAATCCGGAATTGTACGAACGGCACCGCAAACAATCCGGGTCTTGCACAGATTAATTCGGGAGGTCACGCGTCCGGTATTGTCGGTGCAACGGACGGAAGGTCTCAGGTTGATTCCTGTGAAAATAACGGTCAGATTACGGCCATGATTAATACGAACGGCGGAACCGCCGCAGGAATTGTGGCATTTTCAACCAATGACAACAATTCCGATTATGACGAAGTTCATAATATATATAAATGTACCAATACCGGTGAGATTAACGGTTATTCAAATGCTTCGGGAATTCTGGGCCTTGCAGCCGATTCGGAACTGAACCGCGTGGTAAACAGTATTTCGGAATGCGTTAATTACGGTTCGGTCGGAAACAAACAGGGTAATACGGAGAACGCGGAAGGAAAAGCGACCGGAATTGCAATCAGCACCGCAAGCGGCAGTATTGAATATTGCCGTAATTACGGAACAATCGTAAACAAGGATGAAATGGGAATTACCTGCAGCAGTACGTCCAGACTTTACGGCAATCTGGTCAGCAACGGATTTTCCGAGCAGAATTCCAAGCATCCTCTTGCACCGGACGACAGGCCTGCCGAGCCGAATGACGGAAACCACATCCGGAACTTCTATGTTTCCAATGCATCGACGGATGAGGGCGACACTCCGGACAATCTGATGACTGTCGGACTGGATCCCGATTTTTGGGATATCAATACCATGATTTTGAATTATGATTATTATGACGGAAGCGGTGTTGATAGTTATATAAACGAATTGCTTACGAATGATGTAAGAGTTGGTTTTAGAAACCACGAAGAAAAGCTTGTTCGTCAAAGAGTGGGAATTAACAGGGCGACGTCGGACCCGCTATGGAACTATTGCCTGTTAAGGTATTTCCAGCCGGATGAAACCCAGAAAAATGAAGGAAAAACCAATTATTCGTTATTCAGGGATTATATGCTTATTTTGTACGGGGCATTTATCAGGAATAATTCGGACGTTAATCCCAATGAGAATAATGAAAATAATTTTACACGGTTTTACAATTATGCCACTCATGTCATTGCCACGGCAAGTTTAAATCCGTCTGACGATGCTCCCGTGAATACATTTGAACTTGAAATAGCAAAGGGTGTTAAAGATATTGAATTGGATACTTCAGGCGATCCTTATGATTGGAATAACTATGGTCTTGCCCAAAGATTTGTAGATTATCCCGGAGAAACTGCGGATCCCGAACTGGCGTATCTTTATTTTCTTCCCGCAGAAAAGGGAGGTTTTGCACACGACGATGAAGCTTTCGGAACATTTGTGAATAATGTATACAGACAGTTCCGTAAGGATGGTTTTGTCGATCCGACAGATCCGAATAATGACGCAGTATTTGTGAGTTATTTAAAGAAACTTGTAAAATACGGAGAGATTCCTACCAGCCCTGACGATTCTTCGTCCGGCGGCAGCGGGGAGGATAAGAGTCATTGGCCCGTACAGCTTTATACGGAAGGAACCGGTAGCAATATTAAACTGAAATATAAGAGAATAGAGTTACATGATGCCGGAATTTCCGATTGGGACGGAGCTGCATCTTCACTGGATGCCAAGTTCATTACCATGGCAAAAGGAGATACACCGGGAAATTACTCTGCAGCAGGCGAGGAAAGTCTGGGATTTGTCAAGTTAACAACCACAGCAGGAAGAAACATGTTGGGCAGACAGGTATTCTCATTCGGAGCTGAAGCATCCAAAATTCTGGAAGATGTTGAAGATATCCGGATAAAAGAAGAGGAAGAAGCGAAGAAGAAAGCGGAAGAGGAAGCAAAGAAGGCCGAAGAGGAAGCAAAAAAAGCCGAAGAGGCAAAGAAAGCCGAAGAGGAAGCAAAGAAGGCAGAAGAACAGAAAATCAGCGAACCCGTGACGGATGAGAGCGGTACCGGGGATTCTCAAAAGGACAATCCACAGGACAAAGAGTCCGTAACTGACGAGACTCCGACTGAAGAACCTCAGAACATTGATTCACAGGGTTCGGAACCCGGAACGGACGGGGCTGCAACCGGCGGACAGACGGACGGTGAGTCGCAGAATCCTGAAAATCAGTCAGGTGAGTCTCAAAAAGAAGAGCCGGCAGATAAACAGGATGCCTCCGATCCCGAAGATCCGGGAAACCAGCCGGTACAGAATAACGGTAATAATGAGGTTATTCAGAATCCCGAACCCGTTCAGAAAACGGATGAAACACCGGAAAACAATCCGGAAGAAGGATAACAGAGGATAATTATTTTGAAGAAGAGGACAGAAGTGAAAAAACTGAATAACAGGGGAACTGCAATGATGGTCGTAGTGGTCATCGTCGGTATTCTGATGATTTTTTGCTTCTCCCTTCTTCTGGCGTCCTATACGCTGTATGCAACACAGAATAAAAATGCCGCCAGCAAGAGAAACGCGGAAGCGGCGAATACCCTGAGTAAGGCATTGGAAACAGAGCTTACCAGAGGAGATGCCACGGAGAAAGACAGTGCCCTTTGGAAGTATTTAAGGTGCAACATAAACCAGGAAAACTGGAAAAGCGGTGAAATTAAATATTTCGACATGAATTATAACCGGTCCAACACCTATTTTGATTCCGAGAACCCGGCACTGGACGGTTATCCGGGGAAAGTGCAGCTGGCGATGTATTGGATGCCGCCAAAGGGACACGAAGGAGAGGAAGTATGCGCGGATCCGGACGGAATAAGACTGACGGTAGAAATTACCTGTGAGACAGCGAGCCAGTCCTATACCATATCAAACCGGTACCTGTTGTCCTCAACGAACTACGACGATAATATCTACGAAGACAGAAACTTAAAATACAGACTGGAGCAGGTAATCAGTAATACGACCAGTTACAATGTTTACGGTTATACGAACATAGACAGCAACAAAAAATGGAGCTGGTCATCCGTAGGAAGAGAGTAAATATGAACAAGATCGGCGAATCCGGCAACAGAACAGGGATGAATAACCGCGGTACCACCATGATTGAAATACTGGTGGCTTTTACGGTGCTGACCTTAATTATGGGAGTTTTATACGGTATTATTGCGTTCAGTTCGGAACTCCGTATGCGTTCGGTAGATGCGTCAAATGTACTGCAGGAGTTTAACCGTGAAATTTATAATGAAAATTCCGCATCCGGGGTGATTGACCCAAAAGAGTATCACACGCAGGGGAATAAGGCTTTATTTTATATCACTCCGAGGGATTCGCAGGAGAGTTCCGTCAATATTCCTCTTACGAATCTGGAGTGCACATCCTATACGTACCATGTATCGGGTGAAGAAAAGGACAGAATGGAACATGTGGTGATTCCGAAAGTACTGGTATTCAGTCATAAGGCGGATTAAACAGGGAGAAGAACCGTGAGCGGACAAAGGAAAGGTACAATTTACAATCAAAAAGGAAGCACACTGATTGAAATGATTGTGTGCTTTGCTTTGCTGTCCCTTTTTGTTACGTCGGCTTCGATGATTATAGCTTCGACAACAAATCTTTATCACAGGGTAAAAGGTGAAACAAATGCGAAGCAGATAACGGATATCGTGATGGAGAAAATTCTCTATGAAATCGAAGGAGCAAAATATGACGATTCCTACGAACTCTGGACGGGTGACAATCCTGCCGTATCGGATGACTGGAAAAGCATTTCACTTTACGACAAAACAGACACGGGAGTAACGCTTAAAGCAGCGGAAGGCGAACTGATTGTGGAATATGCCGCAATCAATAACACCGTGGATTCCTCGAAATCCAGAGAAGCCACGGTATGGAAATTCGATAAAAAAATGTACGGCATGTATAGTGTCGATGAGCTATATTTTGTTCCGGGACCTCAGATTTATAATGCTTCCGCAAAAATCTCGGATATAGCCGATTACGGAATCGGGGATTTAAGCAGTCTGATTTACAAAAATAATATCGTGGTGGTATTTATGAAGGTTTCCCATCCAAGATACGGAACGTATCGTTTGTATCGGCCGATTAAAATGTATTATCTTCCGGAGGATGTTTCCAATCCTTAACGGATTTATGTCAGGATAGTGCAAAATCAGCATTTTATTGATAAAATAGATAAGTAAAATCAAAGTCGCCCGGTTTGATGCGGCGAATTCGGAAGGGGATATATGAACAGAGGAGGCAGCAAAATCAATCTTGCGGCGTTATTGCGCGTTGTTTTAATCGTGCTTGGTGCGGTGATTATTGTGCTGTCTGCTTTTTTCTTTTTTAAGATTCGAATCGAATCAAAGAACGCTCTCAGGGAAGCCAAGAACATTCGCGTGGCACTTCGGACGACGGATATCGAGATGTATGCGCATGAAAGCTGTATCTATGATCCGACCAAGCCTGACGGACTTGCGGACGGAGTGAAGCATACGGTTGACGAACTGATGCAGCCGGAGGGGAAGTACGTTGTTACTTCGTACAATTATAAAAATCACGAACTGACCGGTTTCACGTATCGGAAGGGACGCTATTATGTGGTATTTTCCAAAGAAGGGAACGGAATTACCTGGGATGTGACCTATCTGATGCGGGTGTATCATTTTGATGAAGAAGACACGAAGATTGTGAAGAAGTAATAAAAACATAAAAGCAGATTACAGGGGAAAAAGGAGTAACAGTACAATGGCGGTTAATTACCGGTACAGGGCTCAAACTGCAGATGGTAAAGTTGTCAGCGGCCAGATGAGAGCCAACGATGAGACCGATCTGCACGGAAAACTGAAAAATGACGGATTGCTGTTAATCGATGCCAAGGAACTCGCAAAGGGAAAAACGATTTCGAAGAAACTGAAATATGACAGGGTCGGCGATTTTTCAAGAAACTTAAGCGAACTTCTTGGTGCGGGTGTAACACTTGTCCGTGCACTCGGTATTATTGCGGAAGACGAATCAATCAGGCCTGCGGAGAGAAAAATCTATGCGGAAGTGCTTCGCCTGGTGCGTACGGGTGTGCCTCTTTCCGATGCACTTGAAGAGCAGGGAAATGCGTTCCCGACACTTTTTATCAATATGATCCGAAGTGCGGAGTCAGGCGGTAATCTCGATACTACCGCGGCGAATATGGCGATTTACTATACCAAGGAATATCGCCTTCAGAAGAAAATATCTTCTTCCACAACCTATCCCAAAATTCTTGCGGTGCTGGTTGTCATAGTATTAATAATCATTATGGGATTTGTTCTTCCCCAGTTTGACTCCCTTTTTTCGCAGATGGAAACTTTACCGCTTGCAACCAGACTGCTGATGGGAATCAGCGATTTTGTGGCAAACCGTTGGTATTTACTGATTTTATTCGGTATGATTCTGTTTATGGCGTATAAGATTCTGATGGCAATTCCGGCTGTAAGACTTTTTGTGGACAGAGTGGAAATTCATCTTCCCAAAATCGGAAGACTCAGAAAAATTATTTATACCGCGCGGTTTGCAAGAACGCTTGCCAGTATGTATTCGGCCGGAATTCCCATTGTAACCTGTATCCAGATTGCAAAAACCACAATCGGCAATACTTATATTGAAAAACAGTTTGACCAGATGATTGCCGATGTCCGCGGCGGAAAGCCGCTTTCCGAAGGAATTGCCGGAATTGACGGCTTTGTAAGGAAACTTGTTTCCTCCGTTTCCGTCGGTGAGGAAACCGGAGCACTTGATACAATGCTGGTTTCCATTGCAGACCAGATGGAGTATGACGCGGAAATCGCGGTAGAGCAGATGGTAGCAATGATAGAGCCGGTGATGATTGTCGTAATGGCAGTAGTGGTAGGATTTATTATGATAGCGGTTATTCAGCCGATTTACGGTTCCTATCAGAGCATCGCCGATACTTCGATGTAAAATGCAGTTTTGTAAAAAGCGATTTTGTAAATAACGATTTACGAAAAATGCTAAATAAAAAAGAATCGAAAGAATTGTGTAAAAGAAGTGGAAAACTATAGAAGAAGAGGGAAAACAGTATGAGTGTAAGCATCTATCTGTCCAACCAAATTATTCAGGTGGCCACGGGTACGCGTGGAAAGAACGGCTCCCTTAAGGCAGTCTTTACTACGTTCGCGCCCGAGGGCAGCATCATCAACGGAATCATTATGGACGGGGAGTCGTTGGGAAATCACTTAAAGAAATTCTGGGACGAGAACAAACTGCCGAAAAACGATGTTTATCTGGTATTAAACAGTAATAAAATTGCCGGAAAGAATATTGAGGTTCCCAATATGAACCCCCGGAAAACGCTGCAGTTTATTCTGCGCGAATTTGCGGATATGCAGCGTGACGGAGCGGAGAATACTCTTTCCTATATTCCGGTCGGGATAAATAAAACATCGAAACTGCGTCATGTATACGGGGAATCGGCCCCTAAGGAACAGTTGAAAGAATTCCTTGAATTATTCCAGGGAATCGGAATTAAATTAAAAGGCATTATTTCCGGTGAAGGAAGCATCATCGGGTATGCCCAGACCAAACTTGCAAAGGCATATAAGACATTCGTTTTACAGATTGCAAACGGTAATATCGTATCCAATATTCTTTTTGTAGACGGAGAGTTTAAATATTTCAATTCCATCCGCTGCTTCAATGAAATCGGTACGGAAGGATATTTTACGGATATGGCAAGGTCCTTAAACCAGTTGGGACAGTTCATGCAGACACAGCGTATTGCGTCACCGATTGAACGCGTTTTCCTCTGCGGCATCGAAAGAGAGGATATGATGTCCTACGGGCAGGTAATTCGTGAAATCGGAACCGAGGCGGGATGTGAGATGCTTGATACCGGATTCGGCAGGGGAACCGGCTTGCAGTTTGAATCGAACAAGGCGATTTTTGCGGTCAGCGGTTTGTATGATTTCGGACCTGACAGCAATTTCCTGACTCACTTCAGTTTAAAGAGCGAGAAACAGTCTGCGTTTGATCCGAGACTGCTGAAATACGGTCTGATTGTTCTGGTGGTACTCGGCGTTATGCTGGTTGTACTGGGTGCTTCGTTTGCACTCCGTATGATCCGGCAGTCGAGGCTGGATGAACTGACGGATTATAACGAATCTGTTGAGACGACGGCAATGTTTTATGATATGGAGGCGGAAAGGCGTGATAATCTTGCCGCCAAATACAATTCCATCAATTCGGTTGTCGAAACGATTGAATCTTATCCGGTTTGCAATGAGAAAGTAATTTCAATTCTTCAGAATACTGCGGCGGGATATGCGGATATCGAGATTTCGAGTTTCGATGCGGATGCCGGAAAAGTTTCTTTTACGGCAAGGTCCGGAGATGTAAACGATATTTACAAATATATCGACCGTCTGTTTGAAGAAGATATTTTCAGTAACGTGGAGCACACCGGTTATACCTATGAGGCGGCTGATGATACTTACTTAATTCATGTTGACTGTACGTTGTCCGAATCTGCAGGAAGAGAATTGGAAAAGAAGGACGAGTAAAACGACCGGGTAAGCCGTAAGAAAATGCAAAAGAATATCGCAAAAATAATGCAAACAGGATACTTCGAATTGCGGAGGAAGAATGGATGTTAAAAAATATTTCGGATAAAGATTTTAAACTGTTATTATTTATGTTTCTGGTGGTGGTAGTCGTGGGAATCGGCTACTGGGGCATCAGACCGCAGCTAAAGGAATTTGTTTCCATGCAGGATGAAATCGATGAGCAGGAAGCCGAGGCGGAATTAAATGATATGAAGGTCATGAATATGGGCTTTGTATCGACTATGGCAAGCGAGTATGAGGCAAAAATCAAAGAGCGCAAGGATGAATTTTATCCGATTATGAAGAGCTCCGAGATTGACAAAATGATGACCTCTCTGGCAGCAGGCTCCAATCTGGAAATTTTCGATCTGCGATTTACCATGCCGAAGAATCCGACGACACGTATGGCATACAAGTATTCCGAACTGTACACAAGGCAGTTACAGCAAAAGGCGGATTACGAATCAAAGAAGATGGCAGAGCTGGATCAGGATGAAGAGGATTCCTGGGAGGATCTGGCAAAGGATGCGGAAGATACCGTCAAAGGAAAGAAGAAAGAAGAAAAAGAAAAAATCGCCGCAGCTGAGCAACAGGAACTTGATATTTTCGGTGAGGAAGACGGATATCGCCCCAATACCGATATTTTTGCCGTCCCGATTACAATAACGGTCGGCGGAAGCAAAGCAGATTTGGACCGGTATATCAATCGTCTTTTGAATATGGACAAGCATGTTCTGGTTACCGGATATTCCTGGGGAGAATACAGATACGTACCCAGAAGGGATGCGGAAGGAAATATCATTCCTTCATCCGTTGACCCTGAGGATGAGGTAGTCAGAAAAACCCTGACCGTCAGAATGGAACTGTATATGTGTGATACCACGAATCTTGAGTCGCAGGTACCGGGTGCGGCAGAATAGAAAGAGCAGGAAAAAAATAAGGAATTTGCAATACCCAAACTATAATTAAAGGGGAATAAAGAAACTATGGAAATGAAAGCCAACAAAAACATTCGAATCGGTGATGTGTTAAAGGAGTTCGGCTATGTAACGGACGACGATATCGATGCGGCGCTTGAATATTCTAAATCACACGAGGGTGTGCGTCTGGGCGGTGCGCTGATTGCACTGAATATCATTACGGAACGTCAGATGCTCGAGGCACTCGGAAGACGTCTGCAGTATGATGTTGTCAGCATTACGGATCTGGTGGTTGATATTAATGCCGTGGAAACAATTCCGCAGCAGCTTGCGGAAAAATACGGCATGATGGCATATAAAATCGAGGACGGAGTCATTTTTGTCCTGACTAACGATCCGCTGAATTTCTATGGCTTGGAAGATATTCGTCAGGTTACCGGTGCGGATCTTCATATCCAGCTGGTTGAGAAGCAGCCGTTGGAGAACGCAATCGCTTATTATTATTCCGAAGTTGCGGCAAGACGAGCGGCGAAGAAAGCATCAGATTCGTCCACAACGGAAGACGATACCATTGAAATTAACGTGGAAGACGCGGATGACGACACGCCGATTATCAACCTCTTAAATTCCCTGGTTGTTCGTGCGTATAACTCAAACGTTTCCGATATCCATATCGAACCGTTTGAAAAACATACCTCGGTCCGCATGCGTATGGACGGTGTTATCGTTGATTTCATGACGATTCCCAAAAATATTCATGCGTCCTTAATTGCCCGTGTAAAAATTATTTCCGATCTGGATATTGCGGAACGGCGTATTCCCCAGGACGGTCATTTTAAAACCAATGTTGAAGGTACGCCGATTAACGTCCGTGTTTCCGTAATTCCTACCGTATTCGGTGAGAAAGCGGTTCTTCGTCTTCTTGCCTCCGCAGCGACGATTAACCATTCCGGAACCTTCGGTATGAATGAGAAAAATTACAGGATTGTCAGTGACATGTTAAGATCCCCTAACGGAATCATATATGTTACCGGACCTACCGGATCCGGTAAATCCACGACTCTTTACATGATTCTTGCGGAATTATCCCAGAGGGCGGTTAATATTTCCACTATTGAAGACCCCGTGGAGAAAAACCTGCCGAAACTGAATCAGATGCAGGTAAACAATACCGCCGGTCTGACCTTTGAAGTCGGACTTCGTGCCCTGCTTCGTCAGGATCCTGACATTATTATGTTAGGTGAGACGCGTGATGCCGAGACCGCATCGATTTCCGTGCGTGCCGCAATTACCGGTCACCTTGTATTGTCAACGCTTCATACCAATGATGCGGCATCTTCCGTAACGCGTCTGATTGATATGGGAATCGAGCCGTATATGCTTGCAAACTCACTGGTCGGCATCGTTGCCCAGCGTCTTGTACGTAAGGTCTGCCCCGACTGCGGAGAGTGGGGTATTCCGACCGAGGAAGAGAACCGTATCGTCGGAAAGATTTTACCGAGAGTTATGCATAAAGTCGGATGCAAAAAATGTAACGGTACCGGGTACCGCGGCCGTATTTCCATTCATGAG
>Ga0247608_10008956_pt1 | contig 10014 bp, 9 predicted proteins | sample 176DNAGHGlowgp2_FD_193490 | JGI IMG/M metagenome (GOLD analysis project Ga0247608, IMG submission 193490) | Sheep rumen microbial communities from Palmerston North, Manawatu-Wanganui, New Zealand - 1766 DNA GHGlow gp2 | ecosystem: Host-associated > Mammals > Digestive system > Stomach > Rumen ... | reverse complement strand
CTCAACGAAGGATGTCGAGAATGCCGCTTTTTGGAATCAGAGGGATATCTGGGCTGTGCAGTTCCACCCCGAGGTGTTCCACACACTTCAGGGAGCTCTGTTGCTCAAGAACTTCGTCGTGGATATCTGCGGTTCCAAGCAGGAATGGAGTGCCGCTTCGTTTGTAGATTCTACCGTAGAAGAGCTGAAGGCTCAACTGGGGTCTGATCGTGTGATATTAGGTCTGAGCGGTGGTGTCGACTCTTCCGTCGCAGCCGTCCTGCTGAATCGCGCCATTGGTAAGAATCTGACCTGTATCTTCGTCGATCACGGTATGCTGCGTAAGAATGAGTTTACGCAGGTGATGGAGGATTACAAGGTGCTGGGCCTCAATGTGATAGGTGTCGATGCCAGTGAGAAGTTCTTTGCCGACTTGGCCGGCGTGACAGATCCTGAGCAGAAGCGTAAGATTATCGGTCGCGACTTTGTGGAGGTGTTTAATGCTGAGGCCAAGAAAATCACTGATGCCAAGTGGCTCGCTCAGGGCACTATCTATCCCGACCGTATCGAGTCGCTCAATATAACGGGTAAGGTGATTAAGAGTCATCATAATGTAGGTGGTCTTCCCAAGGAAATGAACCTGCAGCTTTGCGAGCCCCTGAAGTGGCTGTTCAAGGACGAGGTACGTCGTGTGGGGCGTCAGTTGGGTATGCCTGAGCATCTGATTACGCGTCATCCCTTCCCAGGGCCAGGCCTTGCTGTCCGTATCCTGGGTGATATTACGCCAGAGAAAGTGCGAATTCTTCAGGATGCCGACGATATCTATATCCGCGGACTCCGTGAGTGGGGACTCTACGATCAGGTGTGGCAGGCAGGTGTCATCCTGCTTTCAACGGTAAGAAGTGTGGGTGTGATGGGTGATGAGCGTACCTATGAGCATCCGGTGGCCCTTCGGGCAGTGACCTCGACGGACGCCATGACAGCCGACTGGGCCCATCTGCCCTATGATTTCCTGGCTAAGGTGAGCAATGAGATTATAAATAAGGTAAGAGGCGTGAACCGCGTCTGTTATGATATCTCCTCAAAACCACCCGCAACGATCGAGTGGGAGTAAGAAAACAAATCCCCGCCAAGCCGGCGGGGATTTTATGATTTACTTCTTCTTGAGCAGGTCGCGGATCTCAGCGAGCAGTTCCTCCTGAGTGGGTCCTGCAGGAGCAGCGGGCTCTTCGGGCTTCTCCTTCTTCAGCTTGTTCATGCCCTTGATCATCAGGAAGATACAGAAGGCGATGATGATGAAGTCGAGGATGTTCTGGATAAACTGTCCGTAAGCCAGCACTGCAGCTCCGGCCTCCTGGGCAGCTGCCAATGTCTGGTAGTTGCCGTCACCGAGGTTTACGAAGAGGTCTTTGAAACTGACACCACCTGTCATCTTGCCAATGAGAGGCATCAACACATCGTTAACCAGTGAGGTTACAATCTTACCAAAGGCACCGCCGATGATCACACCGACTGCCATGTCCATTACGTTGCCCTTAATGGCGAACTCTTTGAATTCCTTAATAAATCCCATAATCTTAATGTTTATTGTTTATTATTATTGAGTTGAATTGTAATCTTCGTTTTGCAATCATTGATTGATAATCTTGAGTTACATCACTTTTCACTTTTCACTTTTCACTTTTCACTTTAATTAAGACTGAAACTTGGTGCAAATATAGGAATTTTTTTGTAACTTTGCATCCGAAATCGAAAAAAAGTGTCAAAAGGACCCGAAAAAAGTTAGTAATATAGGTATAAACCCAATTAAATTTAAGTAAAAATGACAAAAGTAGCTATTAACGGCTTTGGCCGTATTGGTCGCCTCGCTTTCCGTCAGATGTTCGAGGCTGAAGGTTATGAAGTAGTAGCAATTAACGATTTGACAAGCCCGAAGATGCTTGCTCACCTGCTGAAGTATGATACCGCTCAGGGTGGTTTCTGTGGCAAGTTCGGTGAGAACAAGCACACTGTAGAGGCTGGTGAGGATTTCATCGTAGTTGATGGCAAGAAGATTACCATCTATGCTATTCCTAACGCTGCTGAGCTGCCTTGGGGTAAGCTGGACGTAGACGTTGTTCTGGAGTGCACAGGTTTCTACACATCTAAGGAGAAGGCTTCTGCCCACCTCACTGCTGGTGCCAAGAAGGTTGTTATCTCTGCTCCTGCTGGTAACGATCTGCCTACTATCGTTTACAATGTAAACCACAAGACTCTGACTCCTGCTGATACCGTTATCTCAGCTGCTTCTTGCACCACCAACTGCTTGGCTCCTATGACCAAGGCTCTTAACGATTTCGCTCCTATCCAGAGCGGTATCATGACTACTGTTCACGCTTACACTGGCGACCAGATGATTCTCGACGGTCCTCAGCGCAAGGGTGATGTTCAGCGCGCTCGTGCTGGTGCTCAGAACATCGTTCCTAACTCAACTGGTGCTGCTAAGGCTATCGGTCTGGTTATTCCTGAGCTGAACGGTAAGCTGATTGGTGCTGCTCAGCGCGTTCCGACTCCTACAGGTTCTACCACTATCCTGCACGCTGTTGTGAAGGGTGAGGTGACTGTTGAGGGTATCAACGCTGCCATGAAGGCTGCTACCAACGAGAGCTTCGGTTACACAGAGGAGAAGCTGGTTTCCAGCGACATCATCGGTATGAAGTTCGGTTCACTCTTCGATGCTAACCAGACCATGGTAAGCAAGATCGGTGACGGCAACTCACTCGTTCAGGTTGTTGCTTGGTATGACAATGAGAACTCTTACACTTCTCAGATGGTTCGCACCATCAAGTACCTCGCTGAGCTGAAATAATATCGTACATAATAATAAGGAAAAAGGCCGTTCCGCTTTGCGGAATGGCTTTTTTTTTGTATCTTATTTGGTATTTTGCTTGCTTTTTCGTATCTTTGCCACCGAATAGACAACGATTGACCAGAACTCGATTGAAAGAGAAATAGCATTAACTATTAAGAGATATGAAAAAGAAGAATTTTTATGTGAGACTGGTAATGGTATTTGCCCTGTTGCTCACAATGAATGTCAGTGTGATGGGTGACAACCTTCGCAAGGGCGGTAGTATCGTTGGAAAGATTGAGTCTAACGGTGATGTCCGCAAGAACGGTTCCATCATTGGCAGGGCAGAGCAGATGACTGATGTCCGTCGTGTAGCCGTGATGTATTTCTTCCCCTTCTTTAACATGTAGCTTATTTGCATGAGACTGAAGGTAAACCGTAAGAACATCGAAGTGTTTGAAGGGGCACAGGTTCGCCATGCCATCCTCAGCTATTTTGCACTGAAGGGTATGGATGTGAGTCTGGTGGAGAGCCTGACCGTCTATGATCGCTTCGGGCATGAAATTGATCTGGGAGCACCTGTCAGTCAGTTCGACGCCGTGAGATTCAAACTTCCGGTCATAGAGAATAAGAAATCTTAAAAGAGTAAGATGAAGAAGATCATTACGTTGTCGTTGTTGGTGTTTGTAACACTGGCAATTTCAGCTCAGGAGCGTCGTGAGCTCCATATCCTTAGTATCAATGATCCACACGCAGCTATAGAGCAGTTCCCACGCCTTAGTTATATCGCTGATTCGCTTCGTACACTTTATCCTGGCTTGCTGATCCTCTCTGCAGGCGACAACCGTTCGGGTGATCCTGTCAACGATATGTTTGAGATTCCAGCCTATCCGATGGTGGCACTAATGAATCAGGTGGGTTTCCACGCCACTGTCGTGGGCAACCATGAGTTCGATTCCAATCAGGACGGTCTGGCTCGTCTGATCCATCTCAGCACCTTCTCGACCCTTTGTGCCAATATGGAACCCGATCCGAAGTGGAATATGCATGTCAAACCCTATCAGGTGTTTGACTGTGACGGCATCTTCGTAGGTGTTCTGGGTGTCACGGCCCTTGGTTCGATGGGTATCCCAGAGAGTCATCCTGCCCGTCTGACCGACATTAAGTTCATGGATCCTCTGGAGACCATTCAGAAATATCAGTTCCTGCGTGAGAAGTGCGATGTGGTACTCCTGCTGTCACATCTGGGCTATACGACTGATGTGGAGTTCTCTGCTAAACTGCCTTGGGTAGACATCATCGTAGGCGGTCATTCGCATACTCAGATTAAGGGCGGTGAACTGCATAACGGCATCCTGATTACCCAGAATTCCAAGAGTCTTCCTTTCGCTACGCACTCTACACTGGTGTTAGCCGGTGGGAAAGTCGTGGAGAAGAAGGCTGAGCTGATTGCTGTGAAAGGCATGCCGGGCGAGAACAAGACCGTGGCCAATCTGGTTCGCTATTTTTCAGAGAATCCAGCCTTCAAACGTGTCTTGGCCGTTGCTGACACACCTTTCGAAGATAGGGAAGAACTGGGTTGTATGGTCTGCGATGCCTATAGTGCCGAGACCGGTGCCGACCTGTCTTATCAGAATGCAGGTGGTGTGCGCATCGAGACTCATCCGGCTGGTGACATGACGGTGGGCGACGTGATGAAGATGGACCCCTTCCAGAACGACCTTGTGGAAGTGCAGGTCACGGGTAAGGAACTGGCCGAAATGCTGATTGCCTGTTATGATAACGATAAGCAGCGTTTCCCCTATGTGGGTGGTATGACCTGTGACGTCGTCCTCGACCCTGTCACGCAGAAGGTTAAGAAACTCACGCTCTTTGGCAAGGACGGTAAGAAACTGAAGCTGAAGAAAACCTATAGGATAGCAAGTAACAGTTATTCTGTGGCTGTGAGTCCTACCAACCGTGCTGTTCAGGGCCAGAGCATGGGCATCACTACACCCGATGTCATCAAGAATTATCTGGAGCATCAGGGCCATGTCAGTTATCAAGGCCGTCGTTGTCTGAATTTTATTAACAAATGAGAGATAATCTATGGATATAAGTAATTTCAAGGAATACATGGGCAAGTTCCTCAAAGGCTGTGGATGTCTCACCATTGGCTCCATCGTACTATTGGTCATCGTCGGCATCTTTGTGGATGATGAGGAGAAGAAGGATGATGAGGAAACATCCCAACAGACAGAACAAGTTGAGAAGAAAGACTCTGTCATCGTGAACGAGCCTTTGGAGGGAGATCCCTATCAGGAGCTCGACGATCTGATAGGTCTCGAATCAGTAAAACAGGAAGTACGTTCGCTGGCCAACTTCGTGAAACTCCAGAAGCAGCGTGAGGCTCAGGGACTGAAGACGGCAAAGGTGTCGTATCACTTGGTCTTCTACGGGTCGCCAGGTACTGGTAAGACGACTGTAGCCCGTATCGTAGGACGTATTTACAAAGACCTCGGTGTGCTGAAGAAAGGTCACACCGTGGAGACCGACCGTGCCGGATTGTGTGGTGAATATGTGGGAAAGACCGGTCCGAAGACGGACACCGTGATCTCCAAGGCCCTCGATGGTGTGCTGTTCATTGATGAGGCTTATTCACTCGTACCCGAGGGCGGTGGCGGTAATGACTACGGTCAGGAAGCCATCTCGACGATTCTGAAGCGTATGGAAGACTATCGTGACCGACTGGTGGTGATTGTGGCTGGTTATAAGGACGAGATGCAACGCTTTATCGACTCCAATCCCGGTTTGCAGTCACGCTTCAACCGCTATATCGACTTCCCCGATTATTCCAGTGAGGAGCTGGTTGAAATCTTTAAGATGTACATGAAGAAAAATCAGTACACTTTGGCTCCTGATGCCGAGGACTATCTCAAGGAACAGTTTGAGTATGTGGTGGCCCATAAGGACCGCAACTTCGGTAATGCTCGTTTTGCGAGAAACGTGTTTGAGAAGAGCATCCAGCAGCAGGCTAACCGTTTGGCTGGACAGACCAATCTTGACAAGAGCCGTTTGACGGAACTGACGGCTGAAGACCTTCAGGGCGGCTTTGCTTCAAGGACCAATATTGGACAATAGATAATTATCATCAACTAAAACATTTATATTATGGCTTATACAGAAACAACAACCACGGGTTACGGAACCCGAGTAGGAAACTCATTCAGGGCAATTGGCAGCGGCATACTGCTGTTCGTGTTAGGTACGGCTTTGCTTTGGTGGAATGAAGGCCGTGCCGTGAAGACTGAAAAGATGCTTGACGAGGCAGGTAGTAAATATGTTGAGATGGAGAATCCTAACAAGAAAGATGCTTCGCTCGAAGGTGAACTGATCTGTGGTACCGCAATGGCCACCACCGAGGACTCTTTGACCGATGCACAGTTCGGCGTCGGTGCCAAGGCGATTGCACTCCGTCGTACTGTGGAGTACTATCAGTGGGTAGAGCATTCTCAGACCAAGCGAGAGGACAAACTCGGCGGCAAGGAAGTGGCCACTACCACCTATACTTATTCCAAGCAGTGGGTGTCAAGTCCCATTCAGTCGAGTGAGTTCCACGATCCTGCTTATCAGAATAAGAACATGGTGCTGACGACTGTCGAGGAGGCTGATCAGTATGCTGAGAACGTGTCGTTCGGTGCCTATAAACTGCCGGAGAGCCTGATTCACAGCATCTCTTCACGTGAGGCGATGGATCTGGCATTGGCTGAGGATTTGCTGGCACAGTTCGACAAGAGCACCAAGGCTGCCTATGAGCGTTTCTATGGTGTTCAGAAGAGCATTCAGCAGCCCACCCAACAGCCTCAGCAACCCGTTGCGCAGGCTATCCCAGACTCTATCAGAGCTCTGCTTCCTGATTCCGTCAAGGCTGCCCTCGACTCGCTGCAGGCTGTCAACGACTCTATCAACAAGCAGATGGCCAATGCTGAGAACAAGAAAGACCTGATGTATATTCACCAGGCCGGCAATGTGTTGTACTTCGGACGTGTGCCCGGTGCTCCTGAGGTGGGTGATGTACGTGTGACTTTTGAGAAGGTCGTCCCTGCCAAGGTGACGGTGATGGCTGTGGTTGACGGTGACACCTTCAAGCCTTTCAAGGCTAAGAACGGCAAGCGTTTCCAGACTCTTGTCATGGGTAAGAAGTCGGGTGATGAGATTATCGATGCGCAGAAGGAGGCCAACAACATGATTCTCTGGTTCCTCCGTATTCTGGGTGTCGTCATGGTAATCGGTGGCCTGAAGGGTATCTTCGGCTTCATCGAGACCATACTTAAGGTGGTGCCTTTTATCGCAGGTATCTTCGGTTGGGGTGTTGGTCTTGTATGCACCGTGCTCGGCATCGTCTGGTCGCTCATCGTGATTGCCATCGCCTGGCTGTTCTACCGTCCGTTGCTGGGTATCTCACTCTTGGTTCTTGCAGGCTTCCTCATCTGGGTATTTGCCTTCAAGGGTAAGGACAAGTTGAAGGAACTGGCTGCCAAGGGTAAGGCAAAGAATGCCAATCCTCTTCCTGCAACGGAATAATGACCAGCAAGCCTATGAAGAAAATAGTATTGTCGATCATTTTGTGTCTGTGCGCTCTTGGTAGCGTACAGGCACAGAATGCCCAGGTGGCAAACATCCGTAAGATGTATGCTGAGGCCAAGGAGATTATTGCCAATAAGAAGAAGGCCGAGGTTCCTCCCGACGAAACAGTGGTGACGAGCAATTACATGGCTCCGGGTGCCGGTCCTATCAAGGACGTGACACATTATTTCTATAGCGGCGAGTATGATGAGAATCTCAGAAATGTGTACTATACACCTTATTTCATCACGCGTAGTTATAATGTAGGAGCCAGAGACTATTACGAGGAGTTCCTCTTCGACAAGGGGAGTCTGGTGTTCTATTTCAGTAAGAGCCAGAACGACGAGACCCGTTATTATTTTGGCGCCGGTGGTTTCTTCCATGAGGTAATCAAAGGTGAGAAACAGATGGACGAGGTCTTTGCCTCACGTCTGGCCAATGATCTGGTGGAAGCTTTCCACAGACTGATGAACAGGGAATATTGAGGAGAGAAGGAGTAAGTAGATATGAAAAGATTATTGTTGATACTGTTCACTATTCATTGTTCATTCTTCACTATCCTTGCACAGGAGAGTGTTTCGCTGCAGGATATTGAGAAAGGGTGGGGCACAAAGACTATTGACAACGTGATTAATGGTAGTCTTGGCATCATGCTGGAGCGTTTCGACCAGACGTGGCCTACGGGAATGGTGGGCGCAGTCAGGGAAACGATGGAAAAAGGACTCGCCAAGGAGGTGCTTGATGAAGAGACAGATCTAACCGTCACCATTGATACCAAGAATGGCTATGTGGAATACAGTGATGGTGGTACTGATGGCCCGTATATGTCGGCCTGCTATTGGAACCGCAGCAACGGCCACAAACTGTTCGCTGTCCTTTTGGGAAAACCTACTGATCCCTGTCTGGATTTCGTTTGTTTCTACGACTATGATGCTCAGAAGAAAACCCTCACGCCTGAGCCTGATATCCTAAAGGGTTACCGCTGGCGCGACAAGAAAGAGTTTACTCAGGTCTTCGCCAAGTTGCCAAAGGTGGGTAAGAACCTGCTTGTTGATGAGTGGGGTGGAGACGGTCCTGTGCAGCATACATTTACTTGGAATGGCATGAAGCCCGTATATGCTAAGACCGAACCCCTCAAATTCGACGATGGGTTGGGTGATATCATTGTCAACTACAAAGGAAATGGTCCTAATATCAAGGACTTTGTTACAGCTTTGCTCTCTCGCGAAGACATAGGCGAATCATTGAATGGGATGAAGTTGAGCTGGGATTTGTATCGCAATGGGATGAAACTGATGCCTGGCGACGAATTCATTGTCGACACCCAGAATGGTTATGTGGGTTTTGTGTCCGTAGGAGATGAGAAGGATCGGCTGGTCATCGAGTGCTGCTACTGGAACTATGCCGACAAGAAACATAAGTTGGTGGCCCTCACTAACGACTTGTATCTCGATGGTAAAGCCACAAACGGACAATACACCGGCATTGAGTTTTATATCTACGACAATGTCTCACGCACAATGAAGCATGTCTATGCCCAGGATATCGGTGCCGAGATTGATGTGCCTGATGGAGAGTCGGTCGTCTGTCACTCGCTGCCACGCCAGGGAAAGACGATGGCCTATATAATTCATACTCCTTCTGGAAAGTCAGAAAAGCGTCTGACTTGGAATGGTTCAAAATTTATTCAATAAGAAAAAGATTGAGATATGAAGAAATTGTTTATATTATTCACTATTTACTTATCACTATTCACTGCTACTGCACAGACGATTAAGGATGGTTCCCACTGGTGGGATGGCGAGCGCCTCTACACAGCGACTGTCGATGAGGCCGGCAATGTCAGGATGGATGGCGAGAGTGTGGACATGGGAGGCGACTCGTTCCTGCTGAATAAGGTCGATGGTGTGGAAGGCCGTTACACGCTTGCCTCTGCCAATTCTCATGGGTGGATTTCCATCCGTGGCGAGGTAGGATGGCGTGTGGATTATATCCGTCAGGAGGGCATGAACTTCTTGGCTGTGCGCAAGCCTAATGGCGACTGCTGCTATACACTCACCCTGACGCCCGACAATCTGAAGAACTGTGTGGCACAGGAGAAGATTGCTGATGAGCGCGACGTGAGTTGGATGTTGCAGAATTATCTGATGAACACCCACTATCTGGGTCGTTTCTCCAAGCCCCAGCTGCGCCTGATGCGCAATGAGATCCTGGCCCGTCATGGCTGGAAATTCCAATCAAAGGACCTGCAGGACCATTTCGGCAGTCAGTCGTGGTACAAACCCGTTGCCAGCAATAATAGCATCAAACTGAATATTATCGAAACGACCAATATCCAGCTGCTGAAAAGCGAGGAGGCTGAGGATGACGACAACCGTGTGCGCTATGAGAATAGCGTAGCTGCCCCAAAGATGGCGCAGGCCGTTGATGGAGTAGTGACTGTCAACACCGAGGAGCAGTTTATCAATGCCCTTGGCAATGACCGCACCATCGAACTGGGAGCCGACGTCCATCTGAACCTCTCACGAATCTTGGAGCGCGAGGATTGGTTCTCGGGCGTTCCGGGTCGTGCGTGGGTGACCATCGCCAAGAGCGATGGC
>Ga0247608_10008954_pt1 | contig 10015 bp, 9 predicted proteins | sample 176DNAGHGlowgp2_FD_193490 | JGI IMG/M metagenome (GOLD analysis project Ga0247608, IMG submission 193490) | Sheep rumen microbial communities from Palmerston North, Manawatu-Wanganui, New Zealand - 1766 DNA GHGlow gp2 | ecosystem: Host-associated > Mammals > Digestive system > Stomach > Rumen ... | reverse complement strand
ATATGATGATGGACATGAGTTGACGAGGCGTAAAGAAACGGCGGCGCAAGGCGGTGCGCAGGGTGTTGCGGACGCTGGAGATGGTGTTGCGGACGGTGGCCACGGAGATACTGCGCGCCTCGGCAATCTCCTCGACCGTCAGTCCCTCGTCGTAGAAGAGCTGCCACACCTCGCGCTCGGCCTTGGGCAGACGCTGGAGGCGGGACACGAGCCACTCGGAGTTTTCGCGCTCTTCCATCTCTTCCTGTGGCGTGACCTCGGTGACGGCGGCACTCGACTCGTCGGCCAGTTCTACTTCCGCACGCTGTCCGCGCCACATCGAGACGCAGCAGTTGCGGGCAATGCGCATGACGTAGGAATCGGTGAGCGTCACCTTGTCGCGCACGTTCCAAGCCCTGAGCCACGTTTCCTGTACCACTTCCTCGGCCTCGGTGTCGGAGCCGAAGAACTCGCGCCCCATCTGCATCAGCCGGGGCCGCATCCGTTCAACCATCTGCTTGAACTCTGTTCCTGTCATAACGTCTGTTTCCATCATGTCCGTTGTTTGGGGATTCTGCCCGTATAACGCAGAACGCCCCAAATCTTCACCCATAATAAATGTTAAAACTCTTTTTGGACTTGTTTACTCGTCCTCGGGCTGATGGGTGAAATAATACTGGCGACGGTGCTGATGGAGCTGGGCGAAGCGGTAGTTAAGGAACTGGAGCGCAACCTGGGCGGCCTCCTTGCTCTGAAGGAAATGCTGGTTGAGCTGCTGACCATCAACGACATAGACAGTGCAGGGCTTGTCGGCACGGATGGTGACGGGAGCGGCATCGCCGTCGAGACAGTAGGGATAGCAGCCCACAAGGTCGCCAGCAGCTACGGTCTCGACCGTGCTCTCGCCACCCTCGTAATTTCGGACAAGGTACTGGAAACTGCCGCTCTCAATGTAACCAAAGAGGCGGGCGGCGGCTCCCTCGGCCTCAAAGATGTCGCCATGCGAGAAGTGCATAGCCTGACCATGGTGCAGACAGTAGTCGCGCAGATAGGCTAGGGCTTCAGAATAATGTTCTTTGTAATGCATAAATTTCGCGTTTTATTGCTGCGAAATTACTCAAAAGGGTACAAAAAGCCCCCGGCGAAACCCAAAAACGGGTCGCCGAGGGTGCAACTCTAAAACTAGTTTTAGAAATTCAAGAAATTTTTGGCTCAGTTGAGCGTCTTTTGAGCCAAAAGTATGATGGGAAGACTGTTTGGCTTTATGTCTTTCCGAATGTAATCTCCTTGCGGAGTTTGCTCAGGTAGATGGGCGTGATGTTGAGGAACGAGGCGATGTCCTTCAACGAGAGCATCTGCACCACCTGAGGACAGCGGTCGATGAGCCGACGGTAGCGACTGCGGGCGGTGTAGCGGTAATGGTCGAGGTCGCGCCCATAGACCATCTTGAACAGGTTCTTCAGGATCTTCACGTCCATCTTCGCCATCTTCGGGTCGTTGTCGAACAGCGCCAGCAGCTCGCGTCCGCTGATGACGCGCACCTCGCACGGCATGTCGGCCTCGATGCTCACCTCCGACACGTCGCCGTCGAGGCAATAGGGGAAGTCGGACACGAACTCGCCCTCGAAGGCGAAGCCCGTGCAGTAGTCCTTGCCCTCCTCGTCGTTGTGCACCATGTACTTGAAGCATCCGCGCTCCACGAACGCCACCCACTGTGCCGGCTCTCCCGCCTCCTCCAGCGTCTCGCCCCGCAGGAACGTCCGCCGTTCCCCGTGCTCCATGCAGTACTCCCGCAGGACCTCCAGATCCAGTCCCTCCTTGTAGGTGTTGAAGTGCTTGTTTGGTGTCATATTCGCCAATTATCTGATTCGTGGGTACAAAGGTAGTCATATTTCCTCACAAATCGTTTCTTTTTGTTATACCACAGCCTTGTTTTAAACTACATCAACTTATTAATAAACGCAGGAAACGGTGGTTATGTGGCAATTTTCATCTGATCATTATTATTTCTCTGTCACCAAAACCCTTATGTGATAAAATGTTTTCTATTTTCGACAATTGTTTGGCATCCTTAATATAAACCTTGTTTAGAAATGTACTGGGAAGATACAATTCCCTGTAATATACAAATTCACCACGGTGTTTTTCTCGACGCTTCTCGTCTTTAACCATATGCACCATATCCTCTATGTTTATATCTAGTATTTTAGCCTCTTTGAATTGGTCGAGCATGAACAAAACCTCAGAATTTGGTCGTTGCGAAGGAATAATAACACGAACCTCTTCTTCTCGATAATACCTCTTTTCTTTTATTCTTGGAGCTGCATAGCCAAGCAAATACATCGCAATAAGTTTCACAAAGACTTGTGGATAATCCTTTAATAGTCCAAATGCAAATTCTTTTTTAGGCCCAGTAAGCATGCCGAATGCACCATTAAAATACTCTGTTTCAATCTCCTTAAACAATTCTTCATCTGATACTTTGCCTTTATAAATACACGGTTTAAGCATAATCATGTGTGGCATACTCTCAAATGAAACTTCCTTTGTTTCGTCGAGTGCTAAAACCACACCATGTCCATGGTCTGCGTAATTCTCCCACATATGATCATTATCACATCGCTTTGTTAATGATATGACATAAGGCATGGGCAACATTATATTCTCTTTTATGCTATTCCAATCAAAGGAAGAAGCGACTCGTCTATCGGGCTGCAATCTGTTCTCAACTTTAGGTAAAAGTGCTTTAATGGTTTCAATGCCTATTTTATATTCTTCCTTATCTCCAAAACAATCATATCTTGAAGCCCAAAAACATAATCCCTTTTCAGAAGGGCAACCTCTCAAAATTCCTTCTAAAGCTTGTATTGATGTATAATGATATAACATACAAATATTGAATAGTCAATTTGAATTTCTAATTTTCGCAATCAGTTTTTTAAAATTGTAGTTTATTTCATCTTCTGACATTGCCAGATTGATAAGTGTTTTACTAATGCTTGCTTTGTTATTGTATGGAGCATCTGATTCTGTAAGGATTCTGTCTCGTGGAATTCTATCAATAATATTTTGGCCATTCTTTGATACAGTCATGGCTTCATTAACAGAAAAATAGTAACCTTTGGCAATGATGGAAGGCATTAAGTCAATAGGGCCAGAATACCAGTGGAAAATTACATTATTAATGTTGTACTCACACAAAAGATCGAACAGTTCCTTTTCGGCCATCCTTGAATGAACGCTGATTATTTTCTTCTTGCCTTCTAACTTTGCTAGTAACTTTCTTAATAGGAGAACTTGATCATCCTTTGTTGACCATCCTTCTTTTGAGAAATCTAATCCAATTTCTCCGATATAGGATGTTTGGTCAAGAAGGCAATTAAACAATGACAACTCCTTTTTATTATCTGATGCCAACAATGGGTGCAATCCCAAAGCTAAACGGATATGTTTATATCTTTTCACGTGTGGGAACCCCATCTTAAAATGCGATGGTAGGTTTGTCATGCCAATCACAATATCCCCCACCTTTTCTTTAGCAGAGATATATGCCTCAGGGTTAGGCATCATATCAAAGTGACAATGCGTATCAATAATCATTAATTCCAGCCCAAATATCTAAGAATGGTAGCATTGTTGTCTTCTCGTATCATCGCTCCCAGCTCTGCACGCGTTCTTACCACCAAATCTACATATTCATCCAAATCATCAAATCCAGCCATCCCCGCAATCCGTAGTTCTTTCTTGATTTCTTCACGCGTCAAGTTCTTTTTAAGAAATTCCAACATGGCAAAGAAATCATTGGGTAATGAATTTGTAATGTTGCGAGACTTTAAATTATATAGGGTTATTAGCCTATTTCCATATGTAGTTGGATCATCTACTCCAGTCATAGCGGCCCTTCTGTACATGCACGGCATGCAGTGTCCACAATGTGTCGCCTCTCTATTGTCGGTAAAGAACTGTTTTTTACTTTTCTTGCCACACGAATTGGATTCAGAGACAATTTGGAGTAAATATTCTTTATCCGAACAATTCCGAACCATTTCACCTTTAGTCATTTTCACATAAGGGTTCTCTATTCTTGAATAGAATCCTAATGTGGCAATGATATCATTTAATTGCTTCAAAAAGATAGGGTGTGTGGTTCTTGTGCTACAAGAGCTTCGTCTTGATGCAGACAATGGATAATTCAGAGATACAGATCCATTCTCTGGTACTATAACATCACATTTTGAGAATGATGCAACAATTAATGCAATAGAAATAAACATCAAAGAACGCGACCTGCATGAATTCTCTAATGACAAGCCAGGATCCACCATGACTGCAGGAATATAACAGAATCGCTTGTAATACTTTTGAGCGAACAAGTCCTTTAATCTATTCTGTTCAGGTCGGGCAGACATATTACTATCATAATGAGAGGCCAAAAACAACTTTCCTTCAGGATTGTCTGTCAAATAGTCTATCGCACCAATCAAGGAATCCATTCCTCCTGAGAAAAGATTCACTTGGGTGATACCATCGTAGTAGTTCGTGTTTTTGTATCTGCCATAGCGAACGTTTGCCGATCCCACAAAATGACAATTCCAATAATCGCCTGTTAGGAACGAAAGCATTGCATTAAGCTGCCCCTCCAAAGGTTGAAACGCTTGATATTCTGGAATATTAATCTCCACATCAAACTCTCTTGACCATCCGTCAATCGAGTAAATATGCCTTTCCACACTTCTGTCCACAGCATAGGCTATGGCCGATAGATATAAGAGACTAAATGCCAACGATGGTGATTTACCCCAAAAACGAGCTATAGGGTTCATCTGCACTACCGCCGACGTACACATCACATTACCCTTTGCATCTTCAATCCTAATGGGAATGGTCAATCGAGTATCTTTTTTATTGTAACGCTTCGTACAATAAGTACCAACTTTAATCTTCATTGCCTTGCAAAATAAAAAGTATACGATCAAATTCTGCCTGAATAAAATCTGCCCCTTCTGGTTTGCTCCAATCCACGGTTCTCACATCGCGGCCAACTCTCCCCACTCTTATGTCATCAAGAATCTGCTCCTTCACCTCGTTCATGGCATTTTTCATCGCAACTGAGCCTTTTTCATATTCCAGCTTCTCCTCGAAATTCTGTGAAAGATGAACATATACATATATGCCAAAAAAGTAATCTATTATATTCTTAATTTCCTCCCCATTTAGGATTGCGTCAAACTTATCTTCTATTTCATCCACATTGTCGCCAACCAATTCCTGCAAACGATCCATCACATTTTCTATGGCCTCATTTGCAGCAGTACTATCCAGTCCGGCTACCCCAGACTCGACATACTGTCTAAGAAAATCAATTATATTCTGGCAACTTTTGTCTTCTAATGAAGATATACCTCTTTGTTGCAGCCAAGCAGCAAGACCATTACTGACAATTTCTTGGATTACGGAAATAAAGTTGTTTATGACGGCAATACCGCCACGACCTAATGCACGCGAGCCACCACTACTTATCGTATGCCTGCCGCCAGAAGCTTTGACAAGGTTTCTGACTGAAGTGTGATAGTTCCTCGAAATGCGTTTTCCAAGTTGGTTCTGCCTTTTCTCGACTTGTGCTGGTGTCTTGTCGTCTGGTGGATTTTTTTGAAGTTCATCCGACTCTTCAACGTCACCTGTCAGCCCTGTCAAAGCAGCAGAGGCTTTGCCCCAGTTAGGCTCGCCTTTCACCGTTGGTGTATGTCTGTGTGATGTTCCCATTGTTTTCTATATATTGCTGTTAATTTCCGTTTATCGAACGCATAAGTCGCTTGTTCTTCTCCAGCAACTCTGTCAGTTTCTTGTCACGATTATACCTCACCAAAATGGCTTTGAACTTGTTGCCTAAAGAGTAGGGGATTTTCGTCGTGTCTATTCTTCCTAGAACTCCGAGCATTCGCATATAAGCCCGTTCAACACCATGCATAATACAGAAGTAATACACGTTGTATCCCTCCTTTTCTGTTGGCTCAGTAAGTATCTTTGAGTCAATCAAATCAAATAACTCCTCCAAATCATTCGCGGACATTGCAGCAACCTCGTTCTTGCAGACGTTCTCCCTTACATTATCTGTTGAAGCATTGTAGGCGCGGTTGAATACACCCCTTACTCGTGTCGAAACAAGGGAGAGCCCGCTCATCTGCTCCACAATAATGTCACGTGACACCCAGAACAACTCCCTCATGTCAACTTCACTGAATTTTGGCGTTTCAGATACAAGTTTTATCAAATCTGGATTATTCCAATCTTGATGTTCACCTAATTCCTTGCCTTTTCCATCAGCATAGTCTTCTATCACCCGTAACTCAGGCGGCGTGCTGAGATTACTCATGACCCATGAATTGAGTTGCTTGAACTGTTCCACATGCTTTTGCTCTATCAGCATCAGTTTCAATAGGGCGAACTTGGATTTTATGTCCGTTATCCCAGACTGCTCCAACAGACTCGAACGCATCTCGTACGCATTCAAGAAACGTTTAATCAATCGAGGATTCCATTTCATTGAATTACCGATAATCGATGAAAATCGGGTAACAAAGCCGATGGTCTCTCCCAATCCTGTAGGAATCTCACTTTTCAACAACGTTTGAATATTCGACCAGCCATAACAATCGAATTTATTATCCTTCGTAAATATAGCGAAATCCTCTCTTACTTTCTTGAAAAGCGTATTATCCAGTATTGATTGACAGAAAAGCAATGTGACGTATGTCTCCACCTCTTTCGGACTTAGAGATGGTATCTTGTATGGAACCTGGATAAACTTCTCCATGTATGAATCACCCAGTTGTGGTCGTTCCTCCGATGCAGCATTGATGATTTCTTTGTATTCACTTTTGATGGCGTTGGTAACAATGTAACTATCTGCAGCTATTACAAAAGCAGTCTTTGGCACATTAAGGAATAGTTTGATAGCTTCTAAGTTTTCAATGATGTGGTGAGGCAGACAGCGGTCAAGGTCATCTATCAAAACAACTATCTTCCCCTGCTTGCTTTTGTCTATCAAATCTTTAAAATCCTTTCTAAACTCACGTACTACCTCATATTTTTTCTCTTCATCTTCCGCGTTAAGAGTATCCTTAAGGAATTGTTCTGCTTTATCTCCCGTGAGTAGTTCGCCTAAGTCATCTTGATGATCTTTAAAAGCACTTAAAAGCATGGGGATAATCAATGATGCTCCACCCGTTGTTGCTGCTGTTGCCACTGGAATAACAGTTTTGGCTGAGAATTTCAGCACACGCATCCAGCTGATGGACTTCTTAAGTTTAGCGAAGGCTTTTTTCAAAGCCTCGTATGTTTCAGTAGCTTTATCACCAACCTTTGCAAAGAAACGCTTATCTTTCTCCAAAGCATCAACAATGCCCTGAATTAGTGCCATCTTGGCATCGTCGAAACTCTCAAACGACCAACCGTCAAAATAAACCACGACGGTATCATTATCATTTTTGAGTTCTTCTTCAAGAATTTTGAGGATACTTGTTTTTCCAGAACCCCAATCACCGTATAATCCAACAGTGATTGGAAGGTTCTTATCATTTGTCACCACGCTTTTCAATAATGATGCGTGAACAGTATACCCTAACAAATCTTCTGTTGTTTCTTTATCTGACCACATATCAAATTACTCTTTTCGATTATTCTTTTATTCTAACAAGCTCTCTGGATGCTCTAGTTCCTCTACCAGTTTATCTACCATCGTGCAAGGCTTATGCATCGCATAGTTGGTGCCAGTATGTAACGCTCGAAGCTGTTTTGCAAAGCGCTTTGCTAAGTCCTCACGACCATACTGCTGAAGTAAGCTGTATATATCGGGATTTCCTTTCCGATACTTAAAGCCATCATCGCCCATCTTTTTGCGAAAGGCATCTTGCAATTTGTCAATGTAGGTCTCGCGACCAATGCCTGTGTCAAGATACTCAAAATGCAGATAGTACCAGAGTTCAAAGGCTTCATTCGTCCAGGCGCTTTGGAAACCCAACTTGTGGGCTTTCTTGATGGCATCGTTGAAGTCGTCAAAGTCATCCTTGTCAAAGACAACCCACACACGATCAAAAGACATGGCATTCTTTCGCTCCAGCTCCTGCTTTATTTCCAATGTTTTGTCAACCAAAGCTACCGTTGCACGGCCTTCTCCCTCTATTGTCACTTCGCGAACGGTTGAGATATAGTTTTTGATTAGAGCCTCAAAGTAGTGTGGCTCGGTCTTGGTGCCTTCACACACTATCAGGAAGCGCACCAGTTTTTCGCGAACGTTCTCCTTGCGCTTCTTAGAAGCCTTAGCTTCTCGGCGTTGCTGCCTCAGCTTTGCGATTTCTTCTTTTCTCGAATATCCCATTGCAATTCTCTATTTACCAATAAAAGGTATAGCACCATAACGTCCACGGATATAGTCGCGCTTGATATCACGGTCATTACGAACCTTCTTCCCGTCTTCATCCTTGAACTCCACAAGCGAGTAGATGTCGGTAGACTCCACTTTGTCCTTCTCTGCAAACCAAATTTGGTCACGACGAACAATCTCCAAATCGAGTAGATTTGTGTCATGTGTAGCAAAGATAAGCTGTGCTCCATGCCTGTTTTTCTCTGGATCCATAAACAGGAGTACAATGTTTCGCGTCAGTAGTGGGTGCAGTTTTGCATCCAGTTCATCCACAATCAGCGTCTTGCCCTCGTTCAAAGTATCAAAAATAGGCCCAGAAATCTCTATCACTTTCTTTGTTCCCTCTGACTCCATCTGGTTCTTGTGAAAATTACGCTCACCTATCACAAGTCCATTCTCATCATAGACATTATGAGTAGTTATCGGTTCGACGAAACTACCCGTGGCTATGTCTTTTTCCAATTGTGACCTTATCGACTTGGGAGCACTATCCAATGCCTCCTTTGGAATATCTACTTTCTTAACGGAGAAACGAGTAAAGCCCAGTTGCAGAGTCTTGAAGAACTCTTGAGCCTGATCTGCTCCGTTCAAATGTTCCAAAAACATTCTGAGCGTAAAGGCTTCGTAGCCTTCGCTGTCTATTCCAGATAGCACATTGCATTCACCGAACCACCCCATTATCGAGTTGGACTTCTCACCCTTCAGTTGGGCAACAAGTGACAGGAAGAGACGATTCGAGTTGGTTAAATCCTCCTTTCCCTGACCTTCTGGGAATCTTTTCGCTGACACTTCAATGATGTCTCGTGAGCGCATGAATAGTTCGTATTCTTTCTCGCCAAACCGTTTCTCATACAACCACTCAGATATGATGTCAGTTTTGTCGTATTCGTAACCGTAGCGATAAAGCACCCCACCTTTTATAAACTGTATCTCAAACAAAGTAGGTTGCGAGTCAGAGTTTTCATCCAATGCAAAAGGATCGTAAGGTAGCGCATCACCCTCATTCAAACGCACAGAACGTCTGACCATGCTTCGCATAGTAGATATGGCCTGAATGAAATTACTCTTGCCACCAGAGTTTGCGCCATAAAAAACTGCCAAAGGAAGCAAACTATACTTACCCTCACTAATTACAGACCCTTTGTGCTCTTTTATTGAACTCGCCTCCATACTAAAAGTACGTTCCTGTTTGAAAGAGCGATAATTTTTGACTGTGAAATTTACTAGCATATCTCAAGATTTTTGTGCAAAGATACAATTAATTTTCGATAGAGATTGTAAAATACGAGAAAAAATCTCAAAAATCAAGCGTAATTAACATTGTTTCGGTTTTAAAAGGATTGTAAATGCGAAAATATCTCGTTTTTTAACTTGATTGAGTTCTTTTTGTGGGGTATACATCTTATCGGGATATGACATTTAATTACAAAACAAATTTGAGTTCAGGATAACATTCTTCCATTGTTGCACATTCACACCTCTTTTGTCCTAAGTTCAAGATAGAAGTGCAAAATCCGTAGTGTGGCGCAAGCCTTAAAATCATGAAAAACACTGCGGAGGTTTGCCTGAGCGGCAGGAGGCGCAAAGCCTCCTAAGAGCGGATCTGAGGAAGAG
>Ga0247608_10008951_pt1 | contig 10019 bp, 8 predicted proteins | sample 176DNAGHGlowgp2_FD_193490 | JGI IMG/M metagenome (GOLD analysis project Ga0247608, IMG submission 193490) | Sheep rumen microbial communities from Palmerston North, Manawatu-Wanganui, New Zealand - 1766 DNA GHGlow gp2 | ecosystem: Host-associated > Mammals > Digestive system > Stomach > Rumen ... | reverse complement strand
ATCTCCCCAGACATTTACCAGCGGGTAGGTGACTGTGTAATCGCGCAAGCCGGTAGTAGGATCAAGCTTCAACATGAAAATGCCGCCACTCCAAGAACCATAGGACATCCACAAGGTGCTGTCTGCATCGTAGAACACGCACGGATCTATGTTGTTTGGCCAGTGCCAGCCCCAATCATTTCCCTTGTTATAGCGTGAAGGCAGAGCCGACTGCGTTCCTATTACCAGTTCCAAGTCTGTCTTCTTCCATGAGATTGCGGGGTTGGTACTGTTGATGAAACCTGAGAAAGTCACAGGCCCCTGATAAACATATTCGCCATTGATGGAGTTGGACGTGAGCAACACTATCACTGAATGCCACCCAGTTCCGTTCACGCTCATATACATACACCATTTCCTCATAGTGGGGTTGTATATAATATCAGGAGCCCAAAGATTGCCACCGATGTTATACCCTGCATCGTCTGCGTGAGCCCAGGCCTCAGCATCATAGTTTCCGAAATTAACTTCCTTCACTTCGCCATTTACCAAAGCACGCACCTTACGAGTCTGCTGTGTACTGAAGGCCTCTGCAAAACCGCAAGAGGACGTGCTTCCGTTTGTATTCACTTTTGCAAAACGCATATCAAGAGCAGTCCAGTTCTTCAGATCTGTTGAGCGTGCAAAGCCACGATGCGTGCCCATGATATAAAACTGCGACCCATTCTGCACTATGCTCGGATCATGAATACCCGCATACTGACGGGTTGTGGTTTTCGTGTAATTAGTGACATCGGCTGCTGTAAGCGACGTCAGCTCCTGTGCATAAGTTTGCGTGGACAGCATAGCTGCCACTCCGCAACAAATTATATTAAAAAATTTCATAATCATAGGTTTTTAGGCTTCAAAGGTATTTATTTTTCCATAAACAGGAGGAATACTTTAGCACATTTAACCCTTTTTAATATAATAATGGTGTAAAGATTTGGCAGTTTCAGAATAAACCTATTACTTTGCACCGTGTCAAAACAATAAACACCTATTGTAGAACCAACAGAAACCGAATTAATATGAAGAATTTATTTATCATTTGCGCAGCTGGGCTGATGCTCACCTCGTGCGTTTCAAAGAAGACTTATCTGGCCTTAGAGACTGAACACAAGCAACTTAAGAGCACCTATGCATCCTTAAAGGAGCAGCATCAGACTACACAAACAGAGTTGGCCGTATGCCGCACCAACGTTGAGAATCTGCAGTCGCAGATGGAAGATGCCCGCTCGGCACGTTCCGCTATGCAGGATAACTATCGTGCCATGCAGGGCGCTCTGGACCAGAGTATCCAGCAGGCTCGCGAGGGCAATGTAAATATTGCAAAGCTCGTGGATGAGATCAACGCGTCAAACGCATTCATCAAGCAGCTCATTCAGGCTAAGGACAAGAGCGACAGTCTGAACATCACTCTCACAAACAACCTCACACGCAGCCTCTCCAAGGAAGAACTGAAAGAAGTTGATGTGCAGGTGCTCAAGGGCGTAGTCTATGTATCTCTGGCAGACAACATGCTTTATGAGAGCGGAAGCTACCTCATCAACAGCCGCGCCAGCGAGACTCTCTCCAAGATTGCAAAGATCATCAAGGACTACAAGGACTATGACGTGCTTATCGAGGGTAACACCGACGACGTTCCCATCAAGAAGACCAACATCCGTAACAACTGGGACCTCTCCTGCTTACGCGCATCTTCCGTAGTTCAGGAGCTCCAGAACAAGTACGGTGTAGATCCCAAGCGTCTGACCGCAGGTGGTCGTGGCGAATACAATCCTCTCGTTGCCAACGACACCCCGAAGAACAAGACTCGCAACCGCCGCACACAGATTATCATCACTCCGCAGCTTGATGAGTTCATGGATCTGATTGAGCAGGCTCCGGGCGAGGATAAGGCCAAGGAACAGGGAGAGTAATCAAAACAGGCATACTTAACAGTTGATTTACACACAATCAACATAACAAATTAACGCGGGGCTGCATCGATGTGCAGCCCCGCGCTTTTTGTTCTCTCTCAAGGGAGAGGACTTTACTTCAGCATCATCTTCTTTCCGTTCTGGATGTACAGTCCCTTTATGGGCTTGACAGAAAGGCGGCGACCGGAGAAGTCATAGATTCCGTTTGAGAAACGGTCATTAGCCAGCAGAGCCTTGTCTGCATCTATGTTGCTGATGGCATCTTCCTCATGATAGACTTTGAAGATGAAGGTGCATATGCTCTTTCCGGGCTGGTCCACAGTCACGTCTTTCGTCGGTTCCTCGAGTTCGATGTCCGTCTCTATACAGCGTTCCGTCTTGTCGTTGCCTGTTGAAATAATCTGCTTGCCAACCTTCACTTCCTTGGGGAACTTAAACACCAATTTGTTCGGAGTTTCAATGGCGTTGATGGCAATCATAATGAGGGAGTCACCATTGACAAAAGCATTATATTCGAAGTTGGAATTCGTACCCGAAAAGACATCAGCCGGGGAAGTACGGGTCTGCAGGCGCGTTGAACCAGCCAGATGCTTTGCAAAGTGGGAATAGATGTATGCACGTGGGAGCAGCACATTCTTCTTGTTCTCTGAGCCGTACTTATCTGTTTCGCCCGTGCCGACGAATGCCCAATGCGCGCGCATGTACCAATATATATATCCCGAGCAACCGGCTTCCATACACTCGTTGATTTCCTGGGCGAAGTCTATCTGCTCATCCCAGTTGGGCAGACGATCCTCAAGATAATCAGACACGGAGTGTTCAGTCATCCAGATTTCCTTGCCATACTTGAGAGCCAGCACGGCGGCATCCTTCATATTGCCATTGTCCAACGGCGCATGTCCGTAAATATGACCCGCCACGATGTCAATCTGCTCACGAGCTACGGGGTCGTTCATCAGAGCATCGGAATAGTTCCGGGTGAAGCCAAGTGGCTCGGCGCTAATAAGTTTCACACCATTATAAGTCTCGCGGTCGAGCATGTGAGCATAGTTCTTGACTAGAGTCACCTGCTGCGCAGGCGTATAGAGGCAACCTGAGTAACTAACCCACCAGTCTGGCTCGTTCTGGACGGATACAGCATCTACGGCAATGCCCTTGGACTTCATGTAGGCCAGATATGAATTCAACCAGGGGAAGAACTTCTCGTAACAGTCCTCACGCAGTTCACCGCGTTGGTTCCCCTGATCATCGGAATTGCCGCCCTGAGCAGTGCCGTTGGTCTTGTAAGCACCTGGAGGGGACCACGGAGTGCCAAAGACGATAGCGCCGCGCCTTTTGGCCTCTCTGGCACAAGGCACTGAGCCATACCAGTTGTAGGTACTACCCCAGCTGACACCATCGTCGCCATTGAAACTGGGGGAGATTTCCATTCGCATGATGTTCAGGCCGACCTTTGAGGTCTTTCCATAGAGAAGCTTCACAGGGTTGATGTCGGAACCGTAAGGTCTCATAGCACCGTCGCAGTCAGCTGCTCCGAAGCCTGTAATCTTCTGGTGAGGAGTCTTCTCGTCCTCGCCATAGACCTTAATGACAATTTTCCTGGCTTGGACTGCCGTAACCGCCAGAGCCAGAGTCAAGAGGCATAGAGTAAATCTTTTCATCATAGAATTAGTATTTTTAGTTAGGTAATATCTGTTCTGTATATTTAGGTTGAGAACTTCGCTTTGCACTGTTCCATAAGCCACTTGGGGGTGGAGGTGGCACCGCAGATGCCGATGCTCCCGGCACTGGTAAAGTCCAGGGGGAGGCTGTCTATCTCATCGGGACTGTCTATCATAAATGAGCGGGGGTTGGCACGGCGGCACTCCTCGAACAGAGCACGGCCATTGCTGCTCTTGCGCCCGCATACAAAGAGAACGATGTCGTGTCGTGCGGCGAACTCGCGGATGTGCGGAATGCGGTTGGCCACCTGACGGCAGATGGTGTCGTAGTAGGTAAAAGTGGCGGTGGGGACGATATGCTGACGTATAAACTCCACAACTTGACGGAAGCCGTCGAGCGATTTGGTTGTCTGACTATAGAGGGCTATGTCACGGGTGAAATCAAGAGTAGCTGCCTCGTCGGGTGTCTCGATGACGATGGCGGTGCCTTCAGTCTGTCCCACGAGCCCAAGCACTTCGGCGTGGCCGCGTTTGCCGTAAATCACTATCTGTCGGCGGTGCGAGGGGTCGGAGTCGTATTCGCGTTTAATGCGTTCCTGCAGATGAAGCACCACGGGACAGGTCGCATCTATTATATTTATATTATTGGAAGCGGCCTGGCGGTAGGTGGAAGGCGGTTCGCCGTGGGCGCGCAGCAGCACACTGGCATCATGAAGACGGGCAAACTGCTCATGGTCAATGGTCACCAGCCCAAGACTGCGCAGACGCTCCACCTCACGCCCGTTGTGAACTATGTCACCGAGACAGTAGAGTGTGCGTCCTCCGCTCAGCTCCTCTTCTGCCTTTCCGATGGCACGAGTAACTCCGAAGCAGAAGCCTGACCCAGTGTCGATTTCAACGAGGGACTCTTTACCCGTCCTTTCCATATTACTCCCCTGTCTTTTCCTTGAATCTGTCTAAGAGCCACTGTTTCTGTTCTTCGATGGTGAGATGGCTGTTGTCGAGGACCAGGGCGTCGGGAGCCTGACGCAGGGGAGCCACCTCGCGGGTGGAGTCTATGCGGTCGCGCTCCTGAAGGTTCTTGAGAATCTCGTCGAAGGAGACATCATCGCCCTTGGCACGAAGCTCATCATAACGGCGCTGGGCGCGCACCTCTGGAGAGGCTGTCACGAAAACCTTCATCTCGGCATTGGGGAAGACGGCGGTGCCTATGTCGCGCCCGTCCATCACGATGCCACCCTTCTGCCCCATAAGCTGTTGCTGAGCGGTCATCGCCTTGCGCACGAAGGGGATAGCTGCAACGGGGCTGACGTAGGAGGATACCTCCATAGTGCGGATGCGGCTCTCCACATTCTCACCGTTTAGATATGCATCAGGACGGCCGGTCTCCGGGTTGAAGCGGAAAGAGACGCTAATCTCACCCATACGGGGCTCCAACGCCTCAACATCGACAGAACCGTCTTCGCGGATAAGTCCCTGTTCAATGCAGAACAGAGTACAGCAGCGGTACATTGCGCCACTGTCTATATATATGTACCCGATCTGTCGGGCCAAGTCTTTTGCCATAGTGCTCTTTCCGCAAGAGCTGTGGCCGTCAATAGCAATAGTAATGGGCATAGTAAGTATATTTATGGTGATTATTCTACAGCCTCACTTGAGCATTAAGCATGAAACCAGGGGTGGAGACGTGATATTTGGCATAGGCCAGGTCAAGGCGGAAACGCTTGATATGCAGACCGGCGCCGAAAGATAGGCCGGCGGCGTGACTGCTACCTGCCGCCTTCATCTCACTGGCTCTACGGAAGTTGAAGCCGGCCGAAATGTGGAAGTAGGAAGACGGAATTATGTCAACTCCCACCTGGAAATGATTAAGAAGAATCTTACCGAACTTCTCGTTATGCGAAGGATTATAGAAATAATCGCTACTCCAGCGCGTGAGATCGACCATAGTCACCGTGAAACGGATAGGAGCCTGAGCCAACCGCTTAGTGAAACCAACGCGGAAGTCGAACGGCAGACGTTCATGTGTGTCGCCGAAAGCTTTCACCTGACCGCCGAGATGTGCAGCCACGAATGAGAACGAGAAGTCCTTTTCCTCATTATAGTAGTTCAGACCCAACGTGGCAGCAAGGCCGATGCTTGTATAAGGGCCGTACTTGGAATAAATGAATTCGGCTGTGGCTCCGCCCGCCCAGCGCTCACCAAGCATATAGGTGTAGCCGCCTGTGAGCAACATGTCCAAAGCGCGGAACTGTCCGACAGAGATTCCCTCGACAGTTGTCTCCGCCATAGAGCCGTAGCCTAGGAATTTGGTTCCTATAGCCCATGTTCCACGCTTACCCGCTGCTTTCACAAAAGAAGCATTGCCCATCTTACAGCCCTGCATATAGGTTAAGAAGCCGAGGTTTAGAGTGTTGTCCTCCACATTAGCCATCAGAGCGGGGTTATGGAAGAAGAGCGAAGCATCGTCATCAGGCATCGAGATAGAGGTCCCTCCCAAGGCCATAGAGTGGGCCGAAGAGGGAAGGCCGAGGAAATTGAAGACAGAAGTCCCCTCTTCCTGAGCCTGGGCAACTGAGGAAATGAAGAAAAAGAGACCCGCAATGGGGAGTGATTTCAAAAAATTATATCGATTTAGCATCAGAATGTCTTTTTCGGGCACAAAAATACGCATTATTTCCTAATATAAACGCAAATATAACCGCTTTTAGGGTGCAAGAACGCCTTTTTTTGCAAAAAAAACGTTTAGAAGCAAAAAAAATAGGCCGAAAGGAAACTTAGTATCAAAAAGAATAACTACTTTTGTGCCGTAATAAAACAACAACGAAGATAAAAATCATGGAAGAAACCAAGTCAATGACTGAAGAACTGCGCGGTCAGCGTGGTACCAGCCTGTTACTGGGCTATGTTCTTGTGCTCGGCCTTATGTTTGTGGCATTCGAGTACACCACAAGAGAACTGAAGATCGAGGAGTTTGAGCCTATCTACGAGAGTAATTTCGAAGAGGACATGATTCCTATCACACAGCAGAAAGAAGTGATGGCCCCGCCTCCAGCCGCTGCTCCGAAGGTGGCTGAAATCCTCAACATCGTGGAGGACGACACCGAGCTGAATGAAGAGGAAGTACAGACTTCCGAGGAAGTGAACCAGGCTATCAGCACAGTCACTGGTGAAGGCGCTCCCACCGCTGTCGTTGCCGCTCCCGTAGGCCCCGTGCGTGAGGAGTCTGATGACGACCGCATCTTTGAAGTCGTGGAAGAGAACGCATCGTTCCCCGGTGGTGACGAAGAGTGCTACCGCTGGCTGGCAGAACACATCAAATATCCCGCCATCGCTAACGAGCAGGGCATTCAGGGACGTGTGTTTGTGCAGTTCGTGGTAAACAAAGACGGTTCCATCGTGGATGTGAAGGTGCTCCGTTCACCGGATCCCTCCCTCTCCAAGGAGGCCGAGCGCGTCGTGAAGATGATGCCTCGCTGGAAGCCCGCACGTCAGGGTAACAAGCCCGTGCGTTCACGCTTCAACCTGCCTGTGATGTTCCGCTTGCAGTAATCCCCTATACATTAATATATATATATAATATAGAAGAAAGAGAGTGAAGGACTGTCGGTTCTTCACTCTTTATTATCCTAACGCAATGCAGTCATTCCAAGAAATACTCAATCTGGTAGCTGAAGCTATCAAGCAGGTTCCAGACCGACAAGAGCCGAAAGGACTCTACGAACCAATCCGCTATGTACTCTCTCTGGGAGGCAAGCGCATACGTCCCGCACTGATGCTTATGGCCTATGGGATGTATCGCGACGACATCGAAAGCATTATGCCTACAGCTCTCGGCATAGAAACATATCACAACTACACCTTGCTTCACGACGACGTTATGGACCGTGCCGAAGTGCGACGCGGGAAACCGTGCGTGCACCGTGTTTGGGATGACAACACAGCTATCCTGAGCGGCGACGCAATGCTCGTGCTGGCCTATCAGCTAATGGCCCAAGCCAAGCCCGGATGTCTTGCCGAAGTGCTCAGTATCTTCACCCAGACAGCCTTGGAGATTGGAGAAGGACAGCAGTACGACATGGATTTCGAGCAGCGCATGGATGTGAGCGAGGAGGAGTATATTGAGATGATCCGTCTGAAGACCTCCGTCCTGTTGGCCTGCGCTCTGAAGATTGGAGCCATGCAGGCTCAGGCTCCCGCCGCCGATGCCGACCTGCTGTATAAGTTCGGCGAGCGGATGGGACTGGCCTTCCAACTGCAGGACGATCTGCTGGACGTCTATGGCGACTACAGAACTTTCGGCAAGCAGATAGGCGGCGACATCCTCTGCAACAAGAAGACCTATATGCTGATTCAGGCTCTTCGCAACGCCAACGACGAACAGAGCACACAGCTGGAGATGTGGCTCAACACCATCATTTCCGAAACTGGTAGCAGCGCAGGGCGCAGCGAGGCAGAGCTGGAGAAGATTCAGGCCGTAACAGCGCTTTACGACGCTATCGGGGTGCGAGCTATGGCTGAGGCCAAAATCAACGACTATTTCGCCGAGGCACTTGACTGTCTGAAAGCAATCAACCTTCCAGACGAACGCAAGCAGCCACTCCTCGAGCTGGCTCACCAACTGATGAACCGTCAGTCATGACTATAATAGACACCCACAGCCACATCTATGGAGAAGAGTTCCGCGAGGATATCTTCGAAGTGGTGACGCGCGCGAAGGAAGCAGGAGTGAATAAGATATTCCTGCCAAACATCAACGCCGCCTCCATAAGCCCGATGCTTGAGCTGTGCCGTGCTTACCCCGGATTCTGCTATCCGACAATTGGCCTTCACCCCGAAGACATCGCAGACGACTGGCGCGAGGTCTTGGCTGAGATGGAGACACGCCTCAAAGACACGAACCACCCATTCATCGGAGTGGGAGAAGTGGGATTAGACTACTATTGGAGTCGCGAACTCTACGAAGAGCAGCAGGAGGCTTTTGCCATCCAGATCGACTGGGCATTGGAATACAATCTGCCGCTTATAATTCACACACGAGATGCACACCGCGAGATGGTGGAAATCGTAAAAAGCAAATCGCCAAATAATAAATCGTTAAATAGTAAATCGTCAAATAGTAAATTAACAGGTGTTTTCCATTGCTTCAGCGGAAGCGAAGAGGAGGCAAGTGAACTGCTTGACTTCCCAGACTTCATGCTCGGCATTGGTGGCGTTGTCACCTTCAAGAAGTCCAAACTGCCCGAAGTGCTGCGTTCGACAGTCCCCCTCAACCGCATAGTCGTAGAGACAGACTCACCATATATGGCCCCTGTCCCATATCGCGGAAAACGGAACGAAAGTGCCTATGTCAAAGCCGTCGTTGAGAAGTTGGCTGAGATTTATGGCGTAAGTGTCTCCGAAGTTGCCGAAATAACATCAAACAATGCACTAAAAACATTCCCAAGGGCCATTTAAGACCCACTTTAACCCTTAAAAAGAAGAAAAAACGCCTCAATAAGCACTTTTTTTGGGCAAATGTGAGGAAGATAGCCAAAAAAAGGATATTTTTGTAGCGCATTTTGCGGAAAGAAGTATAAAAAGAACAAATAAGATAACATTAATCATCATTTAATCACAACTCACAATGAAAAAGTATTTTGCATTTGTTGCAATGGTCGCTGCCTTCACCTTTGGCATGACCACCTCAGTGATGGCTCAAGACGAAGCAGTCGAAGCCGCAGAAGAACAGGTTGATTCCGTTGCCGTTGACAGCGTTGCCGTTGACAGCGTTGCCGAAGAAGCAGCCGCTCCTGAAGAGATTGTTGCTCCCGTAGAGGAAGAAGAAGGTCTTCACAAGACCCTGAAGACAAAGTTCATCGAAGGTGACGCCGGCTTCATGAGCCTCGTTGCCATCGCTCTCGTTCTCGGTCTCGCATTCTGCATTGAGCGCGTTATCTACCTGACCCTCGCTCAGGTGAACACCCAGAAGTTCATGAAGACGATTGCTGACAAGGTAGCCGCTGGCAAGATTGAAGACGCTATCGAATACTGCAAGGGCACACGCGGCCCCGTGGCTCAGATAAGCAAGAAGGCTCTTACTGCACTCAACAGCACAGACCAGAACGACATTGCCACCATCGAGCGCACCATCAACATTGAGGCTGAGGTGCAGGGTGCTTACCTCGAAGAGAACTGCTCCTGGATTACACTGTTCATCGCCATGGCACCGTCACTCGGATTCCTCGGAACTGTGATCGGTATGGTGCAGGCATTCGATGATATCGAGCGTGCTGGTGATATCAGCCCGACAGTCGTTGCCGGCGGTATGAAGGTTGCCCTTATCACAACTATCTTCGGTATTATCGTAGCCCTCGTCCTGCAGGTGTTCTACAACTACATCCTTTCCCGCGTAGAGGCCCTGAACTCCAACATGGAA
>Ga0247608_10008949_pt1 | contig 10022 bp, 2 predicted proteins | sample 176DNAGHGlowgp2_FD_193490 | JGI IMG/M metagenome (GOLD analysis project Ga0247608, IMG submission 193490) | Sheep rumen microbial communities from Palmerston North, Manawatu-Wanganui, New Zealand - 1766 DNA GHGlow gp2 | ecosystem: Host-associated > Mammals > Digestive system > Stomach > Rumen ... | reverse complement strand
CAAGGATGCGGTTGCCGCGGGAATCGGCGTGTGCTTCTGGCCCGAATTCACGTGGGGCCGTGTCGAGAGGCGCAAGATTCGCCTGCTCAGGATTGTGGATGCCCCGTTTAGGCGCGACCTGCTGGTAACGCTGCGCAGGAACAAGGCGGACAACCGCAATACGGAAAATTTCTACAGGTTCCTTGTGGTGTACCTGCGCAAGCATTTCCGCAGACACCGGTAAACGGCGCCGTTTATTGCCGAATGTCATCCCCGCTATACGATACTTGGCAACTTGTTGCCATAGTAGAGTTATCCTCTTTGGGGAGTAGGCGGGGATCTCGCCTACAGCTCGATTCCCGTGTCGCGCTCGATGACCGTCTCGCAGGCGGCCTTGAAGGTTTCGGGGGTGGCGACGATGGTCACGGACTGCTTGGCGCGGGTAATGCCCGTGTAGAGAATCTGGTTGTTCAAAAGCGGATGGCCTTCCTGTTTAGGGAGGAACATCGTCACGTGATCGTACTCGGAGCCCTGCGACTTGTGGATAGTAATCGCGAAGGCGGGCTCGATGGCTTCGGCTGGCAAAAGGGAGAGCGGGTATGCCATAAAGTCGCGTTTTTCTTCGCCAGTCTTGCCGTTTGGCTTTTTGAGCATGATATAGGGAACCGAATCCTTGAATAGAACGATGCCCGTATCGCCGTTATAAAGCTTGTACATCGCCTGGTTTTGCGTCAGAATCAGAAGCTGACCTTCGAAATAACGAGAGTTGGCTTCGGGTTTCTTTTCGGAAGACTGTTCCTTAATCAGGTTGCCAATAGTCTCATTGATTTGTTCAACGCCTATGGCTCCACGACGCTCCGCCGCCAAAATGCGTTTTTCAAGGGTCTTGTTCCAGACAGTTTCGCATTTGTCGGTTAATTCTTTAGATGGATTTTCAAGAGCCTCAGGGTCAATATCCGCAACCATTTTGGGTAGTTCATAGAAATCGCCTATCCAATCCTTGAGAAATTTCTTGACATTCTCCTGCTCCTCTTTCTTTGTCGGGGCTTTGTCCAGTTCCTTGCCGGATTTGTCTTTCGATTTTTGGGGAAGCATGTAATAGAAAATGGCGTCGTTTGCGTCGGTTACAGCTTCTTTTCCCGAGAAAACGGGATGTAACTCAAACGCCTTGTTCGGAGCAGGATTTTTCTGGTCGTCTGCACAGGCCTTGACTGCGGTCGCAAGTTTTCCTATTTCGGATTCGGGCGGGAAGCGCATCGAAATTTTCAGGTCTGCTGTATAATTCGCCCTTGAAGCTGAATTCAAAATGTTTCCTAGAACCGCACCCGCATCGACAGAAGGCAACTGGTACGGATCGCCCAAGATAAAGAGGCGGGTAATCAAGTCGCCTTCGCTTTGACTCGGAATCGCCTGCAGCAAGGAAGCGAAAAGGTTCACGTCGACCATGCTCGCTTCGTCAATCACGAAGATTGACTTTTCGGGGAACTGGTTATCAGCATTGTACGAAAATCCGTTGTCGGATCTGGAATACTTGAGCAGACGGTGGATAGTCATGCCTTCTAGGTCTTTCAACTTTGCATAAATTTGAGACTTTTTCGAATCCGTTTTTATTTTATCCAATCCGTTCTTCAAACTTTCAGACATGCGGTCTGCCGCCTTGCCGCTTGGAGCTGCAAGGTAGATAGTGTACTCGCTAAGGATTTCTTCGGGAGAGCGCTTTGAGTCTTTTTCAACGATTTTTTCCAGCACGTGCCACAAGATATAGAGTACGACCGTTGTCTTGCCAGTGCCTGGGCCGCCTGTAATAACCAGATTCTCCTTCTGTCCACGAAGAACGGCATTCTTCTGATCGTCATTCAGGGTTATGTTACTGATTTGCTTAATAGCGGGGTCGACTTTAATTTTCTTTCCGAAAATACGGGTCATTGATTCCTGAATGCAGCATTTAGCCTTAAAGTGCTTCGCCATGTACAGGAACTGACATGTATACGGCTTGCCGTCAACCTTGGTATTGCCCTCCGCCTTGAAAAGGGGTGCGCTGTCGCCAATGATTTCCGAGAACTGGTTGCTACTCAAATCTGTGATACCGCTCTCAATAATTTCATCAAACGATTTTTCCAATTTCTCAAAGTCAAAGGATTCTTCTTGGCTTGCCTTTAATGTCTTGAGACCATTCCACTTCTTGCTCCACCTTTCCTTGAACAAAGTCACATCAAGCGGAACACGAGTGTTGCCGTCGTCCCAGAGCGAAAAGCAGAGGCAAAGGAACTTTTGTGTCGCTTCAGACATGTTCGGTTTCATTTCAAGCAACAGGTGCAACAGATGCCCATCCAGTTCGGCAATGCCGCGCATTTCCTTCAACGCGTCAATAAAAGAATCAATCTTGCTAAAGTCCATCATATTATGATTCTCCTTCTTATTTTGTTCCCTGCGTCATCAAATCTTTTACGCGTTCATACGCAGATTTCAGTGCGTCATAATTTTCCCAGGTCTGGGCGTAGATACCTTTGCCGGTTTTCCCGTCGGTTCCGCGCAGGAAGGCGTAGTAGACACCACCGAAATGCATGTCGAAAATGTTTTGTTCCGACATTCCTTTACAGAAATTGAAGTTTTTCAACCACTTGATTAAGCAGTAGCTGTAGAGAACGCGTTGTACAGAGTATTCCTCGTCAACTTTTTCCTTGACTTTTTTGGGACTATAGTTTTCAAGAAAATCCGATTTCCAGTCTAGAATAGAATAACGCATATTCCCATCATCGTCCTTACGCACGAATAGGAGGTCAATGAAGCCCTTGCATACGCGATGCAATGTTGCAAACACTTCGGTATTTTCGTCCTTGACATCGGCGTTCAGGCCAAATTGCACTTCGGGCTTGTGTGCATTAGGGGACAGATTCACCAAACGCAACGGATCCGACGGTTCAACAAATTTACCACCCGCAATAACGGGAAGTTCCGCATGCAGCGTGTTATAGAGATAACGGAGCGTAATTTCCATCCACTCTTCTTCGTGAGCTGCAAGCGGTAGCGATTCCGCATTGAATTCTTCTTTGATGATGTTCTTCAGCTTTGCCGGAACATTTTTTCGCCATACTTCAAATGTGGTGTTAAGGCCGCCAAAGTTTTCGAATTCAGACTTTTCCAAGGTATTGTGCAGCACATTACCGATTTTTGCGCCACGAGGATATTTCTCTTCCGATTGAGAAAGCGATTCAGCTTCGTCGTAGTCGTCATCATCAGTAACATTAGAAATCACTTCCGGATCGATTTCCCTCTGTTTTTCTTTTGTCTTGGCAGAGGAATCCTGCGACGAATCGTCCTTGTCGGCGCGGCTTTCGTCTACATTTCCAATTTCGTTCTCTTCCGTTTTGTCATCCGCACCGGGCTTGGCAACACGCGAAGCTAGCGATGAGTACGAATACTGCAGAATCGCCTTGCCTGGGAGTTTCGACTGAAGGGAGGACATTGCAGACTTTTGCACATCTATCTCGCCCTGCAAATTTTCGTCTTTCCTAACATCGGAACAGGTCTTTTTCAGGATTTTCTTGACATCCTTATACATATCACCCGAGTTCCATTCAACATCAGTCGGCAATTTGTGGGCAGTTGAAGCTATTTTTTCCATAGCATCTTTCAAGAACAAATACTCAGGATATTTAATTTCCCCTTTTGAATCTGTTTCTGACCACTTTTTATATTGGGGGAGAACAAGAATTGAGGATGCTCGTGTAAAATCAACATAGAACAAACGACGCCATTCTTCGAGCTCTTCTTTTTTACGATTTTGTTTAGCCGTGTCGCCAAAACCTATGTGCAGTTTTTTCTGTTCATCATGATATAGATACGGTGCCGAAGCATTCTTGTTATACCCCTTAAAGCCGGCAACGGATATCACCACAGGGAATTCAAGTCCCTTGGATGCATGAATTGTCATTACCTGAACAGCGTTAAAGTCAGATCCCTTCTCAACAAGATCTCCATTCTCGTCTTCAACAGATTCTGCGTAACGGGTAAGACCCTGCAAATGCCGCACCAGATCTTCAAGCGAACACTTGTGATTGTACAAATAGTCAACTGCATAGTTACCAATTTGGCGCAGGCGGGATATTTCCTGAAGCCGGTCAACCTTCATTAGGAGTTCTTCTATTTTTGTATCCCTGAAAATTCGTTCCTGCATTTCGGCATAGCGATGCTTAAGGGCAAGAGAACGCCATGTTGCAATGTAAAGCTTTTCAGGAATATTCGGCTTATCAAATTCTTCACTTTCAACATAATGCAATTCATCTAGGCCTGCACAAGAATCTTTTCCGCTATACAACAATCGTTTAGAAATCAATTCCTTAAAGAAATCGGTTATAAGGGCTTCACTTAAAAGTTTTCTATTCCGGGAAGAAAAATCGGGAGCATTAATAGCGCGGAATATGGCAATCCATTCGGCACATTCCTTGCTCTTAAATAGGTTTCCTTCTTTATAGCGCAGGTAAGGAATGCCTATTTTGCGCATTTCGCCTTCAATGATTTCCATTTCGCTACGAGATTTTGCAAGGATCGCAAAATCCTTGAAGGTTACATTCTTTAACTCTGTAGGATGATCTTCTGAAGGATTCTTTTTATCGAAATCTTTGTCAAAGACCTGCAATCTTGTTTTTCCATCTTTTTCGGCACTACACCAGTCAACAATTTTTGCAACAGCCGTTTTAGCAAAATCTTCCGGCGAAATTTCGTCGCTAAGCCAAATAGGTTTTTCAATTTTTTCGTTCTTGTATAAAGGTGACGCCTTTTTCTTGTCGGCCAAAGGGCCGTCAGGCCATTTTGAAGGAACGAACTCTACAAGTTTGGGATCAAAATACGGTTCTTCGAAAAGATTATTGCACCCCTTGATGATATCCTCTGTTGAACGGAAATTACAGAAAAGGTCGTTTCTATTGTTAATTTCCTTAGTTGCAGCCGTATAAACATTAACATCTGCACCCTGGAAACTATAGATAGATTGCTTCGGGTCACCTACCACAAAAAGCGAATGATTTTCAACAGGCTTATCACCATCCTTCAAGAATACGCTGCGGAAAATATCCCACTGCAGCTGGTTTGTATCTTGGAACTCATCGATAATGGCGTATTGATACTGAGCCCGCAATCTTGACTTTAGCGAATTATCCGGAGATAATACGGCCTGGTGAACAGACAAGATCATGTCGTTAAACGACTGTAACTTGTTCTCGGCCTTGTACTTTTGCCATTCTTCAAACAAGTCGGGAAGGTTGTCAATGACAAATTTATTCATCCGAACTTTTTGAAGAGTTTTGTCAACGGAATTCAGCAATTCTTTCACGGTCAAAAAATATGAAAAGACTTCGTTGGGCAACTCATGAAGCCATCCTGCCTTAATTTGACTTCCATCAAACAAGGCTTTTCCTTTTTTCCACCCTTTAACACTTTTTAGCAAAAGGTCCGAACGTTCTTCCTTCTTCGCAGCTTTGACAAGCTCGGCCATATTTGATTCTAAATCTGTCTTGAATACAGAGTGCTCTTTCAAAGCATCGTATGATTGAAGATTCGAAATTTCTTCTAGAGTCTCTATCGAAAGTTCCTTTTCCAAGAACTTAGGCAACTCTATGGCATCAAGGATTATAATTTTTTCACCATCATCGTTCTTACCCTTATACAAATTTATGGCGCTTACAAACAATTTCTTAATTTTATCGACCAGCGATGAAGTTTTAGCAGCCGAGCCAAGTAATTTTCCAAATTCTTCTTCGGCAGCCCACTTGTCACGGATTAACCGTTCTACAACATCTTCAACGGCGGTGTCATCAATCATCGTCATATCAAAAGGGCGCCCTGCGTCATAGGCATATTCTTTCAAAGCCTTTTGACAGAATGAATGTATCGTAAATATGGCTGCATTGTCAACATCCTGATATGCCTTTTGGAACAAAGACATGTCAACACCCTCTTTAGGATAACCCTTGTCTATTTCACCCTTTTCAAGGACTTCACTAATTTTTTTGCGAATTCGGTCTTTGAGTTCACCGGCAGCCTTTTCGGTGTAGGTGACAATAAGAATCTTTTTGAGCGGAGTTCCTTCGGCAATCATCTTCGCCACCATCAACTGGATGGTGTATGTTTTTCCCGTTCCTGCAGAAGCCTCAATAAAAAGGCTTTTTTTTGTATCAAATGCAGCAACTTTAAATTCTTTTTTTTCACTCTCTGCCATACAAACCTCTATTTCTTTGTCTTCGTCTTTCTGGTGGTCGTTTTTTCAGTTTTCGCTTCAGTATCTGTCTCCGTTTTCTTTTTTGATGGGGCCTTATATTTTTCAATCTTTATAAGACCTTTCATAAATTTTTTAGCGGCATCCCATTCTGTTTCAAAACCATTCTCTGTATATCCGACATCCGTCACAGGGTTAAACAAATTCTTCTTGTCAAAAAATCCCCATGCACCATATTCACCCACAAGTTTACTCCTGAAGGCAAATATATCCCTGTCATCTTTATCAGTATTAGGTTTTGGCCAATCCAACAGTTCAGCAGGAACGGCCTTGCTGTAAGGTGATACATTTTCTCCAAAAGCTTTGGCATAAATTTCTTCAAGTTTTTTCTTGGCATCATCTGGAGTGAATGAAACCTTCGTTGTTGCAGGCCCGTTCATAAAAGGATCGCATGAATATATCGACACATTTATTGTCTGGGGATCGTTAATCGTCGGATCTTTCACACCCTTGTAAACAATAAGGCACAACGCCTTAATATAAGATGATATATACCTGTCAAGAGATAATTCCGACTTCTTTTTATCGGTGCTTACGACCTCAATAATATGAGTCACCTTTTCTAATTCATCTGATTTTGCATTACACCAATCCAGCTTTCCTGACAGCAACCAATGTGCATTACCAGAACGCGTCATCATCATATCTTGAATTTTTGCGCCATATGACCAATTGTTCTTAAACTGATATCCGGACCCGTCCTCTCTTTTTTCAACGGGACCGACGACATCATTATAAGTTCCAGCCATCTGTTCCAAAATAAGATTTTCCTTGGTGTTCAGCGTTTCATCTTGCGTTTGGCCAAAAATACCATCCGGCATTTTTCCGTTGAGCTTAAGGTCTTTTTGCAATTTTTCAATTTCGTTCTTTTCGTCTGAACCATCAGTCGACAAAGCTGCAGCAACCTTTTGTTTCAGGATAACACTTGTGTCTAAATTATTAAAATAAACCGGTTCAAAGACTTCCTTTTCCACATCTTCTTCGTCTTCTTCCATCAGCATCCGATTAACATGGAACTGGAAAGGATCTTTCAAGAACGATGTGAGAGAATAGAAGGTTACACGGTCAGGCAATTTCACAAGCGTTTTTTTCTGCGATTCAGTTTCACCGGCTTCGTTAGGTGCAGAATCTTCCTTTGGCGATTTGCTATCGTCATCAAGCATTTTTTTATACGCTACATAATTTCGCAGACTCTTCTGCGTCCATAGATCCTTATAATCTCGGGTTTCATCAAGTGATATCGGAATTTCTTCCCACTTGAGCGACTTTCCATTTACATCCTTCTCTGCGCCCGCTTTGATAAACTTGCGCAAGTCATTCACCACCGAAGATGGGTAAAGTTCGGCATCCTTCTTGATGTCCTTATTCACATAGCTCAGGTGGAAGCTATCGCTTGTGCTCATGAGCTGGCAAAGGAAGGCATAGCGATTCTTGGCAATCGGGGAATCATCACCGGGCCACGGGTAGCAGGACTTTCGCAGGTCAAGCGTATTGCGCTGCTTTGCGCCGGGAAAACTTGCCGCATCGGCACCGATAAAGAACAGGTGCTTTACGGGAATGGTCCTGTTCGGCACAAACTTCATGAAGGTTATACCGTTCACGAACAGGTTGCCACAGCTATATTCTGTGCCCTGCGCGGCAAGCAGCAAGCTCTGCTTGATAATATTCATCGAAATTTCAGATGCACTTGCGGAGAACTGGCAGTAAAGCTGTTCCAAAGCCTCGGCAATACGCTTGTGCACGATGTCTTCGCTCTTCAGGGACTTGGGTGTATTCTGCATCCCAATCCATTCGTCCAAAAGCGCAGAGAGTTTGCTTAATTGCGTGCAATCAATTTTCTTGAGGAAGTCGCCTTCTGTCACGGATTTATCGCAACCGAATTCTATCCAGCGTTCAAGAGATTCAATGCATTCCACAAAACGGCAAAGCGAGGCCTTGTCCGAACAAGCCATATCTGCGTACGGTCTGTATTCATCTCCGCCAAACGAGACATCGTCTGTCGTCATCTGCGCAAGAAGCAGGCGCTTCACCACCTTATCCCAGTCGTCCTTCGTATCGCGCGTGCGGTAAGTATTGGTTTCGGCAACCCATTCCTGCCAGGCATCAATTTCTTCGTTCTTGATGCCGCGGGCATTCTGCACCACGGGATTGCGAACCAATGCGAAAAAGTCTGGGCGCGTAATGCTCTTCTGTGCGAGAATTGAGAATAGATTGCTTAGCGCATTTTCGGTAAGTGACGCCTTGGCTGGAGAATCGACAATTGCAAAGCGCACATGCAAGAAACCATCTTCATTCTTGGGCGCCTTTACAGGAGTCTGATCAAAAACCATGTTAATCGCGGTGCGGTATTCATCTAGGCTAGGCGACACCACAAGGATATCTTCGACGCGGGCACCGCCATTCAAAAGTTCGCATATTCGGGTATGCAAATTTTCAATTTCGCGAATCTTGGTGGGGGCGGCGGTTACATCTAGCGATTTGTCGGTGAGATTTACCGCTGTCACACCGCCCAGTTTTTCGCGATGGGCAATGGAGTACTGAACCTTGTGCAAGAGGGTGTCTTGCGTCATTTCGGCATTCTCGCCGTCCTTGTCGACATCCCCCTTGAAGTCAAAGTCGTAGTCAGTCGCTTTGCACCAAAGCTTGATGTTGTCGCGACCCGAACGGCCCCAACTGACAAGCAAGTCGTTTTCTTGGGTTGGTGAATCAGCATATTCGGGAATGTCATCAATATCCGTTTCAAACTTTTTAGTGGTCAATTGGGCCGGATCGCGCACTTGCATGCGTTCCTGAATTTTGCCGATATTTCCTTTTTCGGATTTCCAAGCACCCTTCGACACATTCCATTGGTGGCAAACGGAGTCTTTATCCAGTTTCGCATCTTCCCAGAATTCCATACACGGGTTCTGGATGTAGGCATACACTTCGTGCTGTTCGGCATACTTTTGCAAAATCACGCGATAGAATTGGCCCATACCCGAAAGCCCGAAAATAAAAATCGGGAGAGTCTCGCCATCATTATCTTTGGGCATTTTTTCTAGGTTAAAATCACCGTTTTCGCACGCCTTGAACAAGAACGGAATTGTATCGTATTCCTTGTTTTCGCCTGTGCGTTCGGCTTCTTTTTCAAAGACTTGCGTGAGCAGGGACTTATCTTTTCCGTTCTTATGAAACACTGCCGAATAAAGCTTGCGCTGCCATTTTTCGCGAAGTTCCAGTTTTTCCCTAGTTTCTGTGAAAAAGAGACCTTCTTTCTCGTTTACCCCTTCACACCACTTGTCCAAGAAGCCTTTTTTGCCGTCAATAAAACCCTTCGGACGACTCGTTTCGTAGTCCAGGAACAGCGAGGCCATTTTCGATGCGAAGTCAAACAGATGGTTATAGTCAAGCTTTCCGTCAACTTCAAGGTAACGGGTCACTTCGTCATCGCCTTCGCTGCATAGAGTCTTGTAGTTGTTGTCCTTTTCTAGATACGCAAGGATGACATTGGTGAGCATTTCTGCCGTCAACTTTTTCTTGGACTCGTCTTCCCCCACCAGAATATCAAACAGGAACCTGTCGATGGTGCTCTTGTTCAGGTTGGCGAGCACGCCCTTCTTTTTCATCCAGCGCAGGCGAAACCACTGCTCGAGTTTCGGGTCCGGGAATATCACGACCGGGGCGTTGAACGGGTCGGTCCAGGCGGCAGTGAGGGCTTCGATCATCTCGTCGGCGAGATGCTCCAGATTCAATGCAAATTTAAGATGTAGCATAGGCTTAATATACTCAA
>Ga0247608_10008947_pt1 | contig 10025 bp, 11 predicted proteins | sample 176DNAGHGlowgp2_FD_193490 | JGI IMG/M metagenome (GOLD analysis project Ga0247608, IMG submission 193490) | Sheep rumen microbial communities from Palmerston North, Manawatu-Wanganui, New Zealand - 1766 DNA GHGlow gp2 | ecosystem: Host-associated > Mammals > Digestive system > Stomach > Rumen ... | reverse complement strand
AATGCGTTATAAATTAATCGTTTATTCATAAATACTTTTTTTTCGTTCATAAACTCACCTCATTGTTACATATTTTATAAAATAATTATATAACAACAATACAAAAAATGCAACAAAAAAGAACATATTTTACTATGTTCTAATTATCTTTAATACTATGCACCAATTCTAGCATTTGCATCGCCAGTATCACCAGTAGTCGTTACAGTTTCGCCAGCAACTACTTTAATTTTAAATGATGCATCTGAACTATTTAATGAGTTCCATTGAGCAGTTGTAAATACTGTTCTTCCAGCAATCCATTCTTCAGTAGTACCATTTGTATAACCTGTAACTTGAACATTACCGTTTCCAGCAGTTGCTCTAGTATCAGTAATTGCTACCATGTCTTTATCAATATAAGCTTTGATAGTAATTGTACCAGGGGTATGACCAGTATTAGCTCTAAGATCAGTATTAGTTGCAATATGACCTTTTGCTAAAAGATAACCACTATTAATAGTGCGGAAAGCAGCACGTTCTGTAGCTGTAATTGTATCACCAGTCAATTCATAGCTATACACAGTAATCTTGTCTTCATTTGCACCACCAAGTTGTTTCAAATCAGTAGCATTAGCTATATTCGCACTTGTAAAATTAACAGATTGAGAATTTGCTCCCGTTCCAAGTCCTTCTTGAGTTACTTTAACACTAATAGGTAGTTGAACGTTTCCTGTTGTTGTTGCAATATTAAAGTTAACCTCCTCAGCAGTTACAACATAATCAACACCACCAGCATATGTAGTATATCCTTCAATAGTTACTACAGCAACACCAACGACATCATTAACTTGTCCTGCACCAACTGTTGCATTAGTAATTCTTGAATCAGTTTTTGCTACAGGAAATAAATTATTAACACTAATTAATTCATTTGAACTATTAAAATAAATTGTTCCTGTTCTAACCGTGTTAGGGTTTCCTGTTCTTGTATAGTTAAAGAATGCAAATGATACTCCAACTACTGCTACTACTAAAATAGCTACTCCTATTACTGATAATAGTACTTGTTTGCTTGAATTTGATTGATTCATTTTTTTATCCTCCTCTACTCTACAAATATACCATAAAGAAAATTTTATGGCAATACTTTTTTGGGTTTTTTTGCATTTTTTTTGTAAAAAAAAGAATGGTAATTTTTCACCATCCCCAACGCTCAATTGTAAAGTTAATATTTCTTTGTCTACCTATAATTATTGTATCATTTTCACTTGGATATAACAAATCCATTGTAAGACCAACAATTGCACTGCCTCTATCTAAAACTATTCCATAAAATTCATTTCCCGGTATAAAGCTAAAGTTTTCTATTTTTATGATACTTCCACAAGGAATTGAGTAATCAGCTGCTAATATTCTTAACTTTCCATATTCTTTATCAGAATAATAAATATTACCATCTAAAACATTAGGGTTAGGTGGACAATAAACCATTCCAAGACATCCTGGACAATCTGGCCCATATCCTGTTAGGGTACCTGTAAACTCTATTTTATAACTACTACCATACTTTTTTATATCTATAGTGTTAGTTACTTTTTTTGTTGTCTCTACTTCGATTTCTTTTTCATGATATATCCGTGATGATTGAATAGACTTAACATTATTTACATTCGATGTAATAATGCTTGTTTTCTTGTTGCCATCAATAATAATTATCGTTAATGCAAAAATGCCTATTAATAAGGTAAAATATTGTAAAACACCCGTTTTCTTTTTCGTCACATCATCACCCTACTTTCAATTATTATAGTATAATAATAACACTTATTTACTTGACTGTCAAATTTAAAAAGATAACCATAATGGTTATCTATTATTCACTTAATCATTTTTAGTTCATTCTTTTGTATTTTCGACAATAATAAACCACATATTATATAAAATGATGGTGCAACTTCTATGACACTTATATTTGCAAAAGCTTGAATACAATATCCTATAAATGCCATAAGTAGCGAAATATATATTGTTTCTTTTAATTTTAATCCTTTAAAAAATATAATTCCAAGTATAATCATATATATTGTTAGTGCAAAAATACCATTTGTTATTAATATTTGTAAATACACATTATGGGCCTTATCAAAATATAGTCCTCCTCTTGATCCATACACTATTCCAAAATTATCTATTCCAGCCCCAAAAGCCCAATATTTTTTTACAAGAGGCAATGAGTCTATCCATAAATTAACACGGCCATTTCCTATATTCGATGAATCAAAATCAGTTATTTCTTTTGATAAATAATCTGGGTTAATTTCTTTATTATATAATTTAGCATGAACAAATTTCAAAGAAAAGACCACAAAAATATAAGTTAAAATAAACAAAATGATTATCTTTAATAAGTCTTTCCATTTTATTTTTTTTCGATAAAATATCGAGAAAAATACAATCACTAAAAAGAAACTTAGGATTGGTCCTGTTGAAGAAGACAAGCATAATCCCATAAAAAATACAACGGATAATACTAAATACTTTTTCTTTCTTTCCAACATATATTTAGAAAAGGCATATGATACGACAATAACCATATAGCTTCCAAAGAAATTAGGATTTCCCATTAAGCCAAAAGCCATATGAGATATTTCAAAGTGTAATATAAAAGAAAAGTCAGTATAAACTTGCAAAATACCATAAATAATTTGAATTATTCCAATAACACCTAATGTCTTTATTATAATATCTTTATACTTTTCATTAGACATATTTTTAAGATTTAATAGAATAAGATAATACGAAAGTAAAGACAATAATCCTTCATTTCTTGTTAATTCTCCATATTTAGCTGTTCTAGTATTCACAGCGAATATAGTTGATATAGCACCTAATATAATTAACAAATAAAGTAATATATCTATATAGCTTATTTTCTTTTTATTAAAAATTATATCTAAGATATACAAGATAAACAAAACTGGCACACTCCACCATAATATCCAAGAACGGTTAGTATAGTCAAAATACCTAATCTCATATATATTAAAAGTATATCTATAAAGCATCATTAAAGGAATACCTATTAAGATAAACATTATAATTAATAAAATTAACAATTCTATGAAATTAATTTCCTTTATTCTTTTAATCATAAAGCACCTTCTTTTAAAACAATCTAAGACTTAATAATCTTTATTCATGGGTATAAAATGAACAATATCCTACTTGATTACTATTATTCTTTACTCTTATACGAACAGGTAAATAATTACTATAATTTCCAATTACTTTAATTATTGCACTTCTTGGTGTACTACTTACAATTTCATAATAATTAGAATAAATATCATTATACCAATCAACATCTTCATTTGTAGATAATGTAAAAGTTTCTCCTATTTTGATTTTATCCTTAGGACAATTATTTACTAATACGGTTCCCTCTGTTCTTACTTGATTTCTAATATTTATCTTACACATCTCATATGAACCTTTTCCTTCAGCTATTACAGTAACACTTCCTGCTGGATAATAGTCCATAACTTCAATACTAGCACTTTTTCCATCACTACTTGGTGTTATATTAAGATATTCTTTGGCCGTATACATCGTCCAATTAATATTAGTACCATCTGCATTTAAAGTTAATTTATCACCCTTATCATAGACTTTATCATCATTTGGACAATTTAATATTTTAACCTTTTCTACAGGAGTTTCTTTTGGTTTAGTAACTTTAACATCACACGTTTTAAAAACAGTGTTATTTCTTAAAGTAATAGTAACAAAACCACTTGATGGATAACTAATTAATGTATAATTAAGAATTTTACCATTATTTAAAGGTTCTAATAAAATAACATCATTATTATAATTAGCACTCCATATTAAGCTACCATCAAAGTTTTCACTAGTTATTGCACTTAAAGAAAGACTTGATCCTACCATTATTTCATCTTTTGGACAATACATAATATCTATATTATTATCTTTCTTGGTATCTTTTTGCGAAGTATTATTATTAGCATTATTATTTTTAGAATTAGAATTTCCGTTTCCTATATCAACAAGTCGCATAATTAGATTAATAATTGTTGGCAATAGAAAGACAATAATCGCTGCAATAATACGCGTCATAATCTTTTTTTGACCTTCTTTGTCATCTGGATTAATAACCTTGTTAAAAACATCAATGGAAGTCATAACAATTAATCCTATTGGAACAACCCATCTAATAGCCCCTATAATCAAATTCATAATATCAAGTACTTTCCTAACACCCTCACTATGTAATAAATCATATAAAATCATAATATCACCCTATATCTAGTAATATCATATCATAAAAAAAAAAAGAAAAATAGAGATTTCTCCCTATTTTAAGTTATAAATTTTATAAACGTTATTAGTTGTCTTTTCTGCTACCTCATCCAACGTTATTTCTTTAAGTTTTCTAATAAATTGTGCAACTATTTTAACATTTTGTGGGTAATTAACATGACCTCTATATGGTTCTGGTGCAAGATATGGGCTATCTGTTTCAAGAACAATATTATCAAGTGATAATTCACTTACAACATCTTTTAATTTACTGTTTTTAAAAGTAATAACACCACCAATGCCTAAGTAAAAACCAATATCAATAAACAGTTTTGCCATTTCTAGACTTCCACTAAAGCAATGAATAACGCCTTTTAATTTAGGATGTTCTTTTAAAATATCGTATATTTCCCCAATGGATTCTCTAGAATGAATAACTACTGGTAAATCATATTTTTCAGCAAGTTCTAATTGCTTTATAAAATATTCTCTTTGTCTTTCTTTATTCATGTCATTATGATAATAATCAAGTCCAATCTCTCCAATACCAACAATCTTTTTATTAGTTTTAATAAGCGTTTCCAAATCTTCAATGTCTTTATCAGTAATATCATCTACTTCATCAGGATGAAACCCAATAGTCATATATATAGATGGATACCTATATATTATCTCAAGACCATCTCTTATACTTCGTTTATCGCAACCAGATATGATAAATTTTTCAACATTATTACTTGCAGCATCCATGACAAGAGTATCAATATCATCAGTAAGACTTATATGACAATGTGTATCAATCAAATAATTATTTTTCATTTTTCTCTATCCTCATAAATAATGGACTAGGTGTTCCTAGATGGTATTCATTATTTTCTTCATATTTTTCATTTTTATTCTGAATATTTAGTTGTTCAAATATTTTTTGACTTGTTTCTGGTAAGAAGGAATCCAAAAGACTCGCTCCTACTCTTATTGCTTCTAATAAATTATAGATAACTGTCTCAAGACGATCCTTTTTATTATCATCTTTGGCAAGTATCCATGGGGTTGTTTCATCAATATACTTATTACTTCTTCTAAAGATTTCAAAAATATGATCAAGAGCATTAATTAAATGAATACTATTAATATCTTCTTCAAGTCTTTCTTTAACACTATTTACTAAAGTGATAAGTTCTTTATCAACATTTTCTATTTCTTTCTTATTAGATACTACCCCATTAAAGTACTTGTTTCCCATAGAAATAGTTCTATTAACAAGGTTTCCAAGAACATTCGCTAAATCACTATTAATTCTTTCTATTAACAAATCTTCTGTATAATTACCATCTTGATTATATGGTATTTCATGTAAACAGTAATATCTTATAGCATCCGTACCATATTGCTTACATAGGTCATCTGCATAACTAATATTTCCTTTTGACTTGCTCATTTTATCATTCGAAAACAATAGCCAAGGATGCCCAAATATTTGTTTTGGAAGTGGTAAATCTAGTGCCATTAGGATAATTGGCCAATAAATAGCATGAAATCTAAAGATATCTTTCCCTATTAATTGTAAGTCTGCTGGCCAGAACTTTTTAAATTCTTCACTACTTCCATCAACATCATACCCTAAAAAGGTTATATAGTTTATTAAGGCATCAATCCATACATAAATAACATGTTTAGTATCAAATGGTACTTTAACTCCCCATGTGAAGGTACTACGTGAGACACAAAGATCTTGCAATCCTGGTTTTATAAAGTTATTAATTATTTCATTTTTCCTTGATTCTGGAACTAAAAAGTCCGGATGCGTTTCAATATAATCGATTAATCTATCAGTATAATTAGAAAGCTTTAAGAAATAAGCTTCCTCTTGAGCCTTTTCAACTGGTCTTCCACAATCAGGACATTTTCCATCTACTAATTGACTTTCAGTATAGAATGATTCACATGGAGTACAATACCATCCACTATATTCTCCTTTATAAATATCACCTTGGTCATATAGTTTTTGAAAGATTTTCTCTACTTTTTTGCAATGATCTTCATCTGTAGTTCTAATCATTCTATCATAGCTGATATTTAATATATCAAGCATTTCTTTAAATTCAATCGCAATTTTATCCACATGTTCTTGTGGAGTTATTCCTGCTTCTCTTGCTTTTTCTTCAATTTTTAACCCATGTTCATCAAGTCCAACTTGAAAATAAACATCATCACCTTTTTTACGGTGAAATCTCGCAATAGCATCTGCTAATACATCTTCATAGACATTACCTATATGACTTTTTCCACTAGCATAAGGTATTGCCGTTGTAATATAAAACTTTCCCATTATTATTTCTCCTTTATCTTTTACATAATATTTTACTTTTTTCCTCAAACCTTTGATGTAGATACTTATCTACATTGCTTATAGGCATCCGATAATCTTTATTTACCTTGACACTACATATTATGTCATTATCTTTGTTATTAATATTATCAATTATATTACATAATTCTTTTAAAGTAATCTTATTAGTATTCCTTCCAATAGTACTTACATTATACATTTTCAACACTTCCTTAAAAATAAAAAAACACTGTAATTCATAAGGACGAAATTACCGTGTTACCACCTTAATTCATAGCAAGCTATGCACTCTATCTCGTAACGTGAGAAATCGCTTTATCTCCAAAACCATACTTCATTATTTTCTAATATTCTACTTTCACCTAGATAGAATTCTCTTTTTAATTATCCAATAACTACTCATTCCTTCATCGATAAATATGGCTATATTATAACAAAACAATTTTAATTATTCAAGATAATTTTCTAAAAACAATTTAAAAATATCTAAAGTATTCTTTTCACTTGTCGTTATATCACCACTTCCATACATCATGATACTACCTATTAAATCTCCATTAATTATTAAAGGACAAATAATATACGATATATCTTCTTCCATATTAAAGAAGTTTATTTTTAAAATATCGCTAGTTATAACCTTTCTGTTTTCAAGAACATGAATTATTTCATTATTTAAGGCCATACTTTGTAGTACTTCTTTATTTTTCAAGTAATAATCGATAACTTTTTCACGAGATGTAAATAAAACATTTCTATTAAAAGCTTTAGCTAGTGTATATAAACATGATGAAATTGTCTTATCTTTTTTAAGACTTTCATATTTATTTAAAATGATTTTCCCATCTTCTACACTAATTTCTATTTCATCACTATCTCTGATTTTTAAGTTTTTTCTTATTTCTTTTGGAATAACAATTCTTCCTAAATCATCAATTCTTCTTGTTATACCAGTTTTTTCCATGTAATCACCTATAATATTTTTTCGTGAAAACACAATAATTATACATTATTTTAAAGTTTTTTCATTTTTTTCTTTTAGGGTTAGGTATTTTTGATAACTTTCTTGATAATTATTATATAGAATAACATCTAAATTATTTACTACTCCCTTAAATTTATTCATTAATTTTTCATAAAATATAATATTTAAGTATTCACTTAATCTTTCTTTTTGAAAGTCATCTAATCCTTTATTTAACTTTTCTATTAAAGGATTAATATTTTCCTTATAAAGATTTTGAGCATTGTTAAAAAGCTCACTTGTTGCATTATTTAAAACTTCTTTATAATCAATATTATCAATATTTGTAATATTATCTTTTAGTATCGTTGTCCTTTTATTTATTAAATCTATTATTCTTTCTTGTATTAAATTTTGAAAGGCTACTACATCATGATTATTATCATCATTTTTAGTAATTTCGCTTATCTTACTTATAAATTCATCTTTTAATAACTCAATGATATTATTTATAGTAATTAGCAAATTCTCTAAATTAGTATCTAAATCTATATTTAGTTTATTAATATAGATTTCTTTATTCTTTACTTCTAATTCTTTTAAAACATCAATATTACTATTCATACGTCTCCTTTCTATTATATTTTAAGAATACCAAGAAAATTGTTTTTTGTCAATAAATTGTAAATAATTATCTTTTAAAAATATTTAATTAATAAAAGTGTGTTTTATTATCATCTTTTAGAAAAAAAATAAGCATTATAGTTTTAAACTAATCTGCTTAGTAGAATCTTCTTTCATTTTATAGAAACACATTTCAAGAATATTATCAGCTTCTTTATTTTCTTTATTATGTAATTTATTATAAAAATCAGTAATCTCATATAATGATGAATGGTCTATCAAAAGAAGTCCTCCTCTAATCAAACATGATCTAATCATCATATTGTCATAGCCTTCTTTAGTATGTGTCATTTTATATATTTGTTTGACTAAAGTCTTGATTATTTTCTCTTTTATAGCACTATTACATTCTTTTGTTGTCATAGAAAGACAATATGCCATCATTCTTGTATAGTTTGCTATTTTATCATGAGAATTAAAATTATTTTCTATTAATAAGTTTTCATTTTCTTTAAAAACAAAACACGTATGATATTTTGCTTTTATAAGACTAGTTTTAATATCATGGTACTTTTTGTCATTAATTGATTCCTCTAAAAACAAAAGAAAACTATTAACAAAATCCATCTGTATTTCATTAAAAATAATACATCGTTTATAGTATAAATTATCTAAATACTGAAGATACAACTTTTGATATTCACTATCATCAGTAAGTTCTTTTTCTTCCTTATTAGTGTTCATTTTAAAAGTTAGAATATTAACTACCCTTCTTAATGCGTTATATTCATTTTTATTTAATATAATACTATCAAAATCATTAATTGGATTAGTTCCCATCCTTTTATCAATAATCATTTTAATTAGTTCATTGCACTCTAATTCACTTAGATTATATTGTTCATAAAGAGCATCTTCGCTTTCTTTAGCGATAGATAAATAATCCATGTATTTATAATATTCCTCTGTATCTTTTTTTTCATCGATTTCTAGCTTTATTAATGTTTCATATATATTCTCTATAGAAATGGCAACAGTAGTAAAACTATCTATCATTAGGTTCATTTGAATTTCTAAAGATGTATCCTTCATAAAGGGCCTACTTTCTTTTTATTTTGCTATTATCAACAACAACTAGCATTGATTTATCAATATTTAATTTAATAGTGCGTTTAAGAAGATATGCTGCCTCACTAGCAGTCATTTCAATACGACTATTTCCCAACTTTTTAAGTAATTCTATTTTGTTAACTTTATTAAGTAACAAATCACATAGTTTTTTATAGCTACGTTTATATAAGTCATTATCTAAAACTTCCATCACACTTATTAAGTAACTAATACGTACTTTAACAACAGTATTTTTATCTAAAGATGCTAGTCTTTCTTCTAGTCTTTCTAATTTATATGACTTTAATTCAGCTTTATTCATAATCCAATACCCCTTTGCAATTAGCTCATATTATAGCACTAATTGGAGTAAATAGCAAGAAAATAATATTGTTAGTTATTAAAAACTAATAGAATTATGAAATAAGATTTAAGTAATTATTCATAACGACTTGAGAAATCTTTTACACAAAAAGAGAATTAAAACTAACTCTCTTTCATGGTATTTAATAGTTCTATTAAATAGAATATATAATGTTTTTCAAGTTTAACAAGTTCAAGGGTTATTCCAAGACAATTATTATGATAATTAAACTTAAAGTAACGAGATATTTTATAGGCATCCATAAATAGTTTCTCACCATTAATATTTTTACTTTTTTCAGCACTAAAAAT
>Ga0247608_10008946_pt1 | contig 10026 bp, 3 predicted proteins | sample 176DNAGHGlowgp2_FD_193490 | JGI IMG/M metagenome (GOLD analysis project Ga0247608, IMG submission 193490) | Sheep rumen microbial communities from Palmerston North, Manawatu-Wanganui, New Zealand - 1766 DNA GHGlow gp2 | ecosystem: Host-associated > Mammals > Digestive system > Stomach > Rumen ... | reverse complement strand
TCTGAAGTTTCTGGCATCGACGGTTTTGGAATAGTCGGAAGCCGGGTACTTGAAGAGTCGTACATTGGCTGTCTGGCATCGGTTCATGGCCTCCTCATAGGCAGCGAGTGCACGTTTCCACTTTTCCTGCTCCAGCTGTTTGTCGTCCTGCGGGAAGAGTTTTGTACCGTCCTTGTTCTCGAGCGAATAATAGAGTGGATTGTTGTTGAAAAGCGGGCTGGCCGCATAGAGCAGCACTTTGGCCTTGAAGCAGCGGTTGATGAGTTGGTCGATGCGTCCGAGTTCGGACGTATTGATGATGCGCACCGGCAGGGCGTCGACCGACTCATCGAGCATTCTGACGATATAGTTGACGACGGAGTCGACCGGTTCGCGCGCCTGCTGGTTGGCCTTGTCCGACACATCGAGAGGCGTTTCCTCTCTGATAATGGGAATGGCCCCATACTGCGTGAAGAGCAGGAAATGATAATAGGCGATGAGGAATTTCACCTCGCCGCTCCATCTGCTTTTCTCGCTCTGCGACATATCCGGCACCCGGTCGATATTGTTGAGGAAAGTGTGACAGATGCGCAGCGGCACGAAGAGCGACTCCTCGCAGGGCGCATGTTCGGCCCAGCTGCCACCCCAGTCACCATACCAGAAACTCATGATAGGCTGGTCGGCGCTTATTTTTCCGAGAACGGCATTTTTTCCGTCGGTCACACGGTTGATGCTCATAATCATCTCATCGCTCATACCGAGGAACGAGTAGGTGTTGTCATATTCCGGGATATAGTGATAGCAAGAGGCCAGAGCCCTATAGGCAGTTTCCTTTCTATTGAAGAGCGCCGAGATTTCCTGTGTATTGTCGGGCACCACATCGAGATAATCAGAGCAGCCCGAAGCGGCAAGCGTCAGGAGTCCGACAAAAAAACCATTTATATACTTTTTCATAATCATAATCAAAAATTAGACAGACATCAGAATTCCAGATTCAATCCCACATTGAAGACCCTCTGTGTAGGATATCCTATACCGTATCCACCCATTTCGGGGTCCCAAAGTTTGAAGTTGCTGAAGCACACCACATTGTTGGCCGAGACGAAGAAGCGAAGCATACTCATGCCCCATTTTCTGACCAGGCTGTTTGGCAGCGAATAGCCCGCTTCGACCGTCTTGAGCCGAAGGAATGAACCGTCTCTCAACCACCAGGTAGAATTGACCGTATTATTGGCCACTCCCGCTGTCGACAAGCGGGGCCAGAAAGCATGCGGGTCAGGATTTTCCTCACTCCAGAAGTTGCCGGCCACCAGTTTGAGCGCATTGCGGTGGTTGGCCAGCGGCTCGATAGACGAAGGTTGGATGAAGAACGACGAATGGGCAGACCCCTGGAAGAAGAAAGACACATCGAAGTTCTTGTAACCGGTAGAAGCTCCGAATCCATAAATGATTTCCGGGTCGGTAGGATAACCGATGGCCACCATATCTTTTGAGTTGATGACACCATCCTTGTTGATATCTACATACTTGATATCACCCGCCATATAGGTAGCTCCGGCCACCACTTCCTGTCTGGGGCTGTTTTCCACATCATTCTGGTCGATGAAGAGACGTTCGGCCACATATCCCCACTGCTGGCTGAGGTTGTATCCGAATCTGTTGCGCCAAGGCTCCGGGTAGATAAGGTCACCTCCACGGATATACTTGCTGGTAGAGTAAGTATAATTGAATCGGGTCTGCAGCCACCATTTGGGTGTGATGCTCCAATTGATGTCGCAAGAAGCATCGAAGCCATGCTTGCTGGTTTTGCCCATGTTGGCATAGATATCGGCTGTGGCGCCCATAGCGAGCGGCACAGAGCCCATTCTCTGATAGATGTCGTCGCGGTCTTCGCGGAAGTACTCGAACTGCAGCGTGGCCTTGTTGAAGAGGTCAATTTCCACGCCATAGTTCTGCATGGTGGCCGCCTCCCATCCGATGTTGGAGTTGGCATAACGGTTGATGGAGTAACCGTTGTATCTCACGTCGAAGTCCTGTCCCCATGCATACCCTCGGTCGCCGTTGTTGGTATTTACATCGGCAAGGTAGTAAAAGCGCTGGCTGGTAGACATGATATTGTCGTTACCCACGAGTCCGTAACTGCCTTTGAGCTTGAACATCGGGAAGATTTTGGCGAGCACGGAGTTTTTCCAGAACGCCTCGTTGGATATGATGTATCCCAGTCCGATGGAGGGGAAGAAGCCCCACCGGTGGTTGCGGTCGAACTTTTCAGAGCCATTATAGCCAAAGTTGGCCTCGAGGAAATATCGTTCGCCATAACTGTATGTGAATCGTCCTGAGAGTCCGAGTGTTCGGATGGGCAGTGATCCGAAGTCGCCACCCTGGTTGCCGAGCAGCTGTTCTTTCATCTGTCCGACGAGCAGTCCGCTGACGCCATGTTTTCCAAACTCCCGGTTGTACTGTGCGGCGACCTCAAAATAATAGGAGCTGCTGGTGGAGAGTTGCTGCGTGGGGTTGCTGAGCCTGTCGGTACCCTCCTGCACCTGGTCGAGGCTGTACTTGGTGCCCAGTTCGCTCACTTCCGACTTCAAGGCATAATAGAATGGAGTCATGGAGCGGGTGTTGGTGTTGGAGCCTGTGGAAGTGAACGATGCGAGTCCACGTACGGAGAGTCCTTCGGTGATCATCTTCAGGTCCTGCTCGATGGTGAAGATAGAATTTCCTGTATAAGAGAACGCATCCGAGTAGCCCACCATCATATCAGCATAGGGGTTGGGATATCTCACACTACCCACATTGTTGCCGTAGAGCACATGTTCGGCATAATACCATGTATTGTCGATTGACTTGTCATAGAAAGCCGGGAAGTCGACCGGATTGGCCCTCATGATTTGGTCGAAGAGGTGCGTGGTGGATGCTGCCGGTGTGTTGGACCGGTCGAGCAGCGTATAAACCTTGACGGCCACCTTGGTGGTTTTGGTCAGGTTCACATCGATATTGGCCCTGATGTTATAGCGGTTGATACTGATGTTGTTGTTGTAGTTGTTGACCGACGGCACCTTGAGCAGACCATTCTCATGGGTGTAAGCCGCCGAGAGGTAATACTGCGCCACCTCGCCGCCACCCGAAGCCGTTACGGTGACCTTATTGTTGAAGGCAGCATTCTTGAACATCATGCCATACCAGTCGACATTGGGATAGAGCATAGGATCCACCCCTTTTCGGGTGTTTTCTATTTTCTCCATGAGGTAAGCATCGCTGGTTACGCCCTGCGTATCGCGCGTGCGCATGGCATAATTATAAAGGTTCATATACTCTACGCCATCAACAAACTCCAGGATTTTAGTCGGCGTAGAGATTTGCGACTCCAGTCGGCCTGTGATTTTCAGCTTACCCTTTTTACCTGACTTTGTGGTTACGAGGATTACGCCGTTGGCACCTTTAGAACCATAGAGCGCCGTGGCCGTAGCATCCTTCATGATTGAGAAGCTGGCGATGTTTTCCGGTTCGAGTCGCGCCAGATCCTCGGTCGACATCTCAATACCGTCGATAAGGATGAGCGGTCCGGCGAGCGAGCTCTCCAAACTACTCACACCACGAATGAAGAAGTTGGCATTATCCTTTCCCGGCTCACCGGTGCGTTGGTAGGAGACAACACCGGCGATACGTCCCGCCATGGTATTGGTGAGGTTGGTGCTGGGCGTTTTGAGCTCAGAAGGATTGATGGTCTCGATAGAGCCGATGACAGAGTTTTTCTTCTGCTTAGAGAAAGCCACGACGACCATTTCGTCGAGTGTATTCTCATCTTCCTTCATGACCACATTGATTTCCGTTCGTTTGCCCACATATTCTCTTATGGTGGCAAAACCGACATAAGAGAAAGTGATGGAGTCGCGTGGTTCAGCATTAAGGGCATATCTGCCATCAATGGAAGTTGCTGTGCCATTGGCTTCCTTACCCCGTACAACCACTGTGACACCCGGCAAAGGAGTACCCTCATTGTCGACGACAAGTCCCTTGACGATATGTTGGGCACCTACGGGCAAAACACCCGCGAGCAACAACCAGCAAACCGTGAAGAACAGTTTCATAGGATTCATTCTCATTTATCAGATATTTAGGTATTAGTATGTTCGATATCAAATATTAAAGTTTATTTAGCAAAACACACGGCAAATATACACATTAAGCACCCTTAATAATCCCATTGTTGGTAAATATATAGACATAACGAAAAGTATGAAATTTGCAACTAATTAGAAACAAGCATTTTACATAAAGCCCACGAATAAATAAAAGTGGAATGCTGTAAGAATGAGTTAGAATCGAAGAAGAGAAAAACACATTAATATGTAAAAAAAAGCACAACACATCAAGAATGTCTCTTCAAGAGGTAGTGTTCAAAATAATCCACATTCTTTTAGCAAGGTCACCTTGATAATTTACTGACACTCAAAGACATCCGAAATAGGCACAAAGTCTGGAATCCACTTTTTCCTCATTATTCCCGACAGTGAGGTGTTAATTTAGTAATTTTGTGAAAAATAACAAGACGACCTACCATAATAAAAGCCATGATACAAAAATCCATCCTTTTAAGCCTGCTTTTTTTGCTACCTTTCAGCATGAGTGTTCAGACGGGCAGCGGCCAAGAGTGTGACCATGAAGCATCGGGTTATGTTCCTGAAGGCTATCAGCTAGACTGGAGTGACGAATTCGACGGCAGTGAATTGAACACAGAAGACTGGAAGTTTGAGATACAAGATCCAGGCTGGGTTAACAATGAGCTGCAGCGCTATGTAGGCAAGACTTACAGAGGGCACAAGGTAGTATTTGTGGAAGACGGTCATCTGACGATACGGGTGCAGAAGGTAGACGGCCAGATTGTTTCGGGCCGTCTGAACGCCCGCCCCCATGAAGGCTGGCGCTATGGCTATTTCGAAGCCCGCATGAAATTGCCCAAGGGGAAAGGCACTTGGCCTGCCTTTTGGATGATGCCGGTGAATGTAGACTGGAGCAGCAATCCCTGGCCCCGCTGCGGTGAGATAGACATTATGGAAGAAGTGGGCTATTCGCCCGGCAACGTATCCTCCTCCATCCACTGCGAAGCCTACAACCACACCAAGAACACCCAGAAGACCCATTCAGTTTACTTATCGACAGCCGAGGCCGACTATCACGTGTACGGAATGGAGTGGACCTCTGAAAAACTCACCTTTTTTATTGACGGCGAGGAACACATGACCTTTTTGAAGGAGCGCGACGACCATAGCGTCTGGCCCTTCCATTATGCCTTCCACCCCATTGTAAATCTGGCCTGGGGCGGCAGTTGGGGCGGTGCTCAGGGAGTGGACGAGAGTGCTCTTCCCACCGATTTGGAAGTAGACTATGTCAGGGTGTACAAGAAACCCATGCCCCCGACAGCGAAGAAGATAGTGGCCTATGTCACCTCCTGGTCATCGATAGCCGTAGATGCCCACATGATGACCCACATCAACTATGCCTTTGGCGGAATAGACCAGAACAGCCATGTCTATGTAGACAATCTGTCACGTTTCAAGGAAATTGTGGCGCTGAAAGAGAAGAATCCCCATTTGAAGGTACTACTGAGCATCGGCGGATGGGGCCGCGGTCAGTTCACCCCAGTGGCAGCGGATGAAGAGAAGCGGCAGGTCTTTGCCCAGTCGTGTAAAGCATTTTGCGACCAGTACGGCATTGACGGCATCGATATCGACTGGGAGTTTCCCGGCAACAACTCCTCTGGCGAGTCCTCCCCTTCGGATGAGAAGGCCAACTACACCCTTCTGCTGCGCGACCTTCGCTCTGCCTTAGGAGCAGACAAGCTGCTGACGATGGCCTCATCGAGCAGTCCCGACTATTATGACTACCCCCATGTGATAGACTATCTTGACTTTGTGAATGTGATGACCTACGACATGGCCAGTCCTCCCAACCACCACTCGGCCCTCTACCGTGGTGGCACAGTAGGCAAAGGGTGGCGTGTGGCCCATGAATCCATCCAGGACCATTTGCATGCCGGCATTCCCGCCGAGAAGCTGGTGATGGGCTTGGCCTTCTACGGCAACGGCAATGCCGACGGCAGCGGTTCGGCCAACCAGATATCCCTGCAGGAGATAGAAGACGGAATAGCTTCGGGCAAATGGACCGACCATTGGGACGATGTGGCGCGAGTGCCCTATGTAACCAATCAGTCCGGCCAGTTTGTTTATGGTTATGACAATGCCCGTTCGCTCACCTACAAGTGCCAATACATAGTGGACAACGACCTAGCCGGCGGCATGTATTGGGAATATGCCAACGACAACCTGATAGGAACCGAGCGGAGCACGGTGTACGACTGCCTGATAGGCAATGCCGTGAAGAAGGAAGGCCTCCTTTTCGGTGGGCGCCCCCTTGAATACCGAGGCGCCAACCGCTACGGGAACACGTTTGAGATGACCCAAGGCGCCCTTTACGATGCGGAAGGCGCAGCAGAGATGACCTCAGACAGTTGGTACTACGATCCCGACTTTTTTATCCGCACCCCAGGCGGCAGCTATGAGTTCAGAGCAGTGGATGGAAAGTACGACATCAGCGCCGACTTCAACCGCCAATGCTTTCGTGTGATACCCCTCGATGCAGACGGCACCCCCTTAAGTTACCATGCCGACGACGCCACCGGTTGCATCTGGGTAATCGGCGCCAACTCCAGCTACGGCAAGCCCACCTATGAACCCGGCCAAGGCGACGGTTGGTCGGAGAGCCGTGCGCTGCCGATGGCCCGAACCGACGCCACCCACCACCAGATAACCTTTGAGGTAGGCCAGCAACTGAATCCCGACCATGTGAACTTCAAGTTTTTCCGTCAGAACTCCTTTGGTCAAGGCGATGACGACGCCTTCACTCCCTTCACCGTCCCCAGTCTTACAACGACCAGCGATATCTTTTATGTGAACTACAACACCCCCGACTGCGGCAATGTGAAACTGCGCAGCGGGAAAAAGCTGACAGACGGCGACGTGTATGTATTCACTATCGACTCAAGCGACCCCCAACATCTGATACTATCGACCGCCAACCTCACAGATGGCATCTATGAGAAGTCGCAAACCAGAACCGTCGGCAGCGTCCACTACTATGACCTAAGCGGGAGGCCGGTAACACGCATGGGCTCCTCGCATCAGCCCTCAAGAAGGATTCTCATCCGTTCAGGCAAGAAAATCATCCAATAACCCCCTATCCCCCATGAGAAGAACTCTCCCTTTTACCACACTGGCTATGGCCTTTTTGGCCATTCTGCTGCTGTGCCCATTTCACCATGTCAACGGACAAGCGAACAGTTCATTCCACCCCCACAAAGTGTTGGTACTGGCCGAGCGAGGCGGTCTGCACGAGCCCTTCACGGCCCGCGGCCTGGCCTGGCTGGAATCCAACAAACAGCGGTTCGGCATGGAGCTGCGCATTCTGGAATCGGCCGAACTTCTGAAAAAAGGCGAGTTGGGCCAATACCAGCTCGTGGTCCAATTGAACCATCCACCCTATGCCTGGAGTGCCGCCTCTCAAACAGAATTTGAGCACTACATCGACCAGGGACTGGGCGCCTACATCGGTTTTCACCATGCCACACTGCTGGGCGAGTTTGACGGCTACGGCCTATGGTCCTGGTTCTCCGAGTTCATGGGCGGCATCCGCTATGAAAACTACATCGCCGAGAAATGCGACGGCACCGTACAAGTGGAAGACCGCGAGCATCCTGTGATGAAAGACCTGCCCGGCACCTTTGTGATAGAAGACGACGAATGGTATACCTACAATAAAGACCCGCGTCCGAAGGTGCATGTGCTGGCCCATGTAGACGAGTCGAGCTATACGCTGCCCACTACCATCAAGATGGGCGACCACCCCGTAATATGGACAAACGAGACAAAAGGCGCCAAGAACGTTTACTTCCAGTTCGGTCACAGTCAGAAACTTTTCGACAATCCCGTCTTTGTCAAACTGTTGGAAAACGCCCTCCGATGGACTTTGGAAGAGTGAGAAGAGCAAGTATATCAGCCCTGATTCTGTTCTGTGGCTCTGCCGTCGCCGCCCAGGAGCCCCTGCCCCTGGACACCATCCACTCATGGGAGGCAGAGCAGCTTTCAAAGCCCGTGGTAAGGCATAAGGCACTGCCCATCAGCAGCGATTTGAAAGGCTGGCACCATGAAGGGAAGGGTGGTCTCAGCTATGCCGCTGACGGCCAACTGCAGCTGCATGTGCCCGCCAGTACCGGCTTGCGCGCCAAGGGCTCTCCCGATGACCCCGACTATGCCACCTACGGCCGTGCCAGTGTGTCGTACAGCATGAACGATGCCGACCTTGAAGGCTATGACCGCATCACCCTGGAAGCATTTCCAAGCTGTGAGGGCACCGCCATCATGAACCTCAACATCCTTCTCCATACCGATGAGGGAGCGCCCCTTGGCGCCCATCTGGTGAATCTCCGGAACAACCGATGGAACACCATCGTATACGGCATCTCCGGCCTGCCGCGCAAGCACGTGCGGCGCATCGAAATCTATACCGACCTGAAGGGACGCAACCAAGCCCAGTGCGACACCTTAACCTATATTATCAGGAACATTCGCCTAGAGCAAGTGCAGCACCCGGAAGCGGAAACGGGTTGGGAAGTGGCAGAAGGGCATATCGCCTACTCCCACTCCGGCTACTACACCCAAGGAGCGAAAACCGCTCTCATAAAACTACCTGAGACTCAGCCCTTGACGAGTATTCCCTTCCATCTGGAAGAAGCCGGAAGCAGCACCATTGTATACACCGGAACCGCCAAAGCCACAACGACTACCATCGGCACCTTCGGTGTGATGGATTTCACACCGGTGAGCCAACCGGGCAACTATCGCTTGACATGCGGCAATGTGTCCCCCCCCCTCTTTGCCATCAGTACCACCCCCTTTGAGCATGCCGCTGAACTGCTGCTTAATTTTCTCTACTGTCAGCGGTGCGGACATGCGGTGCCCGGCATCCACGGACGTTGCCACACCGATGTGTACTGCCGCTACGATGGAAATGCCGTAAGCTACTCAGGAGGCTGGCACGATGCCGGCGACTTATCCCAACAAACCCTTCAGACCTGCGAGACCGCCATCTCCCTATTAGAAGCCTGGCAGAAGGCCAAGGCCACCGGGTCACATTTGGCCGCCAGGCTGTTGAAAGAATCGGTCTGGGGCCTCCGCTTTGTCTTGAAAAGCCGTTTGGGCAATGGCTATCATGCCAGCAGCATCGGTCTTCTGCACTGGACCGACAGTGAGCCCGGCACAGCCGACGACATCTATACCGTAAGAAAACAAGACTGCTCTTACGACAATTTTCTCTACGCTGCCTACGAATCGTATGCCGCCAGGCATCTGCCCAGCGGCACCCTTCGCGACAGCCTGGCCCACGCCGCCCGGGAAGACTACGACTACGCCCTCGCCAAATATGAGCGAGAAGGCATAGGAACCTACCCCCACATCATGGAGCACACCTACAACACCTCGCCCTCACAATACCACGCCACGATGAGCTGGTCCGCCACCGAGCTCTTCCTTCTCACCGGGGAAGCCCGCTACAGCAAGACCGCCGCCGATGCCATCGGCTTTTTGCTCGACTGCCAGGAAGAGCAGGGTGCGATGCCCGGCTATTTCTACCGTGACAAGACGAGGAAATCAATTGTACACTACATCCACCAATCGCGCGAGGCATTGTACCTGCAGGCACTGATCTCGCTCTGCGAGAGCCAGCCCCGCCACAAGGACTATGCCAGATGGAAGCGGAGCATCCGTTTATACGGCAACTATCTGAAGCGACTTCTCCCCTACACCGCCCCCTACGGCATGATACCCTCCGGCGTGTACCAAAAGGAAGAATATGCCGACTCGGTTGGTTTCTACGCCCTCCATATCTTTGCACCCTCCGACTCGCATCAGCGTTACGACGCCCAACTTCAGCAAGGCGCCAGGATAGACGCCACCCACTATGTGCGTCGATTCCCAATCTGGTTCAACATCT
>Ga0247608_10008945_pt1 | contig 10027 bp, 3 predicted proteins | sample 176DNAGHGlowgp2_FD_193490 | JGI IMG/M metagenome (GOLD analysis project Ga0247608, IMG submission 193490) | Sheep rumen microbial communities from Palmerston North, Manawatu-Wanganui, New Zealand - 1766 DNA GHGlow gp2 | ecosystem: Host-associated > Mammals > Digestive system > Stomach > Rumen ... | reverse complement strand
ATCGCGAGCGTTATCCTTAACTGTCGAACCCGATTTTGCAATGCGGGCACGCAGCAATCGAGCGCCCGTTACCGCAAGCGCATTATCGTCACTAATGCCGCCGTGATAAGCGCCATCGAAAAGCTTTTCGGGCTTGCCAAACTTGCCATTGACAAGCTTTACCTGCCACGTGCTCGTCGCTGCAAAAGCGGCATCGTCTTTATTGTTGCCCGCATCCGTCACATAGACAATCGCCGTATCGCCATTGTCAAGTACGCGCCAACGCGGGATTGAAGCACTTTCGACATCGAGCTTCACGAGATTTGTTCCGTCCGCATTCAAGTCACGCACATAAAGGCTAGACTTGCCAGAAACGCCTTCGAGACGCGTACAGAATGCCACGCGCTTTCCGTCTGGCGAGATTTCAGGGTGATAAACTTCGATAGAATCTGCAATTTCTGTCACAGACAAAATACCGCTAGAATAATCGATGTAAGCGAGGTTCCCTGACACATCGTTACGGAAAGCAAGCTTCACCCTGTACGTTCCCGTCAACGAGCGCAATTTTGCAGAATTTGCAAGAGGCACAATCAAACTTGTCGCCGCCTTGCCATCGGCGCCCATCCAGGTCGCAGCGGGGATTGCCCCATAAGCCAAGCGAAATCCGACGTATTCGGCACGAGTGGAAGATGTTACAATATAGACATCGCCTCGGCTGTACAAATTAATCGAATTCATGGAGTTGCGATAGCTACCGCCCTTGACAATGCGTTCCCCTAAGGAACCGCCATCAGGTGCGCCTGCAAAATTCGTCAAAGTCGTATCGCGGAAACTGCTAAACCAGTCGTTTACCCATTCCATCGCATTTCCAATCAGGTCACAAACGCGCTTGCTCGAATCTGTTTTGCTACAGACTTTGTGAACTTTGTAATCCGAGTTTTCTGCGGTCCATGCTTCAGAGAGGTTCCAATACGATTTTGCAACAAGCACCCATTCCGCTTCGGTCGGCAAGCGGTACGCATTTACTTCTGGACGGAAAACAAAGCCTTCAAGATTCTTGCAATGCTTATCGTTATCGAAAGACGCTTTGCTATAAGTGTAAGCCGTATCGAGCTTTTCGGCCTTGCTGCGTTCGTTAGCAAAGAGCACCGCATCGTAATACGTGAGGTCTGTCGCGGGCAAATCATCATCGCATTCAAGCTTGAGCCCTGTCGAAGGTTTCATGAGCTTGTTAAACTCGCCACAGGTCACCTCGTGCTTCCCTATCGAGAAATCATAATCAAGCACGACATTCATTTGCGGGCGTTCGCTGAGCTTTGCAGAAGTATAATTCGTGCCAAGCGCTACAGTCTTATTCTCTGCAAAAACGCGAACCATTCCCACCAAAGAATCGTTCGAGACAAAATCAACAGCTTCGTCAGAGTGATTCCCAAGCGAATCATTCCCGGAATCAAAACATCCCAGGAAAGATATCATCAAGAGCAAATTCGCTATAGCAAACAGTTTTTTCATAGCTTACTTCAACGTTTTTAAGAGAGAATCTAGGCGCGAAGTCAGCTGTTCTGCACCCAAATAGCACAAATGGTCCTTATTCGTCGCCATTTCATCGGTATAATCGTGGTCGCCCATTTTATTTTCATCCATGAAAACGAAATGAGGGTATTCCTTTTCTAATTCCTGGATTTCTTTCAGCAATTTCGGTGCTTCGCTCCGGCGAATGCCATAACGCCCAAACGAACCCGTTTTTTTGAAATTCGGGTTCTGCGGGAACACAACGCCCACGACATAGACTCCATAATTTTCGGCATTCTGCAAGATATTTTTCAGATGATTAAAGCTAGAATAGAAATTGGCAGACGCATAATCCATCCAAGTGCTATCGTTATCTGCCGTAGGAGTTCCGCCCCATGTTCCGGATTCCCCATAGCTGAATCCGCGCGATTCCATAAGGACGTCATAGTACTCGTAAATACCCATGGATTCGCTCGTCAAGCTCGCCAACTGATTCGGGACACCATCTTTCCAGAAATCATGGTTCCGGTCATAGACATAACCCGGATAACTTTCATATTCCTTATTAAAGAAGTTGTACGTTTCCGTTTCACCGTGGTACCACAAATCAATATCCAGCGATATAATAACGTACTTCAATTTTTTCACATGCGGGAATGCGTAATTAGTCAAGAGGTAATCCGAAACAGCCACCATGTTCGGGACATTGGCAAGATTAATTGCAAAGAACTTGTCACTAAACACGGAGGGTGCTATGCCATCGAGCGGGCGTGAAGAACCCACAATGACCACATTCGCCGTATCCATGTACTTCCACAGGAGTTCCATCTTGTAACGGAGAATGATAGCCGCTTCGCCACCCTGTTCTGTAAAATAGACACCGGCACTATCCGCATCGAGTTTGACATCAGAATCAGCGCCATCGGTTTTCTTGACCCACAGGCTCGGATGCCAAAGTTCTTCACCTTCGGCAAGTTCTACAATGGAGCTGTCATCAACATTTACAAGAACAATCTTGGTATGGGCGCCATTGGCATTCGTAAGCGTTGCGACAGCGAGATTTTCGCCACCAGTCGTCCATTCGCTATGGTCAAAGGTATAGCCTTTAGGGGCCGCAATCGAGTTCACAAGCTTTCCGCTGGAATCCGCCATGAACAAGCGTTCGTGCGTGCTATACTCCTTCCCCACAAACTTCTTCCCCGTTTTGCCAGCAAAGTCGAGGAACAGCGTGCGCTTGCTACCGTCTTTGGAAAGAGATGCGTTGCAAGCCTGTTCGTCATTATACCAGACCGTATCGCGAGCCTTGTCCGTAACGGTCGAGCCCGATTTTGCAATGCGGGCACGCAACAAACGAGCTCCCGTCACCGCAAGCGTATTGTCTTCGCTGATGCCGCCGTGGTATGCGCCATCGAAAAGCTTTTCGGGCTTGCCAAACTTGCCCTTTGCAAATTTCACCTGCCACGTGCTCGTAGAAGCAAAAGCAGCATCATCTTTATTGTTGCCCGCATCCGTCACATAGACAATTGCCGTATCGCCGTTGTCAAGCACGCGCCAGCGCGGGATTGAAGCACTTTCGACATCGAGCTTTACAAGGTTCGAGCCATCAGCATTCAAGTCGCGCACATAAAGGTCCGATTTTCCAGAAACGCCTTCGATACGTGTGCAGAATGCGACATGCTTTCCGTCAGGAGAAATTTCAGGATGGTAAACATCAATCGAATCGGCAATTTCTGTAACCGTCAAAATACCACTCAAGTAATCAATATAAGCGAGATTGCCCGTCACATCGTTACGGAACGCGAGCTTTACCTTGTACGTTCCCGTTTCAGAACGAATCTTTGCAGAATTTGCAAGCGGAACAATACGGTTTTTCGACGCCCTGCCATCCGAGCCCATCCACGTGGCCCCGGGGATTGCACCGAAAGCGAGGCGGAAGCCCACATAATCCGCACGAGTCGAAGATGTCACCGTGTAGATATCGCCACGGCTATAAAGGTTGATCGATTCCGAAGAATTGCGATAGCTACCGCCCTTGACAACGCGTTCCCCCATGGAGCCACCATCAGGAGCCCCCACAAAGTTCGTCAAAGTCGTATCGCGGAAGCCACCGAGCCAGTCATTGACCCATTCCATGGCATTGCCAGCGATATCGCAAATTTGATTATCGAATTTTTCGTTGCTGCAAACTTTATGGAGCTTGTAGTCCGAATTTTCGGCAGTCCAAGCTTCCGATGTATTCCAAAAAGCCATTGCCGCAAGCACCCATTCCGCTTCGGTCGGCAAGCGGTACGCATTCACGTCTGGATGGAACGCAAAACCTTCCATGTTCGTGCAATGCTTATCCTTATCAAAATACGCCTTGCTATAGGTATAAGCGGTATCGAATTTTTCGGCCTTGCTACGTTCATTGGCAAAGAGCACTGCATCGTAATACGTGATGTCTGTCGCAGGCAAGTCCTTGCTATCGCAATTGAGCTTAAGTCCTGTCGCAGGTTTCATCAAATCGTTGATCTCACCACAAGTGACCTCGTGCTTGCCTACAGAAAAACCATAATCCAGCACAACTTTCATCTGCGGACGTTCATTCGCTTTTGCTGTGGCGTCATTGGTCCCCAGTGTCACAACCGCATCATTCACAGAAAACCGCATCATCCCCGAAAGAGAATCGGCAACCACGTCCATAGAGCCTGTAGCAGAATCATGATCCGATTCGGTACAGGCATTCAACAAAACAACTAAAAGAACTAGCAAAAACTTCATAAGAAACATCCTTTTTTACCAATCTATAAAAAAGTCTTCATCATTCCAAAGTCTTAAGCAAAGAATCTATCCTATGCGTAAACACCTTTGCTCCGGCGGCGGCTAAATGGTCCACATTATACGCCATATCGTCTGTATAATCGTGATCTCCAAATTTATTTTCGTCAAAATACACGATATTATCGATTTTTTGCACCGAATCTAAAACGATTTTAGCGTAGCTTCTACGCGGTCCATAAACGCCAAAGGATCCGGTATTCTTATAGGCAGGATTTTGTGGGTAAACAGCCACGACCACTTTAAGCCCCTTCGCAAGAGCTGTTTTAATGATCCAATGGAATGTCGCAAAATTTTCTTGATAAACCGGAGAATCCCAATTAAATGCAGCCGTATCATTTTGAATGTAAGGGACACCCCATTGTACACTCGCCATCAAGAAATCTTCAAGATCATAAGGATGCAACAAAGCCGTTTCCGGGCGAGGAGTCACTTTCACGGCATCAACGAAATGTTCCGGCAAGCCATCGACCCAGAAATTGTGATTTTCATCGTACTTATAGCCTGGAACTTTATCATAAATCACGCTATACCAGGTTCCATAACCATCATACCACAAAAAGTCCGGAGACATTTCAAGCACAAGGACTTTTAGATTTTTCAGATGGTTCAACACGTAATTTACAAACAAGTACTTGATACCAGTCATCTGCGCTGCAGAAAACGCCATGTTCAAGAGTTTATACGACGTGATTTCCTTTTCATACAAGGCAAGCATCGTTCTCGAAGAACCCAATGCCACAGCTGTAACGCTGTCGCGTCTTTCCCAAAAGTGTTCCATTTTCACGCGCAACTCGAGGGCGCTAAAGTAAGCACTCGAGAGGTAGTAAACACCTGCGCTATCCGTATCCAGTTCTTCGCTATCGTATTTGTTTCTGGAATGCCAAAAACACGGATGCCAAAGTTCATCGCCCTCAGCGATGATTTTCACAGAGCTATCGGCGAAATTCACCAAAGCGATTTTTTCGTGCACACCGTTCACATTGACCAATGTCGCCACAGCCATGTTCGAGCCGCCCAGCACCCACTCCGTATGGTCAAAGGTATAGCCCTTTGGAGCTTCGACACTTTGAATCAACTGGCCTTTAGAATTCATGACCAGGAGACGTTCGTGCGTACGGTAATTCTGCCCGACAAATTCTTGGCCTGTCTTGCCACCAAAATCAAGGAACAGCGTTCTATTGCTGCCATCATTGGCGAGAGAAACATTGCAAGCCTGTTCACCATTGTACCAAACAGAATCAACTCCATGGAATACCATTTTACTGCTTGTCGCCATCTTTGCGCGCAAAAGCCTTGCACCCGTAACGGCAAGTTGCTTATCGAGACTGACTCCACCATGGTAAGCGCCATCAAGAATTTGCTTAGGAGTACCAAATTGCCCATTTTTGAACGGGACCTGCCAAGTACTCGTCGATGCAAAAGCAGCATTATCCTTGTTGTTGCCCGCGCTCGTCACATACACAATCGACGTATCGCCATTTTCCATCAATCGCCAACGCGGGATGACTGCATTTTCGACATTCAACTTGACCAGGCCCGAGCCTTCAGCATCTAGATTGCGCACATAAACGCTCGACGGTCCCGAAACGCCCTCGACGCCCGTGCAGAACGCAACGCGTTTGCCATCAGGAGAAATGTCAGGATGGTATGCATGTATAGTATCCTTGATTTCAACAACAGAATTCACGCCAGTTCCAAAATCGACAAATGCCAAATTGCCCGACACTTCGTTGACGAAAGCCATCTTGGTTTCAAAAGTTCCCGTCAAATGCTTCATTTCAAAAGTAGCAGTTGTAACCTTTGCGACAGACTCCCTGACAGAACCACTTTCGTCAAGCCACGTTGCATTCGGGATTGCACCCAACGCCAAACGGAAGCCAAGATATGCCCCCTTTGACGAAGAGGTCACCGTATAGATATCTCCACGACTGTACGTATTCATCTGCAAAGGTTCTGTACGATAGCTACCGCCTTTGACAACACGTTCTCCAAGACTTCCGCCATCGACGCCCCCTACAAAATTTAATACGGGCTCATCTTTGAAATACGTCAGCCAGTCATTGACCCATTCCAGCACATTACCGGCCATATCGTATACGCCGACATTGTTTGCAGGCGACGTCGCCACATCATGAAATCCATAGCCCGAATTTTCGCTATTCCAGCTTTTTCCCGGATTCCAGCCCAAGTTTGCGACCAAAACCCATTCCGCTTCTGTCGGCAAGCGATAGCCTGCCACCTTTTCGTGGAATACAAGCCCGGACAAATTATCACAACTACCGGATTCATCAAACGTGGCGTTCGTATATGTATAGACTGTATCGAGATTTTGAGACTTGCTCAAAGCATTCGCATAAAGCACCGCATCATAATAAGTCACATTGGTCACAGGGCTATTGTCATGGCACTGTCCTTCACATTCAGCACCCGCATTGGGGCGCAAAGCTTTATACTCCCCACGAGTCACTTCATGTTCGCCAATGTAAAATTCGTACGAAAAGGTAACCTTCATTTGAGGCGTTTCGCTATTACGCACGCCTTTTGCATATGTTCCAAGCATCGTCGTTTTATCAATGGAGGCAATTTTAACAAATCCGTCAAATGACGGTTCTTTTTCCTCGACATCGATAACATCTTCCTTCACAGGGAACGGAGGATTTTCCTCTGTACAGGAGTTCAAAAATGCAAGAAGCAGTAGCAATAGAGAACTGTATTTCAAATTCTCTAGAAGTTTACTTTTCATTTTTCCCCCTCCCAGGACAGCAACAATTCGTTCAGGCGCGATGTCAATTGGATTGCACCGGCATAGCACAAGTGGTCTTCATCAATCGCCATCGCATCGACGTAATCGTGTTCACCCATTTTATTTTCGTCCATCAAGACAAAATTCGGATACTTCTTCTTTAAGCTTTCAAGTTCTGCAATCAACTTTTTGGCAGATGTACGTTTCATGCCATAACGACCAAACGAATCTGATTCTCTATAAGCAGGGCTCTGCGGGAAAATAAGCCCCACCACACGAATATTGCGCTTTGCCGATTCTTCAATAATCGTGAGGAGAGCATCCATGCTATCGTCAACCAAATTCCAATGTTCATCGATGTTGTTGCGTTCAATTTCGGGTTCATCATTCCAGGAATTGCAAACCGCACTCGTATAGCGACCGCGATCCTTCATGTAATAGTTTTCATCGGATGAGCCTACAGAATTTTCCGTATGTTCGAGCAGGCCCTCCGGGTAACCGTCTTTCCAATAGTCGTGATTGGCATCGTACACATAACCCGGATAATTTACGAAAGTCGTATAGAACATATTATCGCCATCCGGGCCATCAATTTTGTTCCAGAAATCGATATCCAGCGACACGACGATATACTTGAGCTTTTTCATGTGGTTAAACACATAATGGTTCAAATAATCTCGGGTCATGTAAATGGAATTTGGAGTTTGTCCAAAGTTCACGGCAAAGAACTGTTTACCGAACTGCGCGGGGCTCACACCGAACATCGGCCTTGAAGAACCGAATATGGCCACATTCGCAGAATCGCGGTATTTCCAGAGGAGTTCCATCTTAAAGCGCATAATGACGGATTCCCACTTATCCGACGGATGCAAATAAATGCCCGCACTATCCGGATCCAGCTCGGAAGATTCTGGAATATAGACATCTTGGCGCCAAATGCTCGGGTGCCAAAGTTCATCGCCTTCCACCAAATCCAGGATTGAGCTATCCTTGACGTTTACAAGCACAATCTTTGTGTGGGCACCATTTGTATTTGCAAGAGTGGCGACAATATAACCGCCATCAGCTTCAGGGCTGTTAAAATTCAACGCCCACTCCACATGATCAAAAGTATATCCCCCCGGAGCAGCAATAGTCTTGATAAGACGCCCTGTACTATCGGCAATCAACAAACGTTCATGCGTTGCATAGCTTTCGCCCACAAAATCAGCCCCGGTCTTTCCGCCAAAATCAAGGAATGCGACACGCTTTGAACCATCATTGGCGAGAGACACATTACAAGCTTGTTCTCCGTTGTACCAAACCGTATCACGTCCATTGGCAAGAGAGCCTCCCTTCGCCACTCGAGCGCGCAACAAGCGAGCCCCCGTCACCGCAAGCGTATTGTCATCAGACACGCCACCATGATAAGCCCCATCAAAAAGCTTTACTGGTGTTCCAAAACGGCCACCGGAGTACTTCACCTGCCATGTGCTTGTAGACTTAAACGAGGACGCATTCTTATTGTTGCCCGCATCGGACACATAGACAAGCACCGTATCGCCATTTTCTAACACGCGCCAGCGCGGGATCGCTGCATTCCCCTTAATTTTAAGCTTTATCGGTTTTGTTTTTGACCCTGTAATGGGGCGGATGTAGACATCAGAAGCTCCCGAGACGCCCTCCATCCCTGTGCAATACGCGACAAAGCGGCCATCAGGCGAAATATCCGGGTGATAATAATCAATCGTATCCGCAAGTTCCGAAACAGTCAAAGTTCCATTGACATAGTCAATATAAGCTATGTTGCCCGAATTATCGTTACGGAAGGCAAGCTTTGTTCGATACGTTCCCAAATTATTCTTGACCGCGGTCGCACCCGCCAATGGGATAATTCGGCTTTCGCGAGCGTTACCATCACGTCCCATCCAAACTGCATTGGGGATTTTTCCAAACGCCAAACGGAACCCGAGGTACTCCGATTTCGTTGCCGAAGTTACAATGTAGACATCGCCACGTCCATAAATCTTAATAGCCGAGGGCTCATTGCGATAGCTACCGCCCTTGATTACACGTTCTCCAACGGAACCGCCGTCAGGAGCCCCCACGTAGTTCGTAATCGTCGTGTCTTTAAAATAGCCTAGCCAATCCGAGACCCACTCCTTGACATTCCCCGCCATATCGCAGAAATCACCATGCATACGCGGATACGAGCAAACTTCTTTAGGTTCAAAATCCGATTTTATGGAATTCCACTCTTTAGAAGGTTCCCAATCGCGATCGGCGGCCAAAACCCATTCCGCTTCGGTGGGCATTCTGTACCCCTCGATTTCGGGATGAAACGCAAGCCCATCCATCGCAATGCAATTTCCAACAGCATCAAACGTTGTCGAAGTATAAGTGTAGACGGTATCATAGCCTTCGCGCTTACTACGTTCATTGGCAAAAAGCACAACATCGTAATAAGTCACCATCGTGACAGGCAACAAGTCCGAATCTTCTTTTTTGCAGCGGGAATCAAACGTTGTCCCCATGACTCTCTTAAATTCTGCACAAGTGACTTCGTGCATGCCTATGGAAAAATCGTAATTCAAAGCCACACGAAACCTCGGGCGTTCATTCACCTTCGCCATCGTCGAATACGTGCCCAAATACGATAACGCACCGCCACTCGAATTTTTAATTTTCGATGCTCTTACAGTAATCAAGCCATCGTGAACGCTATCCGTTTCAACAGGGGCGTTCAGCCAGACATGTTCCCCTAAAAATGTATCGCAACCTAAAAGGATAAAAAGAACAAAAATACAGGGTGCTAAAAAAAGCACCTTCATTAAAAAAGAGGAGTTATTAAAACGTGTCGACATTTCTCCTCAAAAATAGAAATTTATGGCAGCCGACTTTTCGCAATAGTCTGATTTACGCTAATTCCCGGATATTCCGGAAAAAATTCTTCGGCCATGCGGTACCACGTGAGCGCTCGGGGGACATCGTTTT
>Ga0247608_10008944_pt1 | contig 10028 bp, 9 predicted proteins | sample 176DNAGHGlowgp2_FD_193490 | JGI IMG/M metagenome (GOLD analysis project Ga0247608, IMG submission 193490) | Sheep rumen microbial communities from Palmerston North, Manawatu-Wanganui, New Zealand - 1766 DNA GHGlow gp2 | ecosystem: Host-associated > Mammals > Digestive system > Stomach > Rumen ... | reverse complement strand
CAACATGAGACTGCTCGCCATATCCATACTCCAGTCGATGCTGCTCTGCGGCGGACAAGTGCTACTCAAGCTGGCACTCGAACGCATGGGGCCTCTCACGCCCATCACCGGCTTCCTTGCGCGCAACCTCACCAACTGGTGGCTGCTGGCCTGTGGCATCTGCTATGCCCTGGCCACACTGTTGTGGATGTACATCGTTAAGCACTTCCCCTTCTCCATGGCCTATCCCATGATCTCGATGAGCTATGTCTTCGGCATGTTTGCTGCCATGCTCTTCTTCCATGAGCAGATACCCCCCACCCGATGGATTGGCGTGATGCTCATCATGGCCGGCTGTGTGCTCATTGCCAAATAGGCTCACTCATTCGTCATTCACCTTGGTTTTCAAACTCGCCTTTCTACTATTCCACATTTTCCAACAATGAAAGATAGCCTACTCATACTCAGCGGAGGAATGGACTCCGTCACACTGCTCTACGACGAGCAGCAACGTATAGCCCTGGCCGTGTCGTTCGACTATGGCTCTAACCACAACCGACGGGAGCTGCCCTTGGCGCAGCTACACTGCCAGCGGCTTGGCATCGAGCACATGGTGGTGCCCCTGGCATTTATCCACCAGCACTTCACCAGCAGCCTGCTCAGCGGCGACGATGCCGTGCCCGAAGGGCACTACGACACCGACAACATGCAGTCCACAGTGGTTCCCTTCCGCAATGGCATCATGCTCTCCGTTGCCGTAGGACTGGCGGAGAGTCGCGGACTGAGCCGCGTGATGATGGCCAACCACGGCGGCGACCACGACATCTATCCCGACTGCCGCCCCCAGTTCGTTGAAGCCTTCGACGCAGCAGCACAGGCAGGCACCTACGCCAACGTAAGACTCGATTGTCCCTACACCCATCTCACCAAGGCCGACATAGCCCTCCGCGGCAAAGCCCTCGGCATAGACTACAGCCTCACCTGGAGCTGCTACCGAGGCCACGAGAAGCAATGTGGACGGTGCGCCACATGCCATGAGCGGCGCGAAGCACTGGCCCAGGCCGGCATAGACGACAAGACATGCTATGAGACCACCTAAAAAGAGGGTAAAAAAAGACAGACACAAAGTCCAGTAAACGGCGGTACCTCCGCCGTCCAAGACAAATGACAGGCTCTCGCCACGCCAAACTGATACTTTGCACCATTTTACTTCTATTTGAAAACATTTTGCTAACTTTTAGCCTTGCTTGAAGGTACTTTCGCTCGGAAAATTGCAAATAAATTTGCATTTTCACTTGCTATTTCGTACCTTTGCACCCAAATAACAAAACCACCACAGCAGGCAACAGCGAGGCGGCTGAGAGAAAGCAAACTAAAAGCAGACAACAATACAACAACAACTTAGCAGTTCAGACTATGAATAAGATTGTAAGGAAGGAACAATTCTCTGAAAAGGTATTCCTCTTCGAGATAGAAGCCCCACTCATTGCCAAGAGCCGTAAGGCCGGCAACTTCGTCATTGTGCGCGTAGGAAAGAAGGGCGAACGCATGCCACTAACCATCGCCGAAGCCGACACCGACAAGGGTACCATAACGCTCGTAGTGCAGAAGGTCGGACTGTCCAGCCAGAAGCTCTGTATGCTCAATCAGGGCGACTACATTACCGATGTCGTCGGGCCATTGGGCAATCCCACCAAGATTGACAACTATGGCACCGTGGTTTGTGCCGGAGGAGGCCTGGGAGTGGCTCCCATGCTGCCCATCATACAGGCCCTCAAGAAGGCTGGCAACCGCGTGCTGTCAGTGATGGCTGGCCGCAGCAAGGACCTTATCATCCTCGAGGACAAGGTGCGCGAGTCGTCGGACGAGGTAATTATCATGACCGACGACGGGAGCTACGGCGAGAAAGGCGTGGTCACCGTAGGCATGGAGAAATTCTTCGAGCAGGAGCATGTCGACAAGGTCTTCGCCATAGGTCCCCCCATTATGATGAAATTCTCTAACCTCACAGCTCAAAAACATGGCATACCCTGCGAGGTGTCGCTCAACACCATCATGGTCGACGGCACTGGCATGTGCGGTGCTTGCCGCCTCACCATCGGAGGCAAGACAAGGTTCGTATGCATTGACGGTCCCGAGTTCGACGGTGCCCTCGTCGACTGGGACGAGATGTTCAAGCGCATGGGCACCTTCAAGCGCGAGGAGCAGGAGGAGCTGGCCCACTTCGAGCAGCACCTCGACGCCAATAGTCCAGTAAACGGCGGAACCTCCGCCGTCCCCTCCACCGACATCGTCATGGACGAAGACCCCACCAACGACACCATCGCCATACTCACCGACCGCAACGCCCCCTGGCGCAAGCAGCTCCAGCAGAGCATGAAGCCCAAGGAGCGCACACAGATAGAGCGCGTACTCATGCCCGAACTCGACCCAGTCTATCGAGCCACCACACGCACCGAGGAGGTCAACACCGGTCTCACCAAGGAGCAGGCGATGCTTGAGGCCAAGCGATGCCTCGACTGCGCCAAGCCGTCGTGCATCGAGGGATGTCCCGTCAGCATTGAGATACCCTCGTTTATCAAGAACATTGAGCGCGGACAGTTCCTCGCTGCCGCCAAGGTCCTAAAGCACACCTCTGCACTGCCTGCTGTCTGCGGACGAGTATGCCCACAAGAGAAGCAGTGCGAGAGCAAGTGCATACACCTCAAGATGCACTCACAGCCAGTAGCCATAGGCTACCTTGAGCGATTCGCAGCCGACTACGAGCGCGAGAGCGGCAACATCAGCCTGCCCGAAATAGCCCCGGCAAACGGCATCAAGGTCGCCGTCGTAGGCTCAGGGCCTGCCGGACTGAGCTTTGCCGGCGACATGGTCAAGAAGGGCTACGATGTCTACGTCTTCGAGGCCCTGCACGAGATTGGCGGCGTGCTGAAGTACGGTATCCCCGAATTCCGTCTGCCCAACAAGATTGTCGACGTGGAAATCAACAACCTCGCCAAGATGGGCGTCCACTTCCAGACCGATGTCATCGTGGGTAAAACCATCACCGTGGAGCAGCTCGAGCAGCAGGGCTTCCGAGGCATCTTCGTGGGCAGCGGCGCCGGACTGCCTAACTTTATGAACATCCCCGGCGAGAACCTCATCAACATCATGTCGTCCAACGAATATCTGACGCGTGTGAACCTGATGGACGCTGCCAACCCCACTACCGACACACCGCTGAACCCCGCCAAGAGCGTACTCGTCGTGGGCGGCGGCAACACCGCCATGGACTCCTGCCGCACGGCCAAGCGACTGGGTGCCGACGTCACGCTGGTCTACCGCCGCTCGGAGGTGGAGATGCCCGCCCGACTGGAAGAAGTGAAGCACGCCAAGGAGGAGGGCATACGCTTCCTCACACTGCACAACCCCATCGAGTACATCGGCGACGAGACGGGAGCCGTAAAGCAGGCTGTGCTGCAAGTGATGGAGCTGGGCGAGCCCGATGCCAGCGGACGACGTAGCCCTGTGCCTGTAGAGGGCAAGACCGTGACGCTCGACGTCGACCAGGTCGTCGTCGCCGTCGGTGTCAGCCCCAACCCGCTGGTGCCCAAGAGCATCGAGGGACTGGAGCTGGGCCGCAAGAACACCATCGTGGTCAGCGAGCAGATGCAGTCGTCGCGTGCCGAAATCTTCGCCGGTGGCGACATCGTGCGAGGCGGTGCCACGGTCATTTTGGCCATGGGCGACGGTCGCCGTGCTGCCCAGAACATGGACGAGTACCTACAAAAGAAAGAATGAAGCCCAGTAAACGGCGGTATCTCCGCCGTCCAAGTTATAAGCCTATAACCTTAATACGCCTATCGCCCGCCACCTGACACGACGAGCAGGAATGGTCTGTGCACTGTTCCTCGCTGCCTGTAGTTCAGGTGGCGGCGATAGTATTGACAACACCCCGCTACCCCACCCCACACCGTCCGACGCGACAGCCTGCCATGGGTAAAGATGGAGGACGACTAAGATGAGCGGCGTGGAGATATGCCCACATATTCGTACCTTTGGCTTCGCCGAAAGTACTTCCACTCGGAAAAGCAAAGAAAAAAACGTGTTTTTTTCTTTGCTTTTCGCTCGCTTATTCGTACCTTTGCGCCCCAAAAGATACAAAGAGATATGAACGGACTTTATACCATCATCCTGCTCATACTGAGCAACGTCTTCATGACGCTGGCCTGGTATGGACATCTGAAGCTTAGCGAGACGGGTGTCTCGCAGTCGTGGCCCCTACTGGGCGTCATCGTCTTCTCATGGGGCATTGCCTTCCTGGAGTACTGCTGCCAGGTGCCCGCCAACCGGCTGGGCTTCGTGGGCAACGGCGGGCCCTTCTCGCTGGTGCAGCTCAAGGTGGTGCAGGAGTGCATCTCGCTCCTCGTCTTTGCCGTCATCGCCAACATTATGTTCCAAGGCAACCACCTCCACTGGAACCATATCCTGGCCTTCCTGCTCATCGTGTGTGCAGTCTACCTCGTCTTCATGAAGTAATGGACGAACAGCAACGGCTCTACAGGCTACTCAACCAGCGATTCGTCAAGGCCATGGCCACCTACCACCTGCTTGCCGACGGTGACCGCGTGCTCGTGGGACTCTCTGGAGGCAAAGACTCGCTACTGCTCACCGAATTGCTCGCTAAGCGTAGCCTCATACACCATCCACGCTTCGAAGTAGAAGCTGTACACGTGAAGATGGAAAACGTAAGCTACGCGTCAGGTATCTCCTACCTCCAATCCTTCTGCGACCAACTCCACGTGAGGCTTCACGTGGTGACCACACGCTTCGATACTATTCCCGATGGCGAAAACAGCGACCAAGCTATTGATGGTGGTGTCAAAGCAAACTACAACCAAATGAGGCGCAAGCAGAAACAGCCCTGCTTTCTCTGCTCCTGGTATCGCCGCAAGGCCTTGTTCAACCTCGCCCAGCAGCTCGGATGCAACAAGATTGCCCTGGGACACCACCGCGACGACTTCATCCACACTGCCCTGATGAATCTCTTCTATCAGGGACGATTCGACACCATGGCTCCCAAGCTTGACATGAGGCGCATGCCGTTGGCCATCATTAGACCCCTCTGCCTAATCGACGAGACCGACATTAGCCACATGGCAGAACTGAACCACTATGAGAAACCCCAGCGGCTGTGCCCCTACGAGCATTTGAGCCAACGCGACACGCTGGCGCGAATGGTCGATGAGATGGAAAGGGTCAACCCCGAGGTGCGCCACTCAATCTGGAGAGCAATAGAAGCACAGCTTTTTAGTCCAATAGCTCATCCTGCAAAATGAGCCTCGCACACCATTCTTTATGCGTTGAAAAAAAGGAGGAAACCAGTGTTTGATGTCACAATGTCTCACGTAATCTATTTGACAATCATTTAACAATCAGGCGATGTGACATTGTGACATTGAAAACGGAGAATTAATCACAGGGTAGGAATTAGGCTGTTCAAGTTTTTGTTCCCGTTTTGTAAAGTTACAGGCCCTAAACTTCCAACCATGCGAAACTATTTGAACATCTGTTCGAGTAGTGGTATCTCTATGCGCCCGCGGTGTAGGGTGAGCAGTTGCTGTTGCTGCATGAGGTTGAGGGCGCGACTTACGTCAAGTCGACTGTCGTTCAGCTCTTGTGCAAGACGACTCATGAGTATGCGGAAGGTCTTCGGGCCGGCAGGATATACGCAGTGCGAAATGAAGAAACGTATGATGCGCTGAGTCAGCGTTTCCGGGAATCGTCTCCAGGGCTGTGCCGACAGCTTCTGCGTCTGGGTGGCGAAGATACCGAGCAGATTGAGCCTGAACACAAGGAAATCCTCGCTCAGCCTGACCACCTCCTCCTTTTCCAGCTGTATCAAGCTCACGGCTGTAGCCGCTGTGTACGAGTGGGTATAGCGCTGGTTGTAGCCGAAGATGGCTTCGGGCTGTATGAGGTAGGGAGCCTCGACGGTCTCTTCAACAGAGTAGGCATGGTCTGCCGAGGTAGTCACAATCCTTATGCGTCCGCTGATGAGGAAGTGCAGGTGAGTGGCAGCCTGTCCGTCGGTCACTATCGTCTTGCCTGCCTCGGCCTTGTGGAAGCCGAAGCGCGTATGGCCAGCAACGATTTCGAGGGCGTCACGGCTCATGCCCTGGAACAGTGGGAACTGGAGTAGCTGTTCGTAGAGTTGCAACATGGCAAGAAGCGTGGTGTCTTGTCGGTTTTGTGGGAATGGTCTCGGCGGCAAAACCGCCGAGCACAGTGGAGGCAGGAGGCATCTCGGCGGCAAAACCGCTGTGCACAGTGGAGGCAGGAGGCATCTCGGCGGCAAAAGCGCCGAGCACAGTGGAGGCGGTTATTGCTGGCCTATCTTGTCTTTGAGCTGTGGCGAGTACCATGTGGCGTAATCGCCGTTTGGCGCATTATAGATGAGGTAGGCCATGAGCTCTGGATGACGGCTGAGCAGCTCCTTGGCACGATCCATCCCCATCACCATGAACGCCGTGGCATAGGCATCGGCGGTGGCACAGTCGGCCGCAATCACGGTAGCCGAGAGCAGCGAATGGCTTACGGGGTAGCCAGTTGCGGGATTGATGGTATGGGCATATTTCTTGCCTCCCTTGTAGTAGAAGTTGCGATAGTTGCCGCTGGTAGCCAAGGCCATGTCCTTGACGTTGATTACTGTAAACACGTCGTTGTCTATGGCCAGCGAGTCGTCGGTTGGCGTGGTGATGCCTATCCGCCACGGCTGCTGACGAGGATTGACGCCCTTGGCCACCACCTCGCCTCCAATCTCGACCATGAAGTTTTCCACTCCGTTTTGCTGAAGCAGCCGGGCTATACGGTCTACGCCGTAGCCTTTGGCTATGGCCGAGCAGTCGAGCATCATCTGGGGATTGTCCTTCACCACCATTCCCTCGTCGGTGAGCTTCACGCGTTGGTAACCAATGATGGCACGCAGGCTATCGACGGCGGCTGCGTTGGGCATGGAGCCGCCCTTGAAGCCGAAGCCCCAGGCATTGACCAGCGGAGCTACGGTGATGTCGAAGGCACCGTCGGTCTGCCGTGATATTTCCATGGCCAGTCTGAACACGTCGGTGAACAGGCTGTCGGCCTTGACAGGGCGGTTGTGGTTGACTGCAGAGATGACTGACTGCTCGTTGAAGGGAGAAAGTGACGTGTCGACATGCTTGAGTTCCTCGGCAATGAGCTTGCCAAGGTCGTTGGGCGACTGGTATTTGACACTATAGGTGGTGCCAAAGATTAAACCCTTGTTCTCCTGGTAGGGCTTAGAGCTGTCCTGGCTGCTCTTCCGCAATATGAGTACAGTGCCCACGATGAGTAGCGTGAGAAAGGGCAGTTGCCAGATGAGGCGTTTCTTCATAGGGATAGTCGTTTTTTGTGTGTATTTTTTTTCGGAGCTTCTCGGCGGAAAAACCGCCGAGCACAGTAGAGGCGTGCATTGCGGCGGCAAAACCGCCGAGCACAGTAGAGGCAGGCATTGCGGCGGCAAAACCGCCAAGCACAGTGGAGGCGGGCATTACGGCGGCAAAACCGCCGAATACGGTGGACTAAATGTCGACGATGAAGTTGAAGGAACCTCCGAGCCGCCCATCGCCGGCAACGCCATATCCGGGCACGTACCAGGTGTTACCTAAGACGCCGTCGCTGTGGAACAGTCGTCTCTTGTAGCGCACCGACCACCCCAGGTGAATTGGCCCGACAATCTTGGCATCGACACCGAAGACAACCTCGAGCCAATGTTGTGAGCACTTGTCGCCAAAGATGCCAAAGCCGGTATCCCACTGCCAGACGGGGTCTTTGAAATCCTCGCGCCAGAGGTCGATCTTGTACGACGTGAAGGCATAGCGGAAACCGGCAAAGAGCCTGTTGGCCTGGTGCTTCTTCCTGAGCAGGTTGAAGTCGAGGCCCACGCGATAGTAGGGTGCCGCCGTCTTGTAGGAAAGTCCCGTCACCTGGTCGTGGTCGTGGTTGGCCTTGCCGTAGCCTACTTCTATGATAGGAAACCACTGGTCGTGCAAGTTCAGGCGCACGGCTCCCTCGTATTGTCCGTAGTCGCTCAAGGCCAGCAAGCCAGCGCCAAAGAGGTCGAACGACACTTGGAAGCCACGCATCACAGGCACCGAGTCGCGCTCGAGGCTGAACAGTTTCTGCGCCCTCGTGCCAGATGCGGCGATTAGGAGCAGCAGGCTAATGGCGAGCCTTGAGATAGAGATAGAAATGCTGTGCTTTGGCATCGTAGTCTACGGTATGGTTGTTGATGACAATAGAGTCCAGCCCGTGGGCGGTGTAGCGTATGTCAGTTATTTCGTGGAAGTAGGCAGCGCTGCAGTCCACCGACTCGAAGTGAGGCATGTTCTCCTTCTTTATCCACACCGTGTCGACTGTCTCCACGGTGTCTCTCCTGAGTTTGAAATAGAGCGTGTCCTCGGGGTTGGTATAGCCTATGGGGAGGCTGAATGTGCTGCCGTTGACGAGCTGGTTGAGGATGAGTGTGTCCTTGCCGCTGCGCTGGCGAGTGTACACGTCGATGGTGTCGCCGTTCAGGGTGTAGTCGCCCTGCACAGAGTCTTTCAGTGCGTAGTAGGTGTTCACCGTGTTTTGCACGGGGCAGTCTATGGTGCTACAGCTGGTGAGGATGGCTGTCAGGAGCAGCGTCAGCAAAAGTGTTGGCTTTCTTCTCATGTCTGTATTCGTTGCTGTGGCCCTATTGTGTCAGATAGTTTCCGCTATCTGGTAGTCATTGCGGTTTTGCGACGAGCGGCTGATGAGGTCGCCCAGGAATCCTGTGAGGAAGAGCTGCGTTCCTATGACCATCATGGTGAGTGCTATGTAGAACCAAGGCGAGTTGGTTACCAGTCGCTGTGGTATGTCGTTGGCCAGGCACCACAGCTTGTCAGCGCCAATGATGAAGGCAGCCAGGAATCCCACCATAAACATGAGTGTGCCCAGGAATCCAAACACATGCATGGGCTTCTTTCCAAAGGTCGACAGAAACCACAGGGTGAGCAGGTCGAGATAGCCATTGACGAAGCGGTTCCAGCCCATGAACTTCGACGCGCCATATTTGCGGGCCTGATGGTGAACCACCTTCTCGCCTATTTTCTCGAAGCCAGCCTGCTTGGCCAGGTAGGGCATGTAGCGGTGCATCTCGCCGTAGACCTCAATGTTCTTCACCACGTCGAGCCGATAGGCCTTGAGTCCGCAGTTGAAGTCGTGCAGGTTCTTAATGCCGCTCACCTTGCGCGCCGTGGCGTTGAAGAGCTTGGTGGGCAGGGTCTTCGACAAGGGGTCGTAGCGCTTCTGCTTGTATCCGCTCACCAGGTCGTAGCCTTCACTCTTGACCATGCGGTAGAGTTCGGGTATCTCGTCGGGCGAGTCCTGCAGGTCGGCATCCATGGTGATGACCACGTCGCCCTGGGCTTGCTCGAAGCCGCAGTACAGGGCAGGACTCTTGCCGTAGTTGCGCCGGAACCTGATGCCCCTCACCTTGTCGGGCTTCTGGCTGTGAAGGTCGCTTATGACCTGCCACGAGTGGTCGGTGGAGCCATCGTTGATGAAGATTACCTCATAGGTGAACCCCTCTTGGTTCATCACGCGCTCTATCCAGGCGTAAAGCTCGGCTATCGACTCCTCTTCGTTATACAGGGGGATTACTATTGATATGTCCATTGTTGTTGTCGTTGTTGTTGTCTTGTCTGCGCATGACCGCTGCTATGGGCAGTCCCAACACTATGCCGGCCAAGATGTTCACGGTGAGCATGTTGAGCACAAAGTCTATGGGCCTTGTCTGCTCCATCAAAGCCATGCTCTCGGCCACCTGGTCGCCCAGGCCCAATTGGCTCAACGCCAGCTGGTTCTCTGGCGAGCTGAGCAGCTTGCCAAGTGCCATGGCCAGATAGCCCTTGTCCATATAGGCCAGGTAGACATACTGAACCAAGGCCAGCAGCACGCCGCCATAGAAGAACACGAGCACGGCGTATGCCCATCCTCGCTTCAGTGAGATGATGCCTTGACGGGCT
>Ga0247608_10008943_pt1 | contig 10030 bp, 5 predicted proteins | sample 176DNAGHGlowgp2_FD_193490 | JGI IMG/M metagenome (GOLD analysis project Ga0247608, IMG submission 193490) | Sheep rumen microbial communities from Palmerston North, Manawatu-Wanganui, New Zealand - 1766 DNA GHGlow gp2 | ecosystem: Host-associated > Mammals > Digestive system > Stomach > Rumen ... | reverse complement strand
AACAATTAATTGATTTGCGGCATGGAAAACTGCCAAATGAAACTGATTAAATGAAAAAGCTATAACTCTTCATTTACTGGAAGATGTACTTTGATGGGCAGCTGTACTGATTTGAGCCATTCTGATTTATTTCTTCCATTGGAATTTCATAGATTCAATTCTTTCAATAGGAATTTGTATATTCATTTTCTATAATGCTTGTGTACTACTTAAATGAATTATTGATATTTTCTTAGAAAAAACTCCAAAAGATATTTCATATGAAAAATTGATATCTCATGTTAAGAATTTATCATGAATCAAAGATGCACACCATATGCATGTTTGGACTTTAGATGGAGAAAAGAATTATCTTACTATTCACGCATTGATAGATAAAAAATTATCAGCAGATGATATAATGAAACTTAAAAAAGATATAAAATCTGAATTAAAAAAACAATGAATCCATCATAGTGTGATTGAATTTGAACGAGAAGATGAACATTGTGATGAATGAGAATTCTGTAATGAATAATTAGCGAAATAAACAATTATATTATACCTATAAACTTTTGTCAAAAAATGATTTGACAATAATTTTTATATTCTTATACAACGATTAGATTTATATAAAAATATGGGTGGGTTATGAAAAGAATAGTATTTCACATCGATGTTAATTCAGCTTTTCTATCACGATCAGCTAAACAAGTTTTAGAAAAAGGTTATAAGATAGATATAAGAAATATAGTTTCTGTCGTATGAGTTCAAGAAACTAGAAAAGGTTTTGTACTCGCCTGCTCTATTCCTGCTAAGAAGAAATGAATCTATACTACAATGAGAATAACAGATGCTAAAAAGCTATGTCCTGAGTTAAAAGTTGCACCTCCCGATTATGAATATTATAAAAAATGTTCAGATCAAATGATGAATATAATTAAATCTAAATTTAAATTATTTCAGCAATATAGTATAGATGAATGTTTCGTTGAATACGATGAAGATATGCAAAAGATATATTGAGATCCAGTAAGAGTAGCTAATGAATTAAGAGAATATATTAATCAGAAATGCTGATTTACAGTTAATGTTTGAATAGGTAATAACAAGTTTCTAGCAAAAATGGCTTCTGATTTTGAAAAGCCTAATAAAGTTCATACTTTATATATCAATGAAATAGAAGAGAAACTATGGCCTTTACCTATAGGAGATCTCTTTTGATGTTGAAGAAAAACTGAGCCAGTATTAAAGAAGATGTGAATTAATACTATTTGAGATTTAGCTAAAAAAGATAAAGCTCTAATTAAAGCTAAGATAGGAAGTTATTGAACTATCTTACACGATAACGCTAATTGAATAGATAATACAAAAGTAGAAGATACTTATGAAGATAGAAAATGTATTTGAGCTTCTTCAATTACAAAAAAAGATACTAAAGATAGGGATTATATACTATCGTTTTATCAATGATTCTCGGAGATTTTAGCTTTATCTTTAAAAGATAGAGATCTAGCATGAGATAGATTAACTGTCCACATCAGATATACAGATTTCTCTTATAAATCTCATCAAATGAAACTTCATAATCCAATTAATACAATAGAAGAATTATATACTTACGCCACAAAGTTATTCGATGAATTACGAGATTTAAAAGATGTGAACTTAGTTTGAATGAGTATAAGTGGACTGCAAGATGTAAGGTTTAAACAAGGGGCTTTGTTTTAAAAATAAACCATAGGTTTTTCTATTAAGAATTACGTTTTATAGCTTGAAAAATATCGAGATATTTCTATAAAAATTAGAGCACATATTTTTGTGTTTTCTTTTTTAGTAATTGGGTGGGTTATAATGGCTGAAAAAGAGGCAAAAGCTAGAATTAAAATCAATAAACTCTTAGAGGAATCTTGATGGAGATTTTTTGATGAATGAGATAAAAAAGCTAACATATCACTTGAAACTCATATAACAGAATTATGAGATAATTTTGAAAAAATAAAAGATTGATTTATTGATTACTTGCTATTGAATGACAGACAATTCCCTATTTGTGTATTAGAAGCAAAAAGAGAAGAAAAAGATCCATTAGTATGAAAAGAACAAGCAAGATGATATGCTAAATCTCAAAACGTTAGATTTGTTATTCTTTCAAATTGAAATATTCATTACTTCTGGGATATGGAGAAATGAAATCCTACAAGAATTTTACGTATTCCTTCTCTTCAAGAGCTTGAACAACAAAGTTCTACTAAACCAGAACCTCAGAAAATTGTAGATATAAACGTTGACTTTGATTTTATAGCTAGAACTCAGAATTCTAAATTCGATGAAGATCCTAGATGGAAAGATGAATCTAAAAGATGACAATATATAGAAGATACTTGATTGAGACTATTAAGACCATACCAAATAAATGCAATTAAAGCTGTTCAAAATGCGGTTAGTGAATGAAAGAATAGATTTCTTTGGGAGATGGCAACATGAACTGGAAAAACTTTAACTGCAGCTGCAATTATAAAATTATTTTTAAGATCATGACAAGCTGAAAGAGTATTATTCCTCGTTGATAGATTAGAGTTAGAGAATCAAGCCAAAATAGACTTTATTAAATATCTTTGAAATGATTATAAAACAGTAGTTTACAAAGAAAATAGAGAGGATCGAATACAAGCAGAAATTGTTATAACTACGATTCAATCAATATCACATAACAATAAATATCTAACTAAATTTACGCCTTCTGATTTTGATCTTATTATCTCAGATGAAGCACATAGAAGTATAAGTTGATCTAATAGAGCTATTTTTGAATATTTCCTATGATATAAATTATGATTAACTGCTACTCCAAAAGACTATCTCAAAAACTTAGATAAAAAGAAAGTTTCAGAAGAAGATCCAAGACAAATAGAAAGAAGAGAATTACTTTCAACATATAAAACATTTTGATGTGAAAGTTGAGAGCCTACTTTTAGATATTCTTTACTTGATTGAGTTAAAGAATGATATTTAGTTAATCCAATTACATTAGATTGTAGAACTGAGATAACTACTCAACTACTTTCTGATGAATGATATGCAGTAATGCAATATAATGATGAATGATGAGAAGATGAAGTAATTTACAACTGAAAGAATTTTGAAAAAACATTCTTCTCGGATGAAACTAATTTATCTTTTTGTAAAACATTTATAGAAAACGCAGAAAGAGATCCAATTTCTGGAGAAATCGGTAAAACAATATTCTTCTGTGTATCTAGAAAACATGCTACTAAAATAACTCAAATATTGAATGAATTAGCTCATGAAAAGTTTCCATGAAAATATAATTCGGATTTTGCTATACAAGTAACTTCAGATATTCCAGATGCTCAGCAATTTGCTATCAATTTTTCAAATGATAATTTATTATGACATACTAGATTCTTAGAATGATATTCTTCTAGTAAAGCAAGAGTATGTGTTACAGTATGAATGATGACGACATGATATAACTGTCAAAATATATTAAATCTTTGCCTTGCTAGGCCTATATTCTCCCCTTCTGATTTTGTACAAATAAAATGAAGATGAACAAGAAAATATACGTTCCAATACGATTTTAAAAACTGATCAGATAAATTACATAAGGAAGAAAAGAAAACTCATTTTAAACTTTTCGATTTTTTTGCCAACTGTGAATACTTTGAAGATAAATATCCATATGATGAAGTATTAAAATTACCTAGAGTTAAAAAATGAAAATGATGAGAATGACCTGAGCCTCCACTTCCTCCTATTCCACCAAGACCTTGATTTGAATCAGATATATTTGATTCAATGAAAGAAATCAAAACGATGGTAATCGGTGAAAATTGAATGAGAATTGATAGAGAATTATATACTTCTTGATTTGAAAAAACGGTTAAAGAACATTTTAATAATTCAGAAGAATTTAAAGAAGCAGTTAATAACCGAAATTATGATGAAATGGAAAATTATGTAAGATCTAATATCTTCGATAAACCTGATAACTATTACGATATTATAAAATTAAGAGAATGATATAAGGAAAAGACTGATCGTATGCTTTGATTATGGGAAATCTTAGATTTAATATTTTGAAAAATAGACCATTTCAAAACTAAAGATGACATAGCACAGGAAGAATTTGATAAATTTATCGTTAGTAATAGCTTTATTGATCAATCAAAATTCTATGCAGCAAAAGAGTTTTTCAAAAGTTATCTAGTAAATAACAATTTTAAAGAAAATGTTGATTCTAAAAATTATAAAGAATATGCAGATCAACCAGAGATTTATAATATTTTTAAAGTATTAGGTACAGCAACTATGAATGAAATGGTTGATTATATAAAGGATAATGTAAATGAAAGAAATTTTAAATAATAAAAATCTATAAATGTTAAATTCAGAAATGAAAAAAAGAATTGATGATGCAAGAGATATTCTTGTTTGAAAAATTCCTGTACCTTCTCAACAAATCGAACAAATAACGATAGCCCTCATCTATAAATTTATGTCAGATATCGATAAGCAAGATAAGGAACTTTGAGGTGATTGATTTTTCCAATTAGAATATGAACAATATTCTTGGGATAAAGTAATGGATAGAAAACTCTGATGACAAGAAAGATTAAAATTATATAGTGAATGACTGGATAATTTGGATAAAAATCCATATTTACCCCAAATGTTCCGTGATATTTTTAAAAACGCATACCTTCCATTCAAAGATCCAGCAACTTTAGATATGTTTTTGAAACAAATAGATAAATTTAGTTATGATCATAGTGAAGATTTATGAGACGCTTTTGAATATCTACTTTCAACTGCATGAAGTCAATGAGATGCTGGACAGTTCCGTACACCAAGACATATAATTGATTTTATCGTTTCTATCGTTCAGCCTGAATTTAACGATACTGTATTAGATCCTGCCTGTTGAACAGCTTGATTCTTAATTAGTGCTTATAAATATATTCTAAATCAAAATAAAGATAAAGTAGCATGAGATAAACTTAGTTTAACACAGAAAAAAAGTCTTACCGAACATTTTGTTGGATACGACATATCTCCAGAAATGGTAAAACTTTCTTTAGTAAATATGTATCTTCATAATTTTGGTAATCCTAAAATTTACGAATATGACACTTTAAGTGATGATAGTAAATGGGATAATAGATTTGATTGTATTCTTGCAAATCCTCCTTTTATGACTCCGAAATGATGAATACAACCCCATAATAGATTTAGTATCAAAGCAAGCAAATCTGAAGTTCTTTTCGTTGATTATATGATTGAGCACTTAAATCCTAATTGAAAAGCTTGAATTGTAGTACCTGAATGAATTATTTTTCAATCTGCAAATGCATATAAAAATTTGAGAAAGAAAATGATAAAAGAGAACTTTCTTTGGGCTGTTGTTAGTTTGCCAACATGAGTTTTTCAGCCTTATAGTTGAGTAAAAACTTCAATTCTCCTTTTTGACCAAGAATTATCAAAAAAAACAGACAAAATTCTTTTTGTAAAAGTTCAAAATGATGGGTTTGATTTGTGAGCGCAGAGAAGACCTATCAATAAAAACGATATACCAAAAGCTACAGAAATACTATTACAATACAAAAAAGATTTATTAGTTTGAAATGAGATTAATTTGTTAGATTCAGAAATGAATTTATTGGTAACAAAAGAAAAAATAGAAGAAAATTCTGAATTTAATTTGAGTATGGATAGATACAGAGAAACTTGACCAACCTCTACACAATATGAAATTATTAAATTGTCTGAAGTTGCAACTATTTCATCTTGAAATTCAGCACCACAAGATGAATCATTATATGAAAACTGAATTTATCCTTTTTTTAGGACATCAGATGTATGAGAAGTCCACCTTTCAGATAATTTATGCAAAACAAGAGATTATCTAAATGAAGAATGAATTATCTGACTAAAATTATTCAAAAAATGAACAATATTGTTTCCTAAAAGTTGAGCTTCTACTTTTTTGAATCACCGTGTAATAATGTGAGTTGATTGATATGTTGTAAGTCATCTTGCAACAATAGAAGCAATAGATTGAAAAGTATTATGAAAGTATTTGTATTATGTATTAACATTTGTAGATGCTAAATCATTATGTGCTGAACAGGGATATCCATCATTAAGAACCACTGAAATATGAAATATAGAGATTCCACTTCCACCGCTTGAAGTTCAAGAAAAAATCGTGGCAGAATTGGATGGTTATCAGAAAGTGATAGATTGAGCAAAAATGATAGTGGACAACTACAAACCTACGATTAAAATCAATCCAGATTGGGAGATGGTAAAATTTTGAGATTTATATTTAGAACCTTCTAAAAACTGATTAACAAAACCAACTAGTGTTAGAGGAAGCTGATATAAAATGGTAAATATGGGAGAACTTTTTGCAAATGACAAAATATGAAATATTGATATGGAATTAGTTCCATTAACTGATTCTGAAAAAACTAAAAATTGATTACAAGAAAATGATCTTTTATTCGCCAGACAGTCTCTTACAATACAATGAGCTTGAAAATGTTCAATTGTTACAGAAATTAGAGAGTATACAACATTTGAATCTCATATAATTAGAGTTAGATTAAAAAATAATGTTGTTAATCCATATTTTTATTTTTATTATTTAAATTCTGAGAATTCTCCTGTTAAAAGCATAGTAACATATAATTGACAAGCCTGAATAAGATGAAGTGAGTTATCAGAATTGTCGGTTTTTTGTCCACCTTTGGACGTTCAGAATCAAATCGTCGCAGAGATAGAAAAAGAGGAAGCCATGGTTGAAAATGCTAAGCAATTAATTGAAGTCTTCGAAAAGAAGATTAAAGATAAAATTGATGAAATATGGGGAAAGTAGTTTAAAAAATAATATTAAGAATTAACTATATACATAAAAATAAAAATTAAGTTTTCAATTATAATTATTAATAAATTAAAATGGAATCTAAATTTGATTTTTTAGCTGAACAAGAATTTGATGAACCTTTAATAGATTCTTTTGCTGTTAGAATACATTTTTTGTATTTATGAAAAGATGCTCGTGAATTCCTTTTTCAAAATTATAAAGAAGCTATTTCTCAAGTAGAAAAAAATCCAAATAATATCATCAAAGAAATGGAAAATAGTTTATTAAGACATGTAGATAAAGTTTGAAAATATACGGAAGAATGAAAATATGAAATGTATAGCACATACTGAGAAGTTATCTCGGAAACAGAATTATGAGATTGAAAAACATATGTTATAGCCGATATTCATCTAGATATACTAGATCAACAATGAATAGATTTTTATGTAATAGAAAAATTTATACAACAATTTATTAATAATTTAAATAAATCCAAATTAGTTGAATTTGTTTGGGTTTTTAGAGATGATTGGCAATTAGTAAATTATAAGATGATATACGAACAAATTTATAAAATAGAAATGAGGTATAGAGAGTTCGTATCAGAAATTTTTTTGAAAAGATATTACCCAGAAAAAGATAATTTAATATATGGTTTGTGAAAAGATAAAGTTAAAAGGATTATGAAAAGAATTGATAAAAATGATGAATGTGCTGATGTAAAATTTAAAAAGATAAGAGAAAAAAATGAAAATATCTTTTTTTACTTACTATTTTCAGATTATTCTCACTTATTAGAATTAATAGATTTAGAAAATAGTAGTAAAGAACTAAATAATATATTAAAATCGTCCGAAAATCTTGATAATTGGAAAAAAACGGCATTTACATGAATAACTAATGATTGGGATATAAATTTTCTAGAATCTACAAAACAAGATTTATTGAATCTAGAGACTGTAAGAAACTCAATTATGCACTATAGATTATTAACTGAGGAAGACTTAAGAAAATACTCAATTTCGAGGGAAAATCTTTTAAAACAGTTCAGTCTTTTTGAAGAATGAGAAGATGGATTATATTTATGATTAGTTGTGTGAAAATACTATGAAGTCAGGATGCCTGTATGAGATTTTGAAGTGTGAAAAAAATATAAACTAAAATATTGGGACGGGAATGATGCTATTTTTATAACAGATGAATGAAAAGAAATTCGTTTTGCAGATAAAGAAGTCTCTGAATATTTTAAAATTTAGAATTTTATTAATAATTCTACAAGTTTATAAACTGAAGTGTAAGGTTCATAAAAATACAACTTAACATTAGGATCTACATTTTTTATATTTTTCTCCGCAGTTTTTGCATTTTTTATTGCTGTTAGTGTCTTATCTTTTAATTTTTCATAAATCATTGTATCATTTTTTATATATTCACAACCTAACAATTTTGTTAATTTTTTAACATATTTATCTACGGTTTGTCATGATTGACTAAATACCATAAAATGCATTAAAAATCGAACTTCTATTGAAATATTACTTATCAATATTTTTATATTATTATTTTCTCCCATATTAAAAGCATTAATTATTTGTTGTTCCGTGTTATTACCAGAATCTCTATCTATAATAACATAAAATTTATCATTTCCGTCAAGATTTCATTTATTATTATTTTTCATCTTTACAACTTTATCAACCAAACTTTCTGCATTTAAATTCATAAATTTAGTTTCTATTTTTATATTTGTTTTATCACGTAATAAATTTCTGAATCCATTAAAGTAATTCTCTTCTGATTTTCACGAACAAAAAATAATATATGTTTGACGTACTTTTCTAACTCCTTCTTTTCTCCTCCTAGTTCGCATTGTTTTATTCTAAACTAAAATAAAGAATCTCATGAGAAAGATGGGATTGCTCAATATCTTCACTTCAAGTATTGTTTTTCAATGTCTTGGTTTGATCTTTCTTTAAATTCAAGTAAGGAGTATAAGTTACTAGCTCAAAATTGATTTTTTTCAACAAATCGTATCTGATCCCTCCTGAACAAAGATTTTGTATCTAATAAACTGGTATCATGTGTATTTAATATAAATTGTCATCAAACATTGGAACTATGAATAGTTTCAATAATATTTCTTGTTAAATCAGGGTGTAAACTTTTATCAAATTCGTCCCAAAATAAAACATAATCTTCTTTCATAACATTATAAATAGTTCCCGCTATATTAAAAATTCATTTAGTTCACATTGATTCATAATCGTATGGAATATTAAACTCTCAGGTATTAAGACCATCAGAATATAAATTATGTGAAAAAGATTTTTTTGAAACTTTAAATTTTGTATTTTCATTAAATTCTAATCCAAATTGAGATAAACTAATCAAAGTATTTTGTTTTTGTTGGTCTGTTAGATCTTTAAATAATACGTCATTAGTTTCACGATAAAAATCTTTTATTGAAAAATCAGCTTTTTTAACAAGATTTATTAAAAACTTTTTAAATTCTCAATTTTTATCATTATTTAACATCTCTTGGGTGTCAAATTCATTTTGTATTCAATCCATGAATATATAGATTCTCCTAAAATAGTCGTATACACTAAGAGCTTCTTCTATATTTTTGTCAGCACAAACAGATAAAACAAGTTGATTTTCTCTTATTTCAGGTATTAATTTTTTTGCTCTATTAAAATATATTGAATCAAAACTTATATTTTCATTTTTCCTATCTATTAAAATGGTAGGTTTAGAAGTATAATATCAAACAAGTTTTTCTTCGATTATTTTTTTAACATTTAATTTTATATAATATTTGTAGTGTATATTTTTATGTGTTACAAAACTAATTGATAATTCTGTTGGTTTCATTTGCATCTCTTTATCCAATAAGAATGGAGACAATCTCATCCATTGGGGATAAGTAACTGAATCAAATTGTTCTTTTGGATTAAATTTATGAGAAAATAAAACTAAATTTTTTAAAAAGAGAACAGCTCTTAATATAGTTGATTTTCAACTAGCATTTGGTCAATATATAACGGTCGTTTTAAGTAATCTTTCATGTCAATTTTTTAATTTTATAAAATTCTCACTTAATTCATCTTTTTTAATACTTTTTCATTCAACCATGCTCAAAACTGACTCATCTTT
>Ga0247608_10008942_pt1 | contig 10030 bp, 10 predicted proteins | sample 176DNAGHGlowgp2_FD_193490 | JGI IMG/M metagenome (GOLD analysis project Ga0247608, IMG submission 193490) | Sheep rumen microbial communities from Palmerston North, Manawatu-Wanganui, New Zealand - 1766 DNA GHGlow gp2 | ecosystem: Host-associated > Mammals > Digestive system > Stomach > Rumen ... | reverse complement strand
AGTTCGCTCAGCCTCTGTTCGAGTTCTCTGGCGCTTGCTCAGGTTGCGGTGAGACGCCTTACGTGAAGCTGATCTCTCAGCTCTTCGGTGATCGTCAGATGATTGCCAACGCTACCGGTTGTTCTTCTATCTACTCTGCTTCTGTTCCTTCTACACCTTACACGAAGAACGAGAAGGGTCAGGGTCCTGTATTCAACAACTCACTGTTCGAGGACTTCTGCGAATTCGGTCTCGGTATGGCTCTTGGTAACAAGAAGATGAAGGAGCGCGTGGCTAAGCTGCTGCAGGAGATGATCGATGGCGATAAGGCCAGCGCTGAGTACAAAGAGCTCGCTGCTGAGTGGATCGCTAACAAGGACGATGCCGACAAGACCAAGGAGATTGCTCCGAAGCTTCGTGCTTGCATCGCAGAGAGTGCTGCCAAGGGTTGTCCTATTTGCAAGGAGCTCCAGACACTGGATCACTACCTCGTAAAGCGCAGCCAGTGGATCATCGGTGGTGACGGTGCTTCTTACGATATCGGTTACGGCGGTCTCGACCACGTGATTGCTTCTGGTGAGGACGTTAACATCCTCGTGCTCGATACTGAGGTTTACTCTAACACTGGTGGTCAGGCTTCTAAGGCTACACCGCTCGGTGCTATCGCTCAGTTCGCTGCTCAGGGTAAGCGCATCCGCAAGAAGGATCTGGGTATGATCGCTACCACTTACGGTTATGTATATGTAGCTCAGATTGCTATGGGCGCTGACCACGCTCAGACCCTCAAGGCTATCCGTGAGGCTGAGGCATGGCACGGTCCTTCAATCATCATCGCTTACGCTCCTTGTATCAACCACGGTCTGAAGGCCAAGGGCGGTATGGGTAAGAGCCAGGCTGAGGAGAAGAAGGCTGTGGAGTGCGGCTACTGGCACCTGTGGCGCTTCAACCCCGCCCTCATCGAGGAAGGCAAGAATCCGTTCAGCCTTGACTCTAAGGAGCCACAGTGGGATAAGTTCCACGACTTCCTGCTTGGTGAGGTCCGTTACCTGTCTGTTAAGAAGGCTTATCCCAACGAGGCCGAGGAACTCTTCGCCGAGGCTCAGAAGATGGCTCAGATCCGCTACAAGACCTACATCCGCAAAGCTGCCGAGAACTGGGAGGATTAATCCCCTACTCTATCTATAATAAGGAGCATCCACATGGGTGCTCCTTTTTTGGACTGACAAAAGACGAGATTCTGAGCCATCATAAATGACAAAAATAGTATTAATCATAGCAACAATCATGATGATGAAAACATGTAACGGAAAAGTTGTGGAGCCGGTGATCAGGCCAGCAACACAGGCAAACAGGTTCTATACGGGTGATGCCAAGGAACTGAGTGAGGAGGTGGACAGTTTCCTGGCTCTGCACAGAGGCGAAACGGTTTACAACAATGTCGCTGCGCTGATAGTGCCACATGCAGGCTATTACTATTCCGGGAATGTGGCAGCCACGGCCTATATGTCGATGCCTAAGGATAAGCCCTACAAGCGGATTTTCCTGCTAGGGCCAAGTCATCATGAATGGCTCGACGGCGCTTCGGTAAATGCAGAAGCCGACTACTACGCTACGCCACTGGGCCATGTAAAGGTTGACCATGAGACGGCTCTTCGTCTGACAGACTCTGACAGTGTCTTTTCATATCAACCCAAGGCGCACGACAGGGAACATTGTCTGGAGGTGCAGCTGCCGTTCCTGCAAAGACGGTTTGGCGAGAACGTGATGCCTTCCATCGTACCCATCATCATATCCACCAACGACTACCAAAAGCTGAAGCGGATAGCAAATGTGCTGAAGCCTTATTTTACGGAGGAAAACCTGTTTGTCATCAGCAGCGACTTCTCACACTATCCCTCGTACGAGGATGCCTGCGAAATTGATGCAAAGACGGGCAAGGCTATTGAGACTGGCAACGTGGAGCAGTTTATCGCCGTGCTGGAAGAAAACTCGCGCAGCGGTAAGCGCAATCTGGCAACAAGTGCCTGCGGCGAACTGGCCATCGTCACGCTGATGCTGATGATGGACAGTACGTATGAGGTAAAGCATCTATTGTATCAAAACTCTGGAGACGTTGACAATCAAGGGCATAATCGGGTTGTCGGTTATCATGCCTTTGCGATTCTCCGAGGGGCTTCGCAAGAGTTCGTACTATCAGACGAAGAGAAGAAAATACTGAAGGAGATTGCTTTTACAAGCATCAAGGACTCATTAGCCGGGAAACCCGTTGCACAGCCAATTCTCAATTCTCAATATCCAGTTCTCAATTCCAAGTGCGGTGCATTTGTGTCTTTACACAAACAAGGCCGTCTTCGCGGTTGCATCGGACACTTCGGTGAGGATGTGCCCTTGCACGAGATCGTGGCTGAGATGGCTCGAGCTGCCGCCTTTGAGGATCCAAGGTTCATGCCTGTCACGATGGATGAGCTGAAAGATATAGACATCGAGATCTCCGTGCTAACACCCATGCGGCGCATACAGAGTCTGGACGAGTTTGAGCTGCACCGCCACGGCATTTACATCCGACGTGGCTATCGCAGCGGAACATTCCTGCCACAGGTTGCCGACGAGGTGAACTGGACGAAAGAAGAGTTTGTCAGCCACTGTGCGCAGGACAAGGCCGGCATCGGATGGGACGGCTGGCGGGATGCGGAACTCTATGTGTATGAAGCAATCGTGTTCTGATGGAGTGTAGGTATTATAAGAAAGCAGACGATGGACGGATAGAGTGTCAGCTCTGCCCGCACCACTGTCGTATGGCAAACGGCAAGACGGGACTGTGCCGTAGCAGGAAGAACAAAGGCGGAGTGCTTGTCAGCGAGGTCTATGGCAAGCCCTGCTCACTGGCCATCGATCCTATTGAGAAGAAGCCGCTATACCATTTCCATCCAGGCACTACATGTCTCTCCATGGCCTGCACAGGCTGCAACTTCCGTTGCCTTAACTGCCAGAACTATGAGATTTCCCAGGTGCAGCCATCAGAGGTTGACCATTACGACCTGTCGCCTGAAGCCGTAGTGGAGCTCTGTTTGGAGCACCACTGCCCAGGTATTGCCTACACCTACACAGAACCGCTGACCTATCTGGAGTACATCACAGACACAGCTCGGCTGGCTCACAAAGCCGGCCTTTGGAACATCCTCGTCACAGCAGGTTATGTCTGTCAGGAACCTCTGAACGACCTCCTACCCCATCTCGATGCTGCCAACATCGACCTGAAATCGTTCAGCGACGACATTTATATGAAAGTTAGCGGTGGCCACCTGCAACCAGTCCTCGATACCATCCTTGCGATGCATGGCGCTGGTGTATGGATAGAACTGACCAACCTCATCATCCCTGGAGTAAACGATGACAGGCAGATGATTCGAAAGATGTGCCGCTGGATAGCAGCCAACGGCCTTTCCGACAATCCCTTGCACTTCAGCCGATTCTTCCCAAAATATAAGATGAGGAACATTCCTCCGACACCTCTCCAGACCTTGAAGGAGGCGGAACAGATTGCCCTCGAAGAGGGTATCAAATATGTGTACTTAGGAAATGTTTAACAAAAAAGAAGATTATACATTTGCACCAATGGCAGCACAAAAGTCAGGTCTGACAGCCAACAGAGGCCCCATCATTCACGGTCTGCGCGACGGCATTCCCATTGCAATGGGTTATTTCGCTGTAGCCTTCTCACTGGGCATCATCGCGGCGAAGGCAGGACTGTCGGCCCCTGAGGGATTCCTAAGCAGCTTCTTCACCCGAGCATCTGCTGGTGAATATGGCACTTACACGCTGGTAGCTGTACAGGCAGCTTATGCGGAGGTGATTGCCATGTGCCTGGTGGCCAACCTGCGCTATATGCTGATGAGTGCTGCCCTCTCTCAGAAGATTGCGCCCGGCACATCGTGGGTGAAACGGTTGCTTATGGCCTGTTGTGTGACCGACGAGGTGTTTGGCATCTCCGTCGCCCATCCGGGTTACACGCCGCCTGCATACACTTACTCTGCCGCCCTGATATCCACATTGTTCTGGGCCTCGGGCTGTGCGGTAGGCATCATTGCCGGCAGTCTGTTGCCCCAGCCGATAGTGACGGCCCTGAGCATGTCGCTCTATGGCATGTTCCTGGCAATCATCATCCCGGCAGCCCATGACGACCGTAATGTGCTCTATGCTCTGATGGCCAGTTTCGTGTTGAGCGGACTGTGCGCTGTGGTACCTGTGGTGAGCCATTGGAGCAGTGGCATGCGTACGGTGGTGCTTACAGTTGTAATTTCAGCCATAGCCGCATGGCTTAGACCGATAAAGACGGAGGACGATGGAACAGCATAGCACAATCATATATATCCTTCTGGCCATTGTCGTCACCAACCTGATTCGCGTAACGCCCATGGTGCTCATCAAGGGGCAGATCCACAATCGCTTCGTACGCAGTTTCCTTTATTATGTGCCTTACGTGACGCTGGCCGTGATGACCTTCCCAGATATAGTTCTGACCACACCTACCCCTCTGCCTGGCATGGTGGCCCTGTTAGCTGGCATCATCGCCGCCTGGCTACGATTGGGATTGTTTCCCGTTGCCGCCATCTGTTGCATCATCGTTTATCTGATGCTATAGGAGTAAAATTGAATACATATTCTAAACGATGTTTTTTGATGGCATCAAACTCGGAAAAAGGATAGACTAAACTCCATGAAAGGTGGCTGCAAAGTCGGAGAAAGGTGGCTGCAAAGTCGGAGAAAGGTGGCAGGAAACCAATGGTTTATGGTGATTACGGCTTTTGTCTCAACGTTCCAAACAAGCAGAAGTGGAAGAGCAGTGGTAATGAAATTCAAGAAAAATCATAGAGATAATCCACTGATGTCACTTACTTTCATAAACATTATTAATTATTAGGGCGAAAGTACTAATAAATGAGTAAATGTGATTATCTTTGCATTTGATTATCAATTAAACAAAGTGCAAGAATATGAAAAAGGTATTATTAGTATTTGCTGCGCTGATAATGATGGCAGCTAAGGGTTACAGTCAAGAAATGAAAGAATCAAACATGCAAGAAGTACAATCTTATCTGAAGGAGTGCGGAGCCTTCTTCATTGCCACAACCGATGGCGATCAGCCCCGCGTGCGTCCCTTCGGCGTATCAGAGATTATCAACGGCCGCCTGTATATCATAACGGGCAAAGTGAAGGACGTTTACAAGCAGATGGACAAGAACGGCAAGTTCGAGATCTGCGCCCTGAAGAAATCGGGCAGCGAGTGGATGCGCCTGAGCGGAACACTGGTCAACGACGAGACTCTCAGTGTAAAGGAGGAATTCCTGAAACGTAATCCCGGCTTGAAGGCAATGTACAAGGCCGATGACGACAACATGGCCGTACTCTATATCACCAATGCCACTGCCCGTTTCTGTTCATTCTCCGCACCTGAAAGGAAGGTAAACTTCTAAAAAGGATAGGACCATGTCGTGAGACAGATGGGAACATAACGGGAAACCAAACCGACATCTGTAGATTGAGTAAGAAGATTATCCATGTAGACATGGACCAGTTCTTCGCGGCTGTAGAACAGCGCGATAATCCTGAACTGAAGGGGAAACCGATAGCTGTAGGACACGATGCCGAACGTGGTGTGGTGTCAACGGCCAGCTACGAGGCTCGTCGTTTCGGGGTACATTCGGCTCAGTCCATCCAGGTGGCTAAGCGTCTGTGTCCACAGCTGATTATTGTGGAACCTCACTTTCAACGATATAAGGAGATGTCGGCACAATTACATGAAATCTTTCACGACTACACAGACCTGATAGAACCCATCTCTCTCGACGAAGCCTTCCTTGATGTCACGGAGAATAAGAAGGGGATGGAGTTAGGCATAGACATTGCCCGTGAAATCAAGCAACGCATCCATGAGACAACAGGACTGACGGCATCAGCAGGCGTGAGCTACTGCAAGTTTCTGGCGAAGATAGCCTCTGACTGGCGTAAGCCTGATGGTTTGACTGTGATTCACCCAGACAGGGCATTAGACTTCATCGCCCAATTGAAAGTGGAAAAAATATGGGGTGTTGGTCAGAAAACAGCCGAGAAGATGCACCGCATGGGCATCTTCTCAGGTCTTGATCTCCGAAACATGTCGCTGAGCAGACTGACGCAAGAGTTCGGTAAGATGGGCCAAGTGTTCTACGATTTTTCGCGAGGCATTGATAACCGGCCTGTCATTTCCGAGTGGGAACGGAAGTCCGTCAGCTGTGAGCACACTTTCGAGACTGACATCAGCGAGAATGCCGCAGTTACCATCCATCTGTATCACACAGTACTGGAACTAGTGCGCCGTATCAAGAAGAACGGTTTCGAAGGCAGAACTTTAACATTAAAAGTCAAATTTCTTGATTTTCAACAGATTACACGCAGCATAACTGTTGATTATATTCTCCAGACAAAAGATGAGATACTGCCGTTAGCCAAGCAGTTGATGCAGAGTGTAGAGTTTCACTCCCACCCTATCCGCCTGTTAGGTTTGGGAGTTTCAAATCAGAAGAACGTCACTCTACAGGAGGAGCAGCAATGGATAGAGTTGGAACTGGAGTTTGAGCCTTGGCCTGCTTAGCAAATTCAAACAGCGACTGGGGCAAATGGCAGTAGCCCGAAGATTTATGACTGTTTCAGAAAAGGACGAGCCGCCAGTTCCTGACGATATGGAACTGGCGGCTTATCCATTATACATCTTGGTAGGCTCAGTTACTTTTTCTCTTCAGTCTTCTTTTCAGCAGTTTCGACATTCTTGGCGGGCTTGTAGCGCTTATTCAGGCCGTTGATGACATCATTCGTAATGTCGAACTTCTTGTCTGCCAGCAAGATATTGTCGCCCTGCTTGGTCAGGATCAGGCTGAACTGCTTGTCCTTGTTATAGTCTTTGAGAAAGTTCTGCAGCGAATCGCGGAGAGTTTCGTTGAACTTAGCCGTCTCAGAAGCAAGTTCGTTCTCCAGACGAGCCTGCAGTTCCTGCAGGTCGCGCTGCTGGCGCTCGATGGCAGCCTGTTGAGAGGCAGCCTGTTCGCGACTGGCGAATCCATTGTTGTTCAGCTTCTGCTGGAAGTTGTTCACGGCTGCCTGCAGGGCATTGCCTTTCTGTGTAAGGGTGTTACGAGCATTGTTCGACTTCTTCTGGAGCGTCACGCTGTAGTCCTTGGCATAGTCATACTGAGTCATCAGCGAGTCAACTTCGACATAGGCAATCTTCAAGCCTACAGCAGAAGCGTCGCCAGCGACGGGCTGCTCGTCCATCTTCGAACTAGCATTGTTGCACGATACCATCATCGCTGCGATGGCAAGTGCGGGGAGAATAAATTTCTTCATCGTTTGTTTATTGTTTAATATTCTGTTTATTCTGAGTCATCTGCGCTCCTTCTCTCATCTCGCGATCCATTTCCATCACGCACTTGATACCCCTCTCGCGCATCGCCTCAGAGTCGTGTATATGCTGTGATTTGAAGGTACCATCTTTCACAAAAAGTACCCTCACGAGGAAAAAAGCCATCGCGATAGCAATTATTAACGTCGATATGAGCAATGTCTCAATCATTTTTTATATCTTTGCGGCTGCAAAGGTACGAATAAAAGATTAAACATTAAAGATTAAACATTAAAAAATACATTAATAATGAATAAAAACGATTTAAAACCCGCTGTTGTCTTCGATGAATTTGCGAAGATTAACCAAATTCCACGCCCTTCGAAACGCGAGGAGAAGATGATTGATTACTTGAAGAACTGGGGCGAGAGCCATGGACTGGAGACGAAAGTCGACGAGACGGGCAACGTGCTTATCCGCAAGCCCGCCACAAAAGGTATGGAGAGTCGCAAGACGGTCATCCTGCAGAGCCACATGGACATGGTGTGCGACAAACTCGTCGATGTGGAGTTTGACTTCGACAAGGATGCCATCAAGACCTATGTCGACGGTGAATGGCTGACGGCAGAGGGCACGACATTAGGTGCCGACGACGGTATCGGATGCGCCATCGAACTGGCTATCCTCGCCTCTGACGATATCCAGCACGGACCTATCGAATGCGTCTTCACCCGCGACGAGGAGACAGGTCTGACAGGTGCCGAAGGCATGAAGGCGGGATTCATGAGTGGCGACTATCTGATTAACCTCGACTCTGAGGACGAGGGTGAAATCTTCGTCAGCTGTGCCGGCGGCCGTAACACTCAGGCTAAGTTCACTTTCGCCCGTGAGAAGGCTCCTACAGGCAGTTTCTTCCTGAAAGGTTCGCTGAAGGGACTCGTTGGCGGCCACTCGGGTGATGACATCAACAAGAAACGCGCTAATGCCATCAAGATCCTCGGCCGTTTCCTCTTTCAGGAAATGAAACGCTATGAAGGCATCTGTCTGGCACAATTCCACTCAGGTAAGCTGCACAACGCCATACCACGCGACGGACAGTTCGTGATTGCCGTGCCCAACGATCTGAAGGAGAATGTGCGTGCCGACTGGAACATTTTCGCTGCTGAAGTCGAGGATGAATTCCACGTGACTGATACGCAGATGGTCTGGAACATGGAAAGCACCGAAGCCGAGATGATCATTGCGCCAGCCGTTGCCAAGCAGTTCGTTTGGGCCTTGCAGGCTGTAGACAACGGCATCTATGCCATCTGTCAGGACGAGGCCCTCGGCGGCATGGTTGAAACCTCAAGCAACATCGCCAGCGTGCACACCTCAGAGAACACCATCGATATCTTGTCGAGCCAGCGCTCCAACGTCATGTCAAACCTCGACAACATGTGCGCCACTATTCAGGCCGTCTTCGAGCTTGCTGGCGCTGAGGCAAAGTCGAGCGACGGTTATCCCGCCTGGAAGATGCGTGCCAATTCGAAGCTGCAGGAGATTGTCGTCAGTTCCTACAAGAAACTCTTCGGCAAAGAACCTGTCGTGCGCGGTATTCACGCCGGGCTCGAATGCGGCCTCTTTTCCGAGCGCTACCCACAGCTCGACATGGTAAGCTTCGGACCAACGCTGCGCTTCGTCCATACACCTGACGAACGGCTCCACATTCCTACCGTACAGATGGTGTGGGATCATCTGAAAGATGTCCTCGCAAACATACCGGAGAGGTAAAAAAGAAAAGGTGAAAGATAATAGTTATGCGCGCGCGTAATATTATAATAAGTATAGGCATACTGCTGTCCGTCTCATGCGGACAGCAGTATGATGCCGAACAGACTGTGAAGGCTTTCGTTGAGGAAAACATGGAAGAGGGCGTGCAAATCGCGGACCGCGACTTTGCCGACCTCGGTCAGACTCGTCACATCAACGACTCACTAATCGCACTGATGCATCAACGGGGAGCTCCGCTCTTCAAGCAGGGCATCACCTACCCCACAGCATCTCAGAACGAGCTTTTCTATCTGAGAATGAGATATGTACATGATGGAGACACCCTGCAAAATACCTTTTACCTGAATCAGGAACTGACGGAGGTTGTGGCCTTCAAATAACTTTTTTCGAAAAAAGTTAGCAAAATATTTGCAGGATTCAAAAAAAGGTTGTACCTTTGCACCCGCATTTGAGGAGATAACCCCACGGTTTCTGGCTCCAATGTCCTGAGGAAGGATGGGTGAGTGGCTGAAACCAGCAGTTTGCTAAACTGCCGTACGGGTTCCCGTACCGGGGGTTCGAATCCCCCTCCTTCCGCAACCGGGGGTATTACTCCAAGAGAATGCAGCGCGGTCGATTCATCTAATGGTTAGGATACAAGATTCTCAATCTTGGCATAGGGGTTCGATTCCCCTATCGACTACAAAAGCCCCTGATTTTCAGGGGCTTTTCTGTTTCACACACAATAATAACATGCACATTTCTCGCAAGCTCACTCTTCCATGAGCTTACGATAACGAGCGCGCTTAGGCTCCTCGAGACCAAGGCGCTGTGCCTTGTTGGCCTCATACTCGGAGTAATTGCCCTCAAAGAAAAAGACACTACCCTCGCCTGCTGTCAGGTCTGCAGCACCCTCAAAAGCAAGAA
>Ga0247608_10008941_pt1 | contig 10034 bp, 8 predicted proteins | sample 176DNAGHGlowgp2_FD_193490 | JGI IMG/M metagenome (GOLD analysis project Ga0247608, IMG submission 193490) | Sheep rumen microbial communities from Palmerston North, Manawatu-Wanganui, New Zealand - 1766 DNA GHGlow gp2 | ecosystem: Host-associated > Mammals > Digestive system > Stomach > Rumen ... | reverse complement strand
CTGATTGCGAACTTACTCTGTTCTGCAAGAGCCTTAAGTGCAGGATCTGAAGCAACAGCATCTGAATTTGCTACGTTTATGTTTGAAGGTCCATATCCAAGAACCTCAAATCTGCGAGCCTGAGCTTTCTCACTTGTAAGGAACTCAGCAAGTTCCATAGCCTCTACAGGATGCTCAGTCTGTGTATTTACACCGAGAACCTTGCATCCAAGGAATGATCCCATCTGAACCTGCTTGCCACCACATGTGAATGTAGGAAGCTTTGCAGCTGCAAAGTTGTCTCCAAGTTTTTCCTTGATACTTGCTGATGTCCAGGGTCCACTAACGCCACAGCAGATGTTATCGCCTATGCCTCCCTGAAGGACACTGTCATCGCCTGTCACAAATGCTGGATCATTGCAGAAAGCTCTAATAGCTTCGGCTGCTTCAAGACCTTTTTCATTATTGAAGTCACATATCTGCTTGCCGTTCTCATCAAGTGTAAGCTTGCAGCCGTTTCCAAGGAAGAAGGAAGCGAGATACCATCCATTGGAAATATCCATATGCACCTGCTTGCCAGCCTTGTTAGCCGCAGCCAGAATACCGTCAAGTGTCTTTACATCTTCTTCTGTAAGGACTGACTTATCATAATAGAGATAGTATCCATTATCAGCTGTCATAGGATAGCCATATAAAACACCATTATAGCTTGCAGCATCTATTGTTCCTGGTGCATTCGCACTCTTTATTTCATCCGCATTTCTTGTAACCTCGTACAGTGCATCTGCCTGAACAAGAGTTATAATCTGATCATCAGGATATGAAAAGACATCTGCAGCAGCTGCTGGATCCTCAAGGTAACGCGCCTGAGCATCAGCCTCTCCTACTACACCATACTCAAAAGTCCAGTCATTTTCAGGATGCTCTGAGGCAAACTCCTCACAGAGCTCCTTAAGTAAATCCTGATCTGTCTGTGAACCCCAGACCTTTAATGTAACAGCTCCTTTACTTTCCGGTGCTGCTTCGGTTGTAGTTTCAGTTTTTGTTTCTGTTTTAGCTTCTGTATTCTGCTCATTATTATCTGCTGTTGCTGTTTCTGTTGTTGTATTTCCACACGCACAAAGGCTGGTGATCATTGAAGCAGCAAGAATAAACGATACGAGTTTCTTCTTCATTATTTCTTTTCCTCCCTAAAGGATCTTATTGTTTTTTGCTATTGGGTACCCCGGTATCGTTATTATTTCACTGCCACGTTTTTTGGTCAACGAAAATATAGGAAAGCGCTTTCCTTATTTCGCAAAATAATAACCATGCCACTACATGAGCAGCATGGTTATTACATTCTTCTCCAGATGGAAGTTAATCTTAAGGCATATATTTTCTATTCACGCATACTCTTTCCAACAAATGTCCTTCTTGATCCGGAAGCAAGAAAGAAGCATCCCAAACCCCCAATAATAGCTCGCCACCCCAATCCGGTGTCCATTTTTTATGTGATAATTTATTTGTGTCCTGTAGATTGATTACTTCTTTTTGGGAAGGTAATCAATGTCGCAATATAAACACTTAACATTCCAAGAACGTATCATAGGTAACGAGCGCTTTGTCTATTGCTACATGTGAATTGCCTCTCTCATATAGCATAACCGCCTTGTCCTTCAGCTCCTGTAAGTACTCCAGATAATCTGCACTTGCATCATGAGACAACTCCATCTTTACAGTTGCAAATCTATACAACGCTCTCCAATAATATGGATCCTCTCCCGGTCCATAATCACTGATTTCAGAGCGGTTCATGGCGCTATGGAAGAATTCTGATGCTTTCTCGATGTTTTGGGGCTCTGGAAAACCAAGATAATACATGTTTCCAAGCGCATAATTACCGAACGAAGACCTGCACTCCCCTCCATTTAATTCTACCGCATTACTTAGCAGCCCAAATGCCTTATGTGTATCGCTGCTTTCATGATCGTCATTTAGATATAGCGCTGCAATATACTCCATTCCTAATGTGTAGCCTCTTTCAGAAGCAATTTTATAATACAATTCTGCTTTCCCAAGGTCTTTATCGACCTGATTGCCATATTTAAAGGCATCTCCAAGTAAAACATATATTTCAGATGTCCCTAAATATGCAAGCCTGCCGAGTTCAGATTCTTCCAGAAGCTCTGGATACATATGTATATCATACTCAGTGGCTACCTGGATTTCACCTGTGCCCGGTTCAAATAATCTTCTGTAGTCTGCATGGAACAGGATACCATTTATGTCCAATCGGGCCAGTTCAGGATGCTTTTCAATTTCAAGATCGAGCGTTGTCCTCATTTATGCCACATTCTCCCAAATCTGCTAAGCTTCTACAGTAATCACAGTACCAGCAGTCATATGGATCACAGCATTGCTCTCCCATTGGCATTTCGATTTCTGACATAAGCTTCTGCCTGCGGTTCAGGTCCCATATATGGTCATTGACCCATTTATAAAGCCCTTTGGCTTCAGAAGTCACATCATTGATCACATATGGATTATCCTCATCGTTACCATGCGTAACTACGTAGATATTTCCCACCTTTATTCCACATCGTTTTAGAATGAAATACTGAAATCCAGTGTCTTTCACAAACTGATCATGAACTTCAGGCGAATTTTTAACTTCATAGAAGTCATATCCGGTTTTCGTTTTACGAAGTATATCAACTGCGCAGTAATTATTGTAGTTAATAAAAGCAGCCTCACAGATAACAGGCGTTCCAAGCTTTATATGCTCTTTTGTCTTTTCTGCCATGGCCTTTTTATCAGGGAAATTTGTGCCCGGACGATAGATTGTCATTTCCTCATATGGTCCGAACATACCCATGGCACTATCCCCAAATTCATTGCCTGCATCGAGCCGTGCCTGGACCTCCTGTGGGATTATCTTAAGTTTTGGTTTATGCTTATCAAGCCACAGCATCTTTGGACACTGCATGCCTCGCATAAAATCAGTCTTTGTAAGTCCCATCTTACACCTATTTAGACAGCTGAAACATCTGCCTTATAACTTACTATGCCACTCTTAAACAGCTCTTCCTGTGTGTGCATCAGCTCACAGAAATCATCATAATCATCTGCATCTCTCGGTATCTTGAGACCATGTTTTATAACAGACACATCATCTCTGGGATGGACATTTTTCTCATATGTGCTGCCTGCATTAACCTTAAGGATTTTGCTCTCATTTTCCTCATCCTCAGGATACAGATAAAAGGCTTTCTTTGAGTCAAAGCGCAACATATATGCCAAAACCTGCAGATAATCCTTGTTTCCTATATTGTCCATTGGCTTATATTTAGCATCTGCAATGACCCTCTGTTCATAATCGCGGCTCATGAAATCCGGATAGATCCTTCCGCTTCCACCTGCAAATAACCACTGTCCTCCACTACCTGCTTTGTTCATGGGATGATAGAATTCATTGCAGATAAGCTGATTTACGTATTCTTCCCATAGCCATGCTCCATCAAACAGGATCCCATATACTTTATGCAGACCTACACCTATCTGCTGCTTCTCATTCTGTAATATGAGTATGCACAGACGCTGCAAAGCCTGATATTCATGATAATAAGCATGTCTTACGGTTGTCTTCTTGTTCGCATTTATTATCTTGTTGGCATTTTTAAGTTCAAAATCCGGTGTGGCATCAACTACAGTCTTGATCTCTTCTTTTACCTTTGCCAGAAGGCTGTATCCATCTGGTTTACTCTTTATGAATTCTATAGTCAGTCTTATAAGTTGCATCAAATAGTTATTGTATGAATACTCTCTCTGACTGTATGCTATCCTTCCTGTAAAAGGTATGTTATTCCTGATATGCCTTGCTATATCCACCGTTCCCTTAACATTTTCGTTGTTATACTCCCGACGGACATAGCTTTTAAATGCCCCTTTGCGCATAGCTTCCCTCAGATACATGGGAAACAGAAACAAGAGAAGTGAAAACATCCTATTGTTATTGTCAGCATCCGTATTCAGATCTACGACATTAGGAAAGTCTATCACTCTTTCCAGAAGATATTGGAAAAAATAATCATTGGTATCATTACCAAACCTGGATCTGATAACGAGCCTCTCTTCTCCACAGCCAAGAAATCCCATAACATTACTGGCCCGATAACATTCGTTAAAGCTCTGCAGGATCATCTGGTCTCTTGTAAGATCATCAGCATCGTTTATCAGCTCCGGAAGCACAAATATGCCTTCCCTCTCAAGTTGCTCCAGAGTCTTGTCTGCGATCACTGAGGCAATACTGCTCACATCATGAAATTTTTCTTTTCTCTCAACAGAGTTGTCATTGATTCTCAGCACTTTCATCTGCATCTCCGGAAGCTTGTGGATTATATCCATAAGCCCTTTCAAAAGAAGCCATTATCTCCTTTTCATTGTACATTCCTTGTATGTAGTCACTAAGCAGCGGCTTAAGAGAGTCTGTCCACAGCTCATCAAAACTCATGCTCCTGAGTTTTAGGAAGTACGCTGCACCGATCTGGTAGTTTTCATTTAGATCAGGGACACCTGCTATCTCATCATTTAGAGCTGACATTCTCTTTATTGCTTCTGCTTTTAACTCCTCATCATTCAAGGCATCAAGCATACCCAGCTGGTCCTCTGCCTTTACTTCTATGAAACGGAATCTCCTTCTCATGGCGAAGTCAAAAGTATCAACAGATCTGTCGATGTCATTCATAGTCCCTATGATGTACACGTTATCAGGAATATAGAATTTCTCATTCGGGTTGGCATGCATGTTTGAGTATTGTGTCGATACCTCACCAGCCCTCCCCCTGTATCCGGGATCTATGGAGAAAAACAGCTCTCCAAGTATTTTAGATATCTCTCCTCGGTTGATCTCATCTATGATAAAGATATATTTTTTGAGCTTTTCAGGCGCAGAGTCCCTCCGTGATCCTTTCTTTTCCTTTGCTTTTATCTCTTTGTACAGCGCAAAGTCATAGGAGTATCCCTGAGTCCCAAACTGTTTACCGAAGAACTGAGTGATATCAGTTATTTTTTCAAAGGTATTCTCCGACTCCAGCATGGATCGTAACTCGTTCATATTAAGCGTAAGTTTATTTGTATTCTCATTGGCCGGAATTGAAATATATATGTGATCCTCATCTACATCAGAGATGTAAAATGGATTACCTTTCAGAGTCTTGAATTCTGTAACACCAAATTCGACCTCAGAAAAGAAATCGGTCAAAGCTTCCTGTGCAGACAGCTCCTGCTCGATTCTTTCCTTTGCCTTTTGTGAGCCTTCATAATTCCTTCTGGCCCTATCTACAAATCTCTTGAAAATCCCGTCCTGAAGTTCGAATCCTAGAGAACCATCCTCGTTCATCTTGGGGCGAAGCCCCTCAACAAAATCAGAATAGTCATAACTTGGATGGAACTGGACAAATTCAACCTGCTGCTTCTGCTCATCGCTCAGGGCGTCGTATTTATCAATATATCCATTACTGATAATGTCGGCAGCAATCTCTTTTGCCAGATAAGACTTGCCTGTGCCGGGAGCTCCTCTGAAAATCACATTCTTGGATTCAAGCAACACTTTCGAATAGTCATTTGCGTAGCCATCAGACTCCTGCTCAAGCTCTTCCTGAACAACGGCATCTTTCTGTTCCTGCTCTGTTTCTTTTTCTTCTTTTTCCCTATAAATAAGGACGAATTTATCTCCTTCATCGCCAAATCGCTTAAGGCATTCCTGAACAAACAGTATTGTTGAGAAAAGATTCCAACAATACATAATAAACTGTGGGCCGTCCTGCCTTCTGTATATCATGTATTCTATGGTATTCCTGTACTTTTTGAACTCTTCTACAGTCGAGAATATACCTCTGATAATGTCTTTAGTTGGGGAATATCTGCATACAGGGAAATTCTTCCTGTCAGCGTCTGACATTGACACAATCTGCTTTTCAAAGATCTGGAAAGCCAATTTGGGCAAGGTCTGATTTGTATGTTTTCTCTCACCTTTGGGATAATGTCTTCGAATTGGCTCTGATTCTGCTTTTTGATAAAATGCGTCCAACGGCTTGTAATTATCTCCCAAAGCCAGGTCATCCATAGTAAAGCGTTCGTCAGAAGAACTTACATTATCGGCTGTAATTGTTAATTCATACTTGATCTGCGACTCTTTCATTACAAGGTCCTCTACTTCACTAAGATCCATTTCCTGTATAGCATCAAAAAGCTCTTTTCTCATTGTGTATACATATGTTCCGCTATCAGAGCCACTTCCACTGGCTCCCTGAAATGCAATCGGGAAAGCCCTTTTGTTCGCTCCGTCTGGACATGGCGACATTCTGAAGTACTTCATCGCCCTTTTGCTTGTATTGAGAACACTACTTGTATAAACAGTTGGATTCCCAGAGTATTTTAGAGATAACGACTTGGGCGATGCTGAACCGCCTTCCTCAACAAAGCACTTTAATACCCTGATGCACCCTTTATGCTTAGGATATTCAACTTCTTCTATAAACTTTTTCCAGTCATCCTTGGTTATGTCAACCGGATACTCCTCATAACTTGGCCAAAGCCCGTTGCTATTTGCACTTATGCTCATATCTTATTTTCTCCTGGTGTCCATAATTTCAACTAAATATATGATAATTTTATCATGTTTTATCGTTGATATATAACCATTTCAGCAACATGTCCTGCAGCTTCATAATCTTTTTTATGTCGCTCTCCTTTCTCATTCTGCTTGCTTTAAACACTCAAAAAAGACGTCATAACTGACATCCCCTAACTTTTTTCATTTCTCCCGTCCCTCTGATTCAATCCTAGACGTAAATGTGTCCCATAAAACTCACAAACAAAAGTTCGGCATGTACAAATAGGCACTTTGTTGTGCATATGTGTCCAAATAGCAGAGTATATCAAGGGGAAAATTTGAGGCTGTTTAAGAGGCAGAAAAATAGCGCCTCCTGAAGAAGAAGCGCTAATATTCTATCCATGTGCTATTTTGATGCTATTCTTGTTGCGGCATTTTCAATCAATATGCTTCCAGCATCTTCTGCGCACATCTAGTAGTTACCTCGATGTAATACTTGGAATCCTCAGTAGACATGCTGCTTGAATCATACTTGTCTATCTTTTCTGCAAAATCAGCATACTTCTGCATCATTTCACCGTACTCTCCCAGCATGGAGACCATATTGTTGGGATCAGAGTTATACTTCTTCATAAACTCAACATACTGATCCACAAATTCTTCATAGCTATCCAGAAAAGCTTTCAGTTCTGGATCAACACCACTTGTCTGCTCTTTCTCCTGCACTTCCTGTGGCTGTTCCTCCTGTTTCTGTTCTTCCTGACTCGACTCAGCTGCTTCATCTACTTTCTCAGCAGTAACTGCCTTTTCTTCATTGACACTTGCAGTCTCTTCTTTTGTTTCGGTCTTACTTTCAACAGTACTGGATGATTTTTCTTCATCAACAGACTTCTCTTCCTCTTTCGTTGTAGAGCTTGAAGCATATTCCTCAGGTGGCATTGTAAACAGTCCATACTTCTTAGCCTGTCCAACTCCGGCAACGAGGCAGAATGCGGCCAGTATAAGCGCAATGATGGTAAAACCCTTAAGCTTATACCTCCTACTAAGGCAGAAAATCGATCCTGCAATAATTCCTGCTGACAAAATGATTGTCAGAATAGCAGGATCAGAGCTGAAGTCCAATATAGCAAGGATCAGGAGGATAATCCCAAAGAACTTTCCAAACTTATCCAAACCTGATGGCTGTGGCTCCTGGACAGGCGGCTGCTGAGTATAAGTATTCTGCTGAAAAGCTACTGGTTCTCTGCTTTGCTGCTGAACATTTTGAGTTTCCGCAACCCTATCAGGTGTAACACTGCTTCCCACCTGCGTTCCACAATTAGGACAGAACTTTGTTCCATCCGGTACTTCATTTCCACAATTCATGCAAAAAGCCATAACAATACCCTCTCTTTCTCTTATTTACTGTGATAAGTTATAAGAATGTTCGAATTCTTCGGAAAAATATCCCCTTCTTCAAATTCCTCGTTACCATTGATCGTTATAGTTTCAACCTGACCATTCTTTCGCTGGTTAAAAAGTCCAAGATCTCCCAACGGCAGTGAATTAACATTGGTAAAGCCGGCACTCCTGAATATCATAGCCACACTATTATAATTTTTCCCTGAACAATCCAGCATCTGTGCTGTGATGGTGGCATCATTGGGACTGACATATTTGGACTTCTTCTTTTTCTTGTCATCACTCTTTATGTAAGTAAACATCGCTATATATGCACCAATTATGATTCCCCACATGCCACCAAGAGGAGCAAATATGCAAATGATAGCTCCGACCAGAACAAATGCTAATGCAACACCATAGGCAACCAGCGTGGATTTTCTTCCACGATTATTCTCTTTTTCTTCAAGTTCCAGTTCACGGAGTCTTAATATACGTTCCGTCTCAGCTTCTTTTATCCTGGCTTCGTCAATATTTCGATAAATATGCTCATTATCGTTATGAACCATGACCTTGGCTCCACAATAAGAGCAAAAAGCAAATTCCCTTGAATTATCTATTGATAGTTCAGCCCCACAATCCGGGCATTTAACAGATATAAACTGAATTGCCATACCCTCACCTCTCTTCTTCTTTCTCTCCAGGTCTTATTACCTTGTAGCCATATGACTCAAGGGCCGCAATTACCTCAGGAGTAATGTTCACATTAAAATCAGCGTTTTTCATGCCTTCCCGTTCAATGATCCTGTGAAGATCATCTACGGAAACATCCATCACTTCCGCAATTCTCCGAAGATTATCCCTATCCGGCAGGCCGCCGTCTGTCTCCCACTTGGCTATTGCTGATTTTGAGACTCCAACTTTATCTGCCAGTTCCTCCTGGGTCAGCCTCATATGCTTTCTTCTGGCCGATATATACTGCCCTAAACTTAATCTCTGCTCCATGAAACTCTCCTATTTTTATGGTAGGTACTGTATTTCCCCTTATCAAATTACTTTTTGTTTACGCTGCGTAAGCTCGTACCGGATTCCTATAAATACCATATCAATTTGGGCAAAGAAAAATCCCCACCAAAATGGTGGGGAAAATCATCATCCTTCATTCTTCAGTTGTAAGTTTCTTGAGCCCTTGCTTCATCAGCATCTCATCTATCTCGTACATATCAAAAATGCGGTTGTTGACGGCAACTATTATGCACGCGTCTCTGGGATCCTTGGCATACAGTTCGCTGAGTCCATACAATTTCAGTGCTCTGTTGGTTTCATCCCAATTAAAATGTCCTGCCAGGCAAAGCCTAATGATCAGGTCTCTGTCCTTTGTATGTTTTTCCATAGTAACAATCTTGCTGCCATAGGATTCAGTGACTCCGGCAAAAGAGTATACATCCTTAAGCTTGATGTTCTTCTCATCCAGGACACCCTTCATATAATAATAAAAGGCCTTCTTCTCATCAGCCATGTACTTGCTGTTATCCTTAAGATATGAATCAAGTTGATCCGGCTTCATGTTTTCAAGAAGGTCGTTAAGCTCATTCGTAGATTTCTCTTGCAACGTTAATTCCTCTTAACTTCCAAGAGTGCATCATGCAACTCTTTTGCTGTATATCTGTCCTCAGCATTAAGACTGATGCAACGCTCGATTATATTCCATAGCTCTCCTGTGGCACGTTTTTCCTTTGGGAAATCACCAGTAACCATAACATTGAGAAGCATGCCAAGAGCATAGATGTCTGCCTTAGCCGAGGAAGCTGTCAGACCGTACCCAACCTGCTCAGGCGCCGCATAGTACTGCGTTCCCATGTACCTGGTGTCATCCGTCTTCTCGGGATCGTACCATTTGGCAACATTCATATCCAGCAGATTCACTTCACTATCTATGGTAATAATGATGTTTGATGGCTTTACATCTCTGTGGATGATTGGCGTCGGAAGATTATGCAGCTCATTCAGGATATCGCAGATGTACAGAGCAACATCGATAGCTTTCTCTTCAGATATCGAGCCTTCTTTCTCAAGAATA
>Ga0247608_10008937_pt1 | contig 10037 bp, 3 predicted proteins | sample 176DNAGHGlowgp2_FD_193490 | JGI IMG/M metagenome (GOLD analysis project Ga0247608, IMG submission 193490) | Sheep rumen microbial communities from Palmerston North, Manawatu-Wanganui, New Zealand - 1766 DNA GHGlow gp2 | ecosystem: Host-associated > Mammals > Digestive system > Stomach > Rumen ... | reverse complement strand
AGCAACGACCGCATGATTGACCTCTTCCAGCGCTGGGCTCAGACAGAAGGCAACGGCTTCACCGTGATGTCCAAGCTCATCCTTGCCTGCGGACTCAACGACACGCTCAGTGCCTACCGCGACGAGGTATGGGAGCACCTCTATCTCACCAAGCAGGTGCAGGATCTGCCGAACCACACCAGCTTCGGACAGAAAGGATCGCTGCCTGCCCACCGCAAGTACGGATTCACCATCTTCGCCGAAATCGACGAACTTTGGGAATCGCTGCTTGGCAAGAGTGCCAAAGATATCACTCTCGACGACGTCAAGAACTTCCTCATCGCCTCCGGTGCTTTCACCGACGCTGGCACCACCACGGACGATGACTACACCAACGTCAACAACATCCTCAACCAGTTCGTGACGTACCACATCCTGCCCATGCGCATCAGCCGCGACAGGCTGGTATGCCACTTCCTGGAACTGGGCTACGACTACCGCGACAAGACCGCCCAGCCCTCCATCGCTATCATGGACTACTACACCACGATGGGCAAGCCCCGTCTGCTGAAGGTCTTCGAGAGCAAGGAGAGCAACGGCATCTATCTCAACCGTTTCCCCATCATGCGCAACGGACGCGGACAGTTCTCCCAGCTCGGCGGCAACTACCAGAATGACTACCACGAGAGCGGGCAGTTCAAGCCCATCCGTGGTGTGGCACTCACCCCGCAGGAGAATGTAGGCGCTGAAATCCTCAGCCCCTCAGACGTCAACGTCAGCAGCGAGGTAGCCCTCAACGGCATCATCTACCCCATCCGCCAGTTGCTCGCGTGCACGGACAACGTGCGCAATCAAATGATGAACGAGCGCATACGCATAGACGTGGCAACGATGTTCCCCGAGATGCTCAGCAACGACCTCCACGGTATCAAGCAATTCTACACGGAGGGCGCCACCAACTGCCGAGCATTCCCCCAGAACTATCCGTATCTGGCCGACGTGGAGATGCAGGAAGGCACTCAGTTCTACTACCTGCCTGGATTCCAATGCGGCTGGGCGAACAACGAGGGCGACGAGTTCAACATCATCGGACGCTATGAGTTCACGATGAAGTTGCCGCCCGTGCCCAAGGCCGGACACTACGAGCTCCGCTTCGGAGTAGCCACCGGCTCCTACGTTCGCAGCATGGCTCAGGTTTACTGGGGCAAGAACAAGAACAACATGCCAGCCTATGGTATTCCCATGGACCTCCGTCAGAGCGGCCTCTACCGCCGGCTCTATGCAGGAGGCAACGTCACGGAAGACTCGGACATCGGTTGGGAAGAAGACGTCAGCGACCAGGCCATCAACGACGAAGTTGACAAGAAGCTCCGCAACAAAGGGTTCATGAAGGCGCCCAAGTCGTGGACGTGGGGCGGCGCTAATGCCGTGCGCGACTACGAGACGATTTCCCGACGCATCATGGTCAGCGAAGACATGGAGCCCGACCAGAACTACTACATCAAGTTCAAGTCTGTGCTCGAGAGCCAGACCAAGGAATTCTTCATGGACTACATCGAGTACGTGGCCAAGGAAGTCTTCGACAACCCTGAAGAGGCAGAAGACATCTGGTAATAACCTACAGAATGATAAAAAAGAAGATAATATGAAACAACTACTGTATTTCAAGAAGCACATGCTGGCCTTGCTGGTCATCGCCAGCGCACTCGTAGCTTGCACGGAGGAGATTGACAAGAGCAATCGTTACACCTTCACGGAGTACACGGTTCTGAGCTATCTCCAGGAGAACGAACAGTTCTCCGAGTACGTGAAGTTGCTGAATCAAGTGCCCATCAGCGAAGTGTCTTCCTCCACGGTGGCACAGCTACTGTCCGCACGTGGCGCCTACACTTGCTTTGCGCCTAACAACGAAGCCATCCAGCTCTACCTCGACTCCCTGCAGCGCAAGGGACTCATCACGGAGGCCAGTTGGGCAGGATTCAAGAACGAGAACGACCTCGACTCCATCCGCAAGGTCATCGTCTATAACAGTATCATCAACAGTGGTGATGCCAAGGGCGTGACCGCCTTCGACACCGGTAACTTCCCCGTGGAGGACAACGGCGAGTTCGAGACCGCCAACATGAACGAGCGCAAGCTGCGCGTCATCCGTGGTTCTGTCAACCAAGACAGCATCTACATCAACGGCGAGGCTCCCATCCATATGCAACACCGCGACATCGAAGCCATCAACGGCTACATTCATGAGATGGTCGGCGTCATCGCTCCCAGCAACGAGACCCTGGCCGACAAGCTCCTGGAGTGGATCAAGGAAGGTGAAATGAAGTACGTCGTCACCGCCAAGCTCATCCTTGCTGCCGGACTGGCAGACACCCTGAGCAAGCAGGAAGACCTCCACTGGCGAGAGCTTTACCTGACTGGCAAAGTGGGTGTCAAGGATCCCGACGACCGATTCGGAACCGAAAAAAGCACCAAGATTGAACTGCCCGAGCACCGCAAGTACGGATTCACCATCTTCGCCGAGACCGATGACGTCTGGGAGCGCGAGATTGGCAAGCCCGTGGCAGAAATCACCGTCGAGGACATCAAGCAGTACCTCATCGCCAAGGGCGCATACCCCGATGCCACCACCGACGACAACTACACCGATGAGAACAACATCATCAACCAGTTCATCACCTACCACATCCTGCCTGAAAAGCTCAGCCACGAGCGTCTGGTAGTTCACTGGAACGAGCTGGGCTATGATGCCACCCAGAAGAACCCGCAGCTGACCATCCCCGTGATGGAATACTTCTGCACCATGGGTCGCCGTCGTCTGCTCAAGCTCTATGAGAGCAAGGAGAGCAACGGCGTGTACATCAACCGCTTCCCCAAGCTGCTGAACGGACGTGGCGAGTTCTCCACCGACAACGGCTTTGAGAACAACTACCACGAGAGCGGACAGTTCAAGGAAATCAAGGGTCATTCCATGTATGCCGATGAGAATGAAGGTATCCGCGTGGAGAACTATGTTGGTGGCGACACCGCCTCCGTGGCCGTCGTCAACGGTTACTTCCACCCCATCAACAAGGTGCTGGTCTGCACGGACAACGTCCGCAACCAACTCATGGGCGAGCGCATCCGCATCGACTTCACGGCCATGTTCCCGGAATTCATGAACAATGACATCCGCGACCTGCGTGACTACACCTACGACCGCAACTACCTCTTCCCGACGGACCACAAGTACTTCGACAACATCGACATCATGGAAGGTTCGCAGTTCTACTACCTCTCCGGTTGGCACCACAACTGGCTGAACTACCAGGGCACGGAGCTGAACATCGTGGGTCAGTACGAATTCACGATGAAGCTGCCTCCCGTGCCGAAGGCTGGACACTATGAGATCCGCTATGGTATCCAGGTGGTAAGCGCCCGTGGTATGGCTCAGGTTTACTTCGGCGACAACCCCAACGCCCTGCCTGCCATGGGTATTCCTCTTGACATCCGCATGGGCGGTACCATCTGGTACAACGGTACTGATGGTGGTGCCAGCGACAGCAACCCCAACTCCCCTGTGGGATGGGAGCCCGACACCGGCGACCAGGGTGCCAACGACGATATCGACAAGCACATGCGTAACAACGGCTTCATGAAGGGTCCGGCCAACTTCAGCTACCTCGGCAGCAATGGCGTCAGCAACTCCTCACGCTCACAGTCGCGTGAAATCCGCCGCATCATCGTCAGCCAAGACATGGATCCCGACAAGCAGTACTACATCAAGTTCAAGTCCGTGCAAGAGTCCAAGACCAAGCAGTTCTACATGGACTTCCTCGAGTGGTGTGCCAAGGAAGTTTACGACAACCCTGTTGAGGGCGAAGACATTTGGTAAAATCTTAAAACACATACAATATGGCAAGAAAGAAAGTAATCAGATTCATTCAGGCAGCCTTTATGGTAGCCGCCGTCGTGGCAGCCATACCCGCCTGCACGGATGACCACTTCGACGTCCGCGACAACGCCGGCGAAGAGGGAGCCAATGCCACCCAGACCATCTGGGAGCAGATCCAGGCTAATCCTCAGCTGAGCAAGTTCGCCACGCTCGTGGAGAAAACGCCCTACTTCAAGGACGAGACTCATCCGATCTCGAAGGCCGACGGAACGCCCTACACCTTCAAGGACGTCCTCAACGGCACACAGATCCTGACCGTGTTCGCTCCCACGAACAACGCAATCTCCGATGAGGAGTACCAGGAGCTCCTGGGCAAGTGCACCACGGATCCCTACGATGTTTACCTGCGCATCGTCGGCAACCACATCACCAAGAACCGCTACACCGCCACCGGTACTGGCGACGAGAAGCTGGTGATGGTCAACGGCAAGAAGGCCTACTTCAGCCGCGACCGCAAGTTGATTTCCGGCACGCAGTTCTCCGCGGCCACTGCCAGCCAGCTGATTCCTCTGATGCAGGGATTCTACAATATCCCCGCTGTGAACGGCACCCTGCACGTCATCGACCAGCAGCTGCCCTTCCACTACAACATCTATCAGTACATCAAGCAGCATGCCGAGCAGTTCGACTCCCTGCGCACATGGCTCATCTCCCACGACACCATCTACTTCATTCCCAGCCTCAGCGTGGAGAACGGTTCTGACGAGAACGGCAACCCCGTTTACGTCGACAGCTTCTACACCCGCAGCAACACCCTGTACAGCTTCCGCACCGGATCCACGACAGGCGTCGAATGGCTGATGGACCTGAAGGGATTCAGCGGAAACATCGAAGCGGAGGACAGCGTGTGGGGCATGATACTGCCCACCGACGAGGCCTGGAGAAACGCCGTTGACACCTATAAGAAGTATTACAACTACGCTCCCAAGTACTTCAACAAGTACGAACAGGACACCAATCCCGATGCCACTGAGGAGTTTGTTGTGAACCCCGACTCCATCATCCGTCTGGCCATGAACATGGACATCGCTTCCATGCTCCTCTTCAACATCCGCCAGCAACCCAGAACTCCCCAGCACCCCGGCTACTGGACCGCAGAAGAGTTCGAGCGCGCCTCGATGTTCAAGATGTTCAACACCCGCAGGGACACCTTCACCATCGCCAAGGAGGTCAGCTACATGCGCGACACCATCCCCGCCACCAAGTGGGTGGTGGACTCCGCCGCCAATGTCAAGGCCCTGCTGACCGACAATGCAACCCCCATCGCCGTTTCCAACGGACTGCTCTACCCCGTCAACAACTGGAACTTCTTCAAGCCCTTCAAGTCCAAGGACGTGGAGATCAAGGTCAGCGGTCTGTCCATCTTCCAGCAGACAGAGATGGGTATCACGGAAGTTGAGTACCGTTCCTTCCCCAATGCCAACAGCGCCTTGGTCACCGACAGCCTGCTGGGTGCCGTCAGCGAGGATTACTTCTACAAGTTCTCCAGCACAGGTGATGCCACCGTCCAGTTCAAACTCCGCGACCAAGACATGGATCACGACATCATGAGCGGTGTGAAGTACAGAATCGGATTCGTCATGGTGCCCGACTTCTACTTCTGGAGTACCGACCAAATCATTCCCGGAACCAAGTACAAGCACAAGTTCACCGTCACTATCAAGCACCTGAAGGGCGACAAGAACGGCAAGATCACGGATAGTGAGACCGACTTCCGCAACAAGCCTTTCGAGTACGACGGAGAACGCGTGGATACCATCTGGCTCGCCGACAGCAAGACCGGAGAAGACATTCTCTACGAGTCCAACTTCTCCTACAAGAACCTGACCCGTTCCTATCCTGTCATGACACTCAAGTGCAGTGCCAATCCCAATGATCAGAAGAACGGATACAACAGCGACTTCTGCATCGACAGAATCATCTTCAGAGCTGTAGATGAATAATTACACTGACCTCTAAAACATAGAAGATATGAGAATAATATTCTGCAATCCAAGCTTAGAGAAAGCCATCCGCACTGGTCTCTGCCTCTGCCTGCTGGCAGGATGGAGCATCACTCCGGCCATGGCACAGGATGATGTCGAAGAAGCCGACGTTGAGGAGGCTCCCCGCCGCATTGTCCACAAGAAGCCTGCGAAGCAATACCCCACCCAGTCCGTTGCCGGCGTCATCACCGACGCTGCCACGGGAGCACCCATGGGTGGCGTGCGCGTGCAGGCACTGCAATTGCCTCAGTATTCAACGCTGACGGAAGAAGACGGCTCGTACAAACTCGACGTGCCCACCTTCTGCCACGCACTGGTGATAGACGCCCCGGACTACAACGTTCAGCAGCTCGCCATCAAAGGCAGCACGGGCCAGGATGCCAAGATGCTCTCCAACAAGTTCCAGAGCTACTACACCGACGGCACCTCCATCACCTCGCAGCGCACCGTTCACCTCGACGAGACCAGTTCCCTGAGCGTCGAGACCGACATGCAGCGCCTGCTCGAAGGTGACATCCGTTCCATCAACCGCAGCGCCCTGCCCGCCCAGGGTTCCTACTTCACCATCCGTGGTGTGAACTCCATCAACGCCAATGCCCAGCCGCTGTTCATCATCGACGGCAACATCGTTGACCTGGAGCTCGAGCGCACCAGCCTCCACGAAGGTTACTACAACAACCTCCTCTCGGGCCTCGATCCTGAGAACATCGAGAGCGTGCAGGTGCTCAAGAACGCCACGGCACTCTACGGTGCCAAGGGCGCCAACGGCGTGGTCATCATCACCACCAAGCGCGGTCACAGCCAGGCCACGAAGATCAACGTCCGCATCTACGGCGGCGTGGAGCTCGCTCCCAACAAGCTGAAGATGATGGGCGAGAATGCCTATCGCCGCTACCTCGGCGACCTCACCAGCTCCATCCAGGACCTGCGTGACAACGGCACCAGCGGCCTCGACCAGATGGCCTTCCTCAGCGACAACCCCCAGAACTTCTACTCACGCGTCTATAGCGGCAACAACACCGACTGGCAGAAGGACATGTACCGCACAGCCTTCACGCAGAACTACAAGGTCAGCGTCGAAGGTGGTGACGACATCGGTATGTACGCCCTCTCCCTCGGCTACACCAACGGCAAGTCCACCCTCAAGGGGAATGACTTCAGCCGTCTGAACCTCCGCTTCAACACGGACATCAAGATGTTCGAGAAGGTCACCGCCGGACTGGACATCGCCTACAACCAGACCAGCTACGACGTGCTCGACAACGGATGGAGCGAGAACTACGAGATGCAGAACATCGGCTCCACCAACGTCCTCGGACTGGTGCAGGCTCCGTTCATCTCGCCCTACGCCTACTACTACGACGAGAACACCCGTCGCCTGGAACTCTCCGATGACTACGCCGGTAAGTACGCCAGCACCAACCTCGCCGGTCGCTGGGTGCAGAACCCCTTCGTGTTCCCCCGTGCGCTGGGTATCAACGAGAGCCTGCGCAACCCCTACTGGGTAATCGAAAATGGTAAGGGAAAGAATAAGAACTACGCCGAACTGACGCAGATCAACATCAACTTCTCGCCGAAGTATCAGGTGACGAAGCAGCTGGCCATCAGCGACCGCTTCAACTACACCATGAACCGCAACAACGAGAAGTACTTCCTCCCCATCGCAGGTACCACCCCCTACCAGCTGACCGACCTCGGCACCATCACTTCCGTGCTGAAGACCCAGTTCACGAAGGAGACCACCATCAACAACGACCTCCGCATCGCATGGGGCAACACCTATGGAGCACACACCATCAACGCATTCGCCGGCTGGCGCTACAACAACTACAGCTACAGCTACACGTACATGCGCGGTTATAACAATGAGAACGACAAGCTGCCCAACATCTCCAAGAACATGCAGTACGTGAACTACGGAGGTACCAAGGACAACTGGATCGACATGGCCTACTACATCAATGCCGACTACAACTTCATGAACCGCTACTTCGCCCAGTTCACCGCCTCTGCCCAGTCCAGCAGCCGCTTCGGCAAGGACACCAAGGGCGGCCTGAAGCTGGCCGGTGTCAGCTGGGGTATCTTCCCCAGCCTGCAACTCGGCTGGATTATCAGCAGCGAGCCTTGGTTCAAGACGGGTCGTGGCGTGCAGTACCTGAAGCTGACCGCCGGCGTGGACCAGAGTGGTAACGACGGCATCGACTACTACGCAGCCCGCACCTACTGGGCCAGCCAGCAGTACAGCCGCAACACCGTAGGCCTCGTACTGGACAACATCGAGAACACCGGCATCCAGTGGGAAACCACCACTCGCTGGAACATCGCTCTCGAAGGCTCGTTCCTCAACAACCGCCTGACGGCCGGCATCGACCTCTTCTGGGCCAAGACCGACAACCTCCTCACGATGAAGGACCTCGACTATGTCGCTGGTGTTAAGAGGTACTGGACCAACGACGGTCAGCTGAAGAACCGCGGTTTCGAAATCCACGCCAACGCCGCCCTCATCAACCAGAAGGACTGGAAGTGGGAAGTAGGAGCCACCGTGGGTCACTACAACAATAAGATCACCAAGCTGCCCGACACCAACGTCATCACCTTGAAGGACGTCGATGGCAACGTCACCCGCACCATCGCCGGCTACACCAACAGCATCTTCGGCAAGGACAACGTCCTGACCGCCGTGGGCTACGCCGCCGGTTCCTTCTTCGGTTGGGAGACCAAGGGCGTCTATGCCAACGATGCCGAAGCCAGCACAGCTACCAACGTAGCCCGCAACGGCAACACCTACATGAAGTACCCCACCGGCATCAAGGACGATCCCTATCGCAACTTCCAGGCAGGTGACGTCCGCTTCGTGGACCAGAACAACGACGGTGTCATCGACGATGCAGACCGCGTGGTCATCGGCAATCCCAATCCCGACATCTATGGTAACATCTTCACCGGTCTGAGCTGGAAGAACCTGCGCCTCGACGCGAACTTCAAGTACAGCCTCGGCAACGATGTGTACAACTACCAGCGCAGCATCCTCGAAGGCGGCAACACCACCTACAACCAGACCACGGCCATGCAGAACCGCTGGACCTACGAAGGCCAGCGCACCGACATCCCCAAGGCCTGCTACATGGACAGCGAGGACTGGCGCAACAACGAACGCATGTCCGACCGCTGGATCGAAGACGGCAGCTTCCTCAAGCTGAAGAACGTTCGCCTGACCTACACCTTCCCCGTCAAGAGCGACTGGCTCATGGGTCTGCGTGTCTGGGGTGAGGCCAACAACCTCTTCACCGTCACCAAATACCACGGTATCGATCCCGAGACCTCCTGCCGCAACAGCGCCCTCTACCAAGGCATCGACACGGGCCTGCTCTCGCTGGGACGTAACTTCAACCTTGGTGTAACCATCAACCTCTAATACGTAGTCAATATGAAAAAGAACATCATTTATATCGTACTTCTTGCACTGGTCACCAGCATCAGCTTCTCCTCCTGCGAAGACATGCTGACGCCGGATATGGACCGCAACGATGAAATAGATGCCGTCGCCGCCGACACCCTCTACTCCTACTGGGGCATCCTCAAGAGCCTCCAGTCCGTAGCCGAGCGCTATGTCGTCCTCGGAGAATGCCGCGGCGACCTGGTCAGCGGAACGGAATACGTCAGCGACTCCATCCACGCCATCCTGGATTTCCAGACCTCCGACGTGGCCACCGCCGACGGTGCCTGCCGCTACCTCAAGGCCAGCGACTTCTACCACATCATCAATTCCTGCAACGCCTACATGGCCCAGTGCGACACCCTTCGCCGGACGGGCACCGACCGCAGCGTCATGATCAAGGAATACGCCCAGGTCGCCAGTATCCGTGCGTGGGTCTATATGCAGTTGCTGCTGGCCTACCAGCGCGTGCCGCTCATCGAGACTCCCGTGCTCTCCACGAAAGATATCGACGCCGTGCACAATGCAGGCCGTTTCGTCACCATCGATGACTTCGCAGACTCCCCCATCGTGCAGAAGCTGGAAGAAGTAGCCAACGTGGATTATCCCAACTACGGCGAATACTCCAGCCTCGTCCACTCCACCCTCTGCCTCTATCCGCAGCACCTGGTACTGGGCGACATCTACCTCCTGCGCGGCAAGC
>Ga0247608_10008934_pt1 | contig 10039 bp, 6 predicted proteins | sample 176DNAGHGlowgp2_FD_193490 | JGI IMG/M metagenome (GOLD analysis project Ga0247608, IMG submission 193490) | Sheep rumen microbial communities from Palmerston North, Manawatu-Wanganui, New Zealand - 1766 DNA GHGlow gp2 | ecosystem: Host-associated > Mammals > Digestive system > Stomach > Rumen ... | reverse complement strand
CGGTCACACGGTCTTATGTCAGACGCAAGACGACAGACGGACGGCGACGGGCGGCGCGGGCAGGTGATCCTGCTCGTGCTGTTCGCGGCGGTCGCGCTGCTCGTCGCGGCGCTGTGGCTCGCGGACGTCCATCACGCGGTGCTCGCCAAGGACAAGACGCAGAATGCGGGCGACGCCGCCGCGCTCGCCGCCGCGCGCTGGCAGGCCACCGCGCTCGACCTCGAGGGCGAGCTCAACCTCTTCCACGCGCTCGCGCTCGCCTCGCTCGACCACGCCGCGGTCGAGGCGGTCACCAACGCGCAGCTGCGCCTGCTTTTCGCCGGGCCGCTCGCCGGCGTCGCCGCCGCACAGCAGGCCGCGATGCTCAACGGCGCGCCGTCGAACCCGGACTTCAAGGAGTTCGTCCTCGACTGCGCCCGCACCGCGCGCGAGGAATACGGCGCGCGCCTCGGCGACGGCTCCACCGCGATGCCCGAGCCCTGGCCCGGCGCATGGGACGACTACGCCGACGCGCTCGAGGCGATCGCCGAGGGCGGCGTCGCGGCCGGCGTCGACAACGCCGCGTTCCTGACCGACCCCTCCGGCGCGCACTGGCTGCTCGACCCCGCGTTCTACGACGCGGTCCTCGGCCGCGACTGGTGCTGGTTCTACCGCCGCGCGCCCGGACTCCTGGAGGACTACTCGGACTTCCGCTGGTGGCCGGCCCTCCCCGAGGCGGACGAGGATCCGGCCCCGGGCTCCGAGCTGCTCGGGCTGCATCTGCGACCGGTTCCTCTCACGCTCGGCGGAATGCTCGCCGCGGCGGGCGTCGAGAAGATGTTCGGAGGCGTCTCCGCCGAGGCCCCGCGCCCCGGGCCCGGCACGAACGAGCTCCTCGGCACGTGGATCGGCTGGGACGCCGGCGCGTGGGGCGGCTGGGACGCGATGAAGGACCCCTCGATGCCGCTTGAGGGGGAGCTGCGGGAGGAATACGACTACGCCGGCGCCGACGCGGCGATGCGCGTCGAGAACCCCTTCGCGCGCCTCGGCGCGCTCGGCGAGGGCGGCGACGCCTCCGGGCCGATGCTCTGGATCGGCGCGGCCAAGCCGTTCGGATGCCTCGAGATCGAGGGCCGCCGCGCGCCGCCGACCGTCTCGCCCGTCGTGCTGCCCGTCTTCCGCGACGTGCGGCTCATCCCGCTCGACGCCTCCTCCGCGCCCGCGGGCGGGAGCTTCGACCTGCGGTGGCGCCGCCACCGGACCGACCACCTCCCGCCCTATCTCGAGCGCGGGCCGATCGCTCTCGCGCCGGGCTGCGCCTGGTGCGCGGCGCTCGCGCGATGGGAGATTCCCGCGTTCCGCGAGGGCGGCGGGCGCTGGCTCGCCACCAACTCGTGGAAGTGCACCGTCTCCCCGCCCGGCGGCGGCCCCGGCGGCGGCTCCCGCCACGCGCACTAGGGCGGTTTCGCAAGCCGCGTGGCCGCCGGGGCGGCGGACTCGACCGGAAAACGGGTGGCGGCCGCGCGCCCGTGAATAAACGGAGCGGGATATCCGTCAAAGGGTCGTGCGCGCCGCGGCGGGCCGCAGCGCGCCACTTGAAACGCCCGCGACAATCGTCTAGAATACCCACCCATGAAACGCACCACACCCCTCCTCGCGGCCCTGGCCGCCCTCCTCCTCTCCGCCGGCTGCGCCTCCGAGCTCTCCGGCTCCACCTATTCGCGCGACGGCGCGCGCGCCCAGCAGGCCGTCTACCACGGCACCCTGACCCGCGTCGAGCAGGTCAAGATCGAAGGCACCGACGGCACGCTCGGCGGCATCGGCGGCGCGGTCGCCGGCGCGGCGATCGGCTCCACGATGGGCGGCGGCCGCGGCCACACCGTCGGCGGCGCGCTCGGCGGCATCGCCGGCGCCCTCGCCGGCGCCGCGATCGAGAAGGGCGCCACCGGGACGAACAACGGCCTCGAGCTCACGGTCAAGCTCGCCGACGGCTCCGAGCGCATCGTCGTCCAGACCGCCGGCAAGGACTCGTTCTACGTCGGGCAGCCGGTCCGCCTCATCGTGAGCGGCAGCGAGTCCCGCGTCCGCCCCGAATAGCGTCCGCCTCCGTTTCCGCATCGCGCGGGCGGCGCGATCCGCCGCCCGCGTTCCATTTTGCATCCGACCATGAAGAAGAAGCAGCCCTCCGCCTACGCCGCCGCCGGCGTCGACATCGACGAAATGGACCGCGGCCTCGCCAAAATCAAGGCCGACGTCAAGAGCACCAAGACGCCCGGCGTCCTCTCCGACATCGGCCGCTTCGGCGGCCTCTTCCGCTCGCCCGGCGCGGGCGAGATCCTCGTCGCCTCCACCGACGGCGTCGGCACGAAGCTCAAGGTCGCGCACATGGCCGGCGTCCACGACACCGTGGGCGAGGACCTCGTGAACCACTGCGTGAACGACATCCTCACGCAGGGCGCCACGCCGCTCTTCTTCCTCGACTACCTCGGCACCGCCAAGCTCGACGCGAAGGTCTTCGCCAAGGTCATCGCCGGCTTCTGCCGCGGGTGCCGCCGCAACGGACTCGCGCTCCTCGGCGGCGAGACCGCCGAGATGCCCGGCCTCTACCCGGCCGACGGCGAATACGACGTCTGCGGCACGATCGTCGGCAAGGTCTCGCGGAAGGATCTCGTCACGGGCGAGACGATCCGCCCCGGCGACATGCTCGTCGGCCTCCCCTCGACCGGCCTGCAGACGAACGGCTATTCGCTCGCGCGCAAGCTCGTCTTCGAGGTCGCGAAGAAGAAGCTCTCCGACTTCGTCCCCGGGACGAGGACGACCTTCCAGGACGCCCTCCTCGCCGTCCACGGCTCGTTTCTGAAGCCCGTCCTCGCGGCTCGCAAGGCCGGCGTGAGGATCCACGGCATGGCGCACATCACGGGCGGCGGGCTCGTGGACAACGTCCCGCGCATGCTCCCGAAGGGCGTCGACGCGGTGTTCGACTGCCGCGCGTGGAAGGTCCCGCCGATCTTCCAGTTCTTCCAGGAGGTCGGCAAGGTCGATCCCGCGGAGATGTATCGCGTCTTCAACATGGGCATCGGATACGTCCTGTGCGTGCGCCCGAAGGACCTCGCGAAAACGATGGCCGCCCTCGCCAAGGCCAAGGCCGCCCCGATCGTCGTCGGCCAGATCGCGAAGGGAACGGGCAGAACCCGATTGGAGAATCTGGTCTGATGGTCTGATGGTCTGATGGTCTGGATGGTCCGATGGTCTGGATGGTCCGACCGTCGCGACTATCGAGACCGTCGCGACTATCGAGACCATCGCGACTATCGAGACCATCACGACCATCATGATCATGAGACGAACCCTCCCCAAGGACTACACGCCCGGCTCGTGGCGCGTGCGGCGCGAGTTCCTGCGCGTGCCGAACGCCTTCCCGCCGCCGCCGTTCAAGGACGCGGAACCGGCGGGAGACGCCGCGACGCGCGTGGTGAAGGCGCTGGGCGTCCCCGAAGCGGATCCCGCCGCGCTGCGCATCGCCGAGTCGTGGGCGGAGATCGTCGGGCCGGACGTCGCGCGGCGCGCGACGCCGGGCGGCATCGAAAACGGCGAACTGGTCGTGCAGGTGCGAGGGTCCGTGTGGTATGCCGAACTGAAGCGATCGGCCCCGCGCCTGCTGCTGCCGAAGATCCTCGCGTTCCTCGGAGGAGATCCTGCACGCGCGGTCGTGCGCGCGATTCGCGTCGTCCCGGCTCGGTAGCCGATCTCGACCCCCTCAGGCTCGCTTCGCTCGCCAGCTCCCCCAGCCGGGGAGCCGGCCGCGAAGCGCGGCCGCGGCGCATGCGCCGGCCCTCTCCCTGAGGGGGCTCCCGGCGAAGCCGGGTGGGGGAGTCTCCCTCCATCCCATGCAAATTCGCATATTTAGTGTTATCGACAGGTTGTAAACACCTTATCTGGTGTTTCCTGTCAATTCTTTTCGGTTCCAATGGAGAAACTTTTGTGGTAGTCTCCCGCCCCGTCCGCCGCATTCTTTCCCTCGCGCCCCTTTCTCCCCCTCCCCGCCGCCATGAACGCCCGCTTTTCCCTCCTCGCCGCCGCCGCTCTTTTGATTCTTTCCCTCGCGCCCGCACGCGCGGCTGACTTGACTTTGACATATGCACCAACATCAGCTGCAGACCATGGGTCAAAAACGATTGAAGACATCACCATCACGCCAACATATACATGGGATGTTGTCGAATCCTTCAATTACACTTCTACCTCGGGTTTACAAATTGGAAAGACCCGAACAAATGTTGTTTCCGTTGCGTATGCATTCTCGGCATTTCCGTCCGACATCAAAAGTGTAGCCATTACCGGTAAAACGGCTTCCAAAAATTCAGGGAACGTCTTGGTTTCAGCTACCATCGGTACAGATTCTTTCTTGGGAAGTGATTCGTTGACTAGTTCTGTAGGAACCATTACTCTTACCGCTCCTGAAGGAACTCAATCGGGAAATCTCTCTGTTGTGATTTCAAATCCAAATGGAGAGAACGCCATCAACAACAAAGATTCGCAAGCCATCTATCTGAAATCGATAATCGTCACATACAAGGATCCCAATTCCGCCGGGCTTACGCAACTTGGCGCGCCAGTAGTCACGCCTTCCAATGTCGACTACTTCCAGTTCTCCTTCTCCTGGACCGGCATCTCCGGAGCGACCGGTTACGACGTTGCTGTGAAGGACGCGAATGGAGCTCTCATCAACACCGTTACCGTGAACGGAACGACCGCGACCGTGACGGATTTGGAAGAAGGCGCGACCTACAAGGTGAGCGTCGTGGCGAAGGGAGATGGCACGACAACCGACGATTCTGACCCCGCCACGCTGACGGTGACGACGGCCACGGCCCCCGCCGTGACCGCTCCCGATTTGACCCCCTCCGCCGTTTCTTCTTCGGCGTTCACCGTCTCGTGGCCCGCGCAGAACGACGCGGCCTTCTCGGTCCGCGCGTGGACGCTCGTCCCGGCCGATTTCGCGACGGAGGACTTTTCCGTCTACAAAGCAGACGGAACGGTTCCGGAGGGATGGACTTTCGAAAACAGCCATGAGCACTACACCTACGAGGAAGCGCCCGTTGACTTCAAGGGCAACACGACCCTTTGGATCGGTACGCCGGACTTTGGCGGCACCATCGCCTCGGTTTCGTTCCATCTGAGGAGGGTTTCGGCCGTGACCGGAACGTTCACCGTCTATGGTTCGACGGGTTCGACGGATTCGTCCGACTGGGTCGAGATCAAGACGTGGACGAACACCGAAATCGTGACCGGCAATTATTCCATCGACGAACTGGCGAACGGAGATCCCCTCGCTTCGGCCGGATTCACGCGACTGTTCTTCAAGACCGTAAAAACCGCGGGTAACTTTGGTTTCGGCACGTTCTCCGTCACCGGCACGGGCGTCGGGAAGCAGCCCTCGTATCTGACGGGCTATGGTCCCGACGCGACCGCCGTCGCGGGAACGTCCGTCACGATCTCGAACCCGGTCGCTGGCGAGACGAACTACATCGAGGTGACGGCGACGGGCCTGAGCGGGAAGACCGCCTCAACGACCCGTCCGGTCGCCGTTCCCACAGCCGCCACGCCGAAGCCCGCCGTCATCTCGGTGAAGTAGGAACCCCACGAGGTCCGCCATGAAAGCACGCCGCCTTCTTCTGCCGCTCGCCCTGCTTCTCGCCGTCTCCGCGCGCGCGATGACCGTCACCACCAATCTGTTCGTGGAGGGTTTTTCGACCATCGGCAAGTCAGATTCATCTCTCGAAGGAAGGACCTATCTCACGGGGGGTGCAACTTCGGAGGGGGACTTTTCAACGGCCGGCGAAGAACCCGGCTGGCACGGAAAAAGCGTTTGCATCGGTCCCCACGCCATTCGGTTCGGCAACGCATCCAACGACGGTTGGGCGCGGACGCGCGCCATCGCGCGGCTCGATGACGCGACGGCGGGTCCCGTGACGGTCTCCTTCCGCGCCGCGGTACATCCGTCCAGCGGGACTAACGCGCTCGCGGTGTCCCTCCTGGATTCGTCGGACGCGACAATCGCCGGAACGGAACAGACGTTCGGCCTGCAGCGGCTGGCCGACGCGAACGACCGCGACATCGACGCCCGGACGACCGACGCGAACGGCGTTCCGCTCGTCGCCACGTTCGCGGACGTGCCGTCGTCGTTCAAAGTCCGGTTCCAGGGGAGGTATTCCTTCCTGAGTGAAGTGGTCGTCTCGCAGACCTACGACGACGGCCGGATTCAGCTCGCCACGCCGGAAGTGATGGTCTATCCGGCTGTCAACGCCTTGGGGCTCTTCTTTATGAGGGACGCAAATGCTACGGGCTATGAAGTGAAGGTCTTGGATCCACATGGGACGGAAGTGGGGACTGTAGAGTTTGATCCGGGCGGGATGGGGATCATTGTGAACGACCTCGAGGAGGGCACCTCCTACACGGTCCGCCTGCGCGCAGTCGGCGACGGCGTCGACTATGCGTCCTCCGAATGGTACGAGGAGCAGATCTCGACCACTGTCGACAACAGTCGTCCGGTCTGGACGATCGGGACGCCGGACCCCGTTCCGACCATCGGCAGGGCGTTCTCCTTCGGCGTCTCCGCGGCGCTCGCGAACGGCACGCCGCAGACCGTGGCCTTCGACGGTCTGACGCCCGTTCCGACCGGCGCCCAGCCAACGTTCGCGGACGGCGTCTTCACCTGGACCCCTGGCGAAGGCGCGGCCGGATCCTACACGGCCGCCTTCTCGGTCGGGAACTACGCGACCAACGTCGAGTTTCGCGTGCGCGGATCGACGGAGGCGGCGGTGCTCTTCTTCGAACCGTTCTCCGGTTCGGCGAACAATACGACAAGCTGGGCCTCGACCGCCCAGATCATCGAGAACGGCGCGTTCATCGCGAACATCGCCACGAACGCCGGTTGGACGGGAACGACGGGTCTCCGGAAGGCGCCCTCCGCGATTCTCTTCGGTACGGCGACGTCGGCGAAGGGATCGGCGACCTCGCCCGCCGTCTTCCTTCGCAACGGCGTGTCGTCGGGCTCGGCGACGATCTCCTTCCACGCCGCGACGAAGAACGCGAACCGGAGCCTTTCGATGTCGGTTCTCGACGGGAAGGGCGCCGTCGTCGAGAGCCGGACGTTCGCGCTCGCCACGGTGGATACGACCGCCTCGAACCTGGACGACGACGCCTATTCGGTCGACGCGTCGGGCAATCCGCTGTCGGCGACCCTCTCCGTTCCGTCCCCTTTCCGCCTGTTCTTCGAGCCCGCGCAGACCGACAGCTGCCTCTTCCTGGATTCGGTGAAGGTCACGCAGCAGGTCTCGACGTCGCTCGAGGACCTCGGCGCGCCGGCGGACCTCGCGGTGGTCGGGGGGACGCTCTCGACGAACTCGTTCTCGGTCGCGTGGACCCCGGTGGCGAACGCGACGAACTACGCGGTCGAAATCTACGTGACCGGCGAGACCATCGCGCTCGCGACGATGGATTTCGCGGCGCCGCCGGCCGCGCTCGCCGGCCTTGCGGACGACACGGCCTACACGGTCCGCGTCCGCGCCGAGGGCGACACGGAGCGCTACAACTACTCGCCCTGGGCGAGCGTCTCCGCGCGCACGCTGCGCTCGGCGCTGAACCCGACGCTCACGGTCGGCCCCTGGTCGAACGCGGCAGGCGAGGACAGGATCTACGGCGTGATCCGGAACACGGCGGCCGTCTCCGCCGAGCTCGACGACCACACGCCCGTCGACGTCGTGCTCGCGGACATCGCCCCGGCGCCGTCCCGGTCTCCGGCGCTCGCGGACGGCACGCTCTCCTGGACGCCCGCCGAGTCGGACGAGGGCACGACCTTTACGCTGACCTTCGCGATGACCCCCGCCGCAGGCGTCGTCTACGAGACCAACGTCTCCTTCAAGGTTCTTTCCCTCCCCGGGCTCCATCCGCCCGTCGTCGCGGTCGCGGAGCCCGTCGCCTGGGACGCGATCGACCTCTCGTGGGACACGCAATACCGCGCCTCCGGATACGCGGTGCGCGCGTGGACCGACTGCCCGAACCCGAACGCCACGGCGACGCGGATCGAGGAGACGTTCACCTTCTGGCCGACCAACCGGCCCTACGGATGGACGTTCGACGTGGCGAAGGAATCCTACAAGAGCGATGCCGCGCCGGTGAAGTTCGATAAGGACGGCGACTGGATGGCGACCTACGATCTCGGCGGGACCGTCACGGCGGTCTCGTTCCACGCCGTCGGGCACTCCATGACCGGCGGCTCGACGCTCACCGTCGTCGGAATTGCGGCCGACGACACGGAGACGGTTCTCGGAACGGTCTCCGATCTCGGAAGCGTGGCGGCCGGATCCGACTTCCGGTTCCCCGCACCAGAAGGGGTGGCGGTCCGGCGCGTGGTCTGGCGCTACACGAAGGTTGGCGGCGGCGTGGGCGTGGGCACGGTCGTGATCGAGGGCGAGGGCTTCTCGACGCCGCAGTGGCTGGCGGGCTGGGGCCCGGCCGCGAAGAACGTCGGGCTCGTGCAGGCCTGCACGGTCGCGAAGCCGCGGCCGGGCAAGGTGCTCGGCGTGAACCCGGCGAATAAGAAGGAAGACCTCACGGTGCCGCGCGTCAACTATGCGGAGGTCACGGTCCGCGACGCCGCCGGCGCGACGCTTTCGACGATCGTCGAGGTCGACGTCCCGGCTCCCCCGCGCTCCGCCCGCGCGACCCTGATGATCCTGAAATAACGCGACCGCGCGCGGCGCGGCGTTCCCGGCAACCCATTCCCTTCGAACCATGGACATCCAGCCCCTCTCCGCCCGCACGGGCGAAACCGTCGTCCTCGAGACCGACTTCTGCTGCGACGTGGACGACGTCGCGGCGCTCTCGCTGCTCTGCGGCGAGGAGCGGCGCCACCCCGGCGCGTTCCGCCTCGGCGCCGTCTCGTGCAACGTCCAGAGCCCCTTCGTGGCCGCCGCCGTGAAGGTCGTCCTCTCGGCATGGGGCCGGGAGGACGTCCCGGTCGCCGTCACGCGCGACCCGCTCCCCAACAGCGGCAACCGCTCGGCGTATCTGGCCGGCCTCGCGGCGCGCTGGCGCGGCCCGGAGCCGCCGCGGACCGATCCGCTCGACCTCTGGCGCCGCGTTCTCGCCGACGCGCCGGACGGCTCCGTCTCGGTGGTCTCGATCGGCTTCTTCAACAATCTCGCCGCCGCGCTCGCGGACGACCCGGCCCTCTTCCGCCGCAAGGTCCGCTGCATCTGGGCGATGGCGGGCGGATTCGGGAAGAAGGACGGCTACGTCGAGTTCAACGTGAAGGAATACATCGGCGACACGCGGAGCTTCCTGCGCGGCTGGGACGGCCCGATCGTCTTCGTCGGCTCCGAGTGCGGCGAGTCGATCATGACCGACCTCGCGGGCCTGCCGCCGGAATGCGACGGCCACCCGCTCGTCGAGGCGTTCCGCCACTTCTGCGGGCCGTGCCGCATCCGCAGCAGCTGGGACCCGATCACCGTCGATCTGGCGGTCCACGGCGAGAACGAGCTCTACGAGCTCGGGCCGGCGGGGCGCGTCCGCGTCGCGCCCGACGGCGCCACGCCCTTCGCGCCCGACCCGGACGGCAACGCGCGCGTCCTGCATTTCCGCGCGCCGGACGACGCCGTCTCCGACCGGATCACGTCCCTCGTCCGCCGCGCCGCCGGGCTCCCGCCGCGCGAAATCGCGGATCATCCTTGACTTTTCCGGGGGTTTCCCGCATACTCCCGGCCCGTGCTCCGCACGGGACCGGAAAGCGGCCCGGACGGACGTTTCAAACGAAAAAGGACCACACATGTCTCGTCGCATCCTCATCGCCGGCAACTGGAAAATGAACAAGACCTCCGCCGAGGGCGCCGCCCTCGTGAAGGAGATCGCCGCCGGACTCCCCGCCGGGAACCTCCCGGAGATCCTCGTCTGCCCGCCCTACCTCACCATCCCCGCGGTCGTCGAGGCCGCGAAGGGCTCCGCGCTCGAGGTCGGCGCCGAGAACGTCCACTGGGCCGCGAGCGGCGCCTACACCGGC
>Ga0247608_10008933_pt1 | contig 10041 bp, 8 predicted proteins | sample 176DNAGHGlowgp2_FD_193490 | JGI IMG/M metagenome (GOLD analysis project Ga0247608, IMG submission 193490) | Sheep rumen microbial communities from Palmerston North, Manawatu-Wanganui, New Zealand - 1766 DNA GHGlow gp2 | ecosystem: Host-associated > Mammals > Digestive system > Stomach > Rumen ... | reverse complement strand
GTCCTGCTCCATATTGGCTATGAAACAGGACAAGATAAACATGCTTTTAAATGTCAAACGGATAATGTTTGTTAATATGTTCTATTTTTCTTCTCTTTTATTTGGAGATTAAAACAGAATCTGTCCCGTGATTCTAACGGGAAATCAGTAGATTGCTATTAGGGCTTCATAAACTCTTTCCCTTTGTCTGTCAAGGTGTATTCTTGTTTGGGACTCTGTGGTGAATCCTTTTGGGTTGGTTCTACCAATAGTGACTCGATGAGTGGGCTGAGGATATTTGTCCTAAATCTACTTCTATTAGCTTCGCCAGCCTTCTCCATCAAAGCAGAAATTGGCAATGACGGACTCTCTGAAAGAGCAATAAGCGCTATAGAAGATTTTGTAAGTTGAACTTGGGACAACTTGGGACAAACTTGGGACAACTTGGGACAAACTTGGGACAATTCAACCTTTTGACCGGTCTTTGCAACTTTTTGCATGTTCTCTGCGGCCTCTGGCTCACGTACAATGACACTAAATGCTGTGACAAGATTGACATTGAACTCGGCAGCGGGACTTTGGTTCTCCTTCAGCAAGTCTTGTACCTCACTTACGCCATGATTGAACATGTTGACGTAGTTCAGGTTCTTCATCATCTCTGCCACAACGCTATTGCGATAGTCGTTCACATGAGGGAAGTTCTCTGGACGAGCTTGGCCATACAGACCTCCTGGATTCATGATTTCTATATGATGGTCATATTAAATTTTTTTACAGAATTGATTTTGTAAATAATTTCATCCAAATATAATTGTGAATTTGCACCTTATTCTTCCATTAATTTATCAATTATGGCCTTTATGCCTGTACTATTAATTTGTTTTCGGAAATATACTATGTATCCATTTGCTACCATAGTTTTAAAGAACTCTTCAGCACAAGATATTTTAGTATCTTCATCAGGAGTTATATGAGATTCTTTATCGTATGCCTTTGTTTCAATGACAATATTCAATTCCTTGGAACCATCCGTCTTTTTCACTACATACATAAAATCTGGACTATAGTTAGAAGATGCAACAGTCGGAATGCAGATGCTATGAGAAGGAATCTTACCATATACCACAACATCGCTTATTTGCGTCCTTATATTTTGTAATTCAAGGTCAGAATCATGGGCATAGGCATCATAAAGATATCTGTCAGGCGTTGTACCTGGTATCATTTTCCTGCCTATGTATGCTTGAACAACTTCCTTCTTTACACTGCCATCTGCATTAGTCAGTTTTGTTTCCTTAGCCTTGTAGTTGGCCTGTTTATAGCGTACAAAACTTAATAGTTCGTTACACTTCCAGTCGTCAACCGCAGCAATAAGCCTTGTTAAAGAATCCTCGTTAAACATTTCATCTGTAATCTGGCAACCATTAGCTACTACCTGACATATAGCAGAATGCAGAATTTGTATTGGAATGTTCGTGTACCTTGATGAGCGAGCAAGGAAATCGTTGTATGCATAATGACGACCATGTAAAGTAAGTGCCACATGACTACCCTCTTTAGTATAGGCCGATCCATCTTCAATGGCCAATTCTTCTCTTTTCGATTCAACTACTTGAAGTGAGAATACATTTTTCTTTTTTATGATGTCAGGCAAATCAGTTTCCAATTTGTGGTCTATCTCCTTGTCGAAATAAAGAATGTACTTACGGTTCAGTTGCTGCCATAATTCTCTAAGTTCTTCAAACTTAGCTTTCCTGATATGTATAGTATCTGTTCGGGCACTATTACGATTGATGATTCGGTTTGTATTCACGCCATTTCCTGAAGCATTAAACTCTGGATAATCTTTCAGCAAATCATCAAATTTGTCTGCCACAATTTGCTTATTGATGTTTACATAGCCTTTCTGTAGTAATTCTATGAAGAATGTCGTTTCATCCAAACCACGTTTTTGGGCAACAGATACAATGTCCTCGTATGTAATCTCCAATGCTCGCTTTTTATCTGATTCTAATTCTCCATTTATTTCTTTAACCAGTTTGTCTGCAAAATCTCTTTCTGTAAAGTCAACAATGTAGTTCAACATGAAAGCACTGTCACAGATTCTGTTACCAGCACTGTCAACAGGAAGACGAAGACCACGTCCTACCTCTTGCAACTTGCTTATCTCCGAACCACTTGAACGTAGTTTGCAGATGGTAAACACATTCGGATTATCCCATCCTTCTTTCAGCGTCCACTTCGAAAAGAGAAAACGCAGAACGTTAGGATTACCATCCTGATCCTTGAAACTCAATAAGTCTTTCTTACCATGAAGAATAACCTTTACTTCATTTGCAATATTCTCGTCTGTATCGTTGTTGTCCTGAGAGAAATAGCCTGCACAGGTACTTTCCAGATATTTTAATGTTGCTTTCAGGTAATCTTCATATTCCTTAGTGTTCGATTGCTTTAGTTCTTGATGGACTTTCTTCTTTAACATATCAAGGAATTTCAATCTAAGCCATCCATCATTTTTTCCAGAGGGGCCACGAAAACTCTCAATATTGTCAATAAAGAATAGTGTCAGAGTCTTGATAGGTAGTCCTTCACGACAGAAGTTCTGCCGTTCTGTCTCAAAATGACGCAGGAGAGCCAATTCTATCATGCCTTCAAGATATGATACGCTATACTGGTCTGGATAAAATTCGTCTCCAATAAATTTCTCTTGACCATTACTCAATAAAATACTGTTTTTGGTAATACCCTCAATAATGACACCATCAAGATCGGTGTCAATGCTACCCAGACTGTCATTTAATCCTAAAGTGCTGGTTATACCATTAAGATTACTGACATTTGTGTATTTCAGGTTGACAGAACTACCACTGGCAATACTCACCACTTTCACTTTCTTATCGGCTTTCCTTCCTCCTGGCAATTCAAGGTGTTCCTTCGCTACACCCTTTATCAGTCCTTGGTTGAATGAGTCAGCTGCATTCAGTTCGTAAAGCAGTTCTTGGTAGTCTTTTGCTACAATTTTGTTTTTTCCACGACCAAAAGTAAATTCGGGAAATGTAGCTCCATACCTGATAACAAGTTGTGGGCAGAAGTTCTCTATCAAGGCTCCATACGACTTGCTTCCACGATCCATACGATGAGGTTCATCAACAATAAGTATCGGCAAAGTATCCTTTATGGCATCCACAGGTCTATGAAACTCTCCCAATACCTGATCATAATCTTCACGCGTAAGTAACTTACCACTCGTTAAGAGTTGGGTGTTCAGCAGCATGACATAAATTTTGTTCTTTACGTGGTGACTTCCGTAAAAGTAGTGCCCAACAGCCGAGGGTATATTTAGGCGTCCTTTCTTCTTCTGTTTCTGTGGCTCCAACAAGCAAAGTTCAATCTCTGAGTTATATCCACAGACATTTGAGAAATGACGCATCACTTCCTTATCATCAATGAATGCAGCAGTTCCAGCCTTAATAGGTAGGGTTGGTACAGCAATGATAAATTTGTTAAACCCACAACGCTTATGCAGTTCAAATATGGTACGAGTATAAACGTAGGTCTTGCCTGTGCCCGTTTCCATCTTTATGTCAAGAATACTATGTGCAGGCAGGGCTTGTATCTTTTCTGGAAGATTCTGTTCATGTATGCGCTTCTTCGTAGCCTTTTCGTAGATACCCACTTCACGCCTAACCTGTTCCAATGCCGCTGCATTCAATTTTGGGGTTAGCACAGGATTTTGGTGGCTGGCCTTAGCCTGTTCCTTAATCGATGCTTCCAAAACTGTCGCCACAGCATTAACAGGAGCCAGTTGGTGTGCAAGTGAACTTTCAAGTTTTAATTCCATAGCCTAATAATCTACCCAATGTGTATTAATTCCAATTTATACTATGGAACCAGTCATAAAGTAAAAAACAGTTCCAATAGGAGTCTTTTCTGAATTTATTTATCAAGTCTTCTATCCTATCTTGATTAATATCCGTCAGATAAAGATTGTCTTGCAACAAATCAAGTCTCTTTGCTGAATCATCTTTACAAGCGTTTATTTCTTCAATATTTACATCTTTTAGAACATACCACAACTGACGTATATCAACAAGAGTTTTCCAATTTAATCTTGCGCTAATAATGACCTCTCTAACAGCCTTTTCCCACGCAGAGTCGTCTTTCTCTATGGCAATACCATTTACACAATAGACAAGAAGCGAAGATACATCTGGAATTAAATATATTGGAAGGATCGGTGTTTTACCTCTAACATTGTTACAGCAATGTCCACTTCTATCATCGACAACTTCATCATTTTTTAATTTTGGGAAAAGCCCATAACACGATGCAACAAGATTATCGTATGATACAGTATGAGGATAAGGCGGCACGGGAGGATAAACTTCTTTTGTAAAACCACCAGACAGTTTTATAACATCCTCACCAAACATTGGAAACTCATCTTTATGTTTTTGATATTCTTGAAGCATATCATTATCTGCAGCTTGAGGCACAATATGTTCCAGCGTCGTGTCTCCATCACCTGTAAGGCGTCTCATACAATAACAACAATGATTGTGCTGATTATCAAGCAGGACTTTTGTCATCTGCTTATAAAAACAATTCTGCTTAACTGGTAGGCTACGAAAACTGCCATAAAAGTCCACAGGATATCTCTGTTCTTCTTGAATCCAAATGGACTTAAGGTAGTCCTCAGTTATTTCGATGCCTTTGTCACGATGGCTCGATTTATCAATGTATTCCATACACTAAAGTCCCTTCTCCTTTTTTTCAATCAACTTTTCGAGTTCATCGCTATTTTTTGCGAATTGATCAATTATACGTTGCTTTATATTGTCTGCCTGAGTTGTCTTCCCCCTTTTTCGCATATAAGCACAAAGAGAGAGTAGATGATCCAAATTAGCATTCTTTGACTCTACACCCATAATATCCTCCAAACCAGAATTATAGTCAATTCCATAAACATCAGGCCATAAAACAGGAGCATTTGTATTCGGTTCCATTCGCAATATTTTGTTAGGCTTGCCTTCTGTTTCCAACCCTGTCAAGACCAGAGGCGAGTGGGTAGATACGATAAACTGCAAATTAGGGAATGTATTCATAAATCGTTCAAGTACAACCTGTTCAAGTTCTGGATGCAAATGGAGATCTATCTCGTCAATAACAACAACTCCCTTGGCATCAGTAGTTCCATTCAGAATATATGAACGATAGGCAATATCCAAAACAATATAATACATTCGCTTGTAGCCAGCAGGAAGGAAATGGAATGGAGGATTATCACCCTGCTTGGTTTCTAAGCACAATCCATCTTCTTCATATATACTGTCAAAAATATCTGTTACCTCATAATTCGTGTCGCCTTTTGAAAATTTGATCAAACACGACTTAATTTCTGAGATTTCCTTATCAAATTTACCTCTTTCAGACAAAGCCTTCTGTAGTTTCTCCTTATGAAGCTGAACATCCTCGTCGTATTCTTCTTTGCTAATAATATTGTTATTTAACATAGACTCACAATTGCGTAAAGCGTTCTCTTCATGCTTTACATTCCTATCGGCACGATCCCATAGAGTCCATTTGTCTTTTAAACGAGAAATCCAAATTTCAGAGCATGCGGATTCTAAGTTCCAATCCAGATAGCCCAGATTTCTTAATTCCTGTTGCTGTTGTGTAATTGATTTTGCCTTGGGAATATGAGGGAAGCTATCAGAATAATATGCAAAAAATGGCAATGCATTGGTCTCATTGACTTTGTTTATTACTTCCTTATGCGCCAAATCATATTTTGAAGGCTGTAAGTTAAACGTTGATGTTGATGCATACATATCCCATTCCAGAGAAGAACCCTGAAAAGAAGCAAAAGCATTGATATCAATATAGGGAAACAGAAAACCTGTTTTGGGGTCTCTTACGCCATCTGTCTTTGTGTATTGCTCGACCTTCAATTCCGGGAATCCTGAAGTTAAATCAAATCCTTTCTCTTCACTTGTGTTTCTTTTGAAAACAAAACTCAATGCCTTATGGATTGCGTGAATCAAGGTAGATTTACCTGCACCATTCTTACCAAACAGAACAGTTACACGAGGTGCAAATTCCACATCATAATCATTAAAGCAACGGAAATTCTTTATATGGAGTTTCTTGAGATACATAAGTCTGAAGTTTTATTGTTAATACCTTACATCAATATTCACCGTCAGCGTTTTACTGCCGTCTTTCAGTGTTCGCAAATTCTTCTGCAATTCTTCGCGATGGGTAAAACCAAAGCTATAGCCGAAGATGACGATGTTCTGAGGTGAGAATGCCTCGCCGTTATATTTGTCCATTAGTGCAGCAATGCTTCCAGCAGAAAACTTATCGTCAGGATTTATCAGATAGAGATGATTGCCTTTGTAATAGGCCGTATATCCATTGAGGTTTATTTCCTCGGCATCTTCAGTTAACCCATAGCCATCAGCAACAAGCCATGTGCGCAACACTGTTTCCACACCAAAGTCATCAGCAGTGATATCAGTCATAACATTTTTGTCTGGGTTGAACGTTTCCATCTTCAATAGCAAGTTCTCCTTCGGCTCTTCCAGTGTATAGTGCTTAAAGCCTAAGTCGCCCGCAAACAAAGGATTTTCTTCATGTATCTTTTTTGCGGCTCGTTTGATGCGCTCAATGCCAACATTATCCAAGGTATGCGCATAACCATTTTTTTCCAAGAAATCAATAACCTTTTCTATTTTAGCCTTATTGGTTGTTGGTGCTTTTTCATATTTTTCATCCAAATCTTCTGGTAATTGGACTACAATAAATCGACGACAACCATCAAGTATATTTAATCTCATTACCGACTCTGCAGTTGTTCCAGATCCAGAAAAGAAATCTACACATATAGAATCTTGATTTGAACCTAAAGACAATAACTTTTTAACAAGATATGTGGGTTTAGGAAAATCAAAGGTGTCTGCCATTCCATACTTCTTTAATTCTACTGAACCTTGCTCGGTTATAACTCCCGTTTCATCCCAAATGCCATCATCCTCGTCATCCTCGTCATCAATAATCTCTACATCATCAAACCATATGGTTTTAGCTTTATAGGTTCCTTTTCGATATTTTTCATAAACACCCCATTTCCCTGAGGACTTTTCACGAGCTACAACATTACTATCCATAGATGTGGAACCTATATTCTTTGTCAGTTTTTTCTTTCCCCAACGCCAACAGCTTTCTACATTTTCACTGTTGTAAGGAAGTATTTCCACAGAGTATTCTAATGAGTATACATCGCTCACTGGACTATACCCGTTTTCATCCTTTACATTAGGATTTGCATAAATTGGATAAAATAGATTAGGACGATTGAATCTACCATATTTCGGATTACGATTCCTCAGTTCTCGCTCGGAGAATTCACTAATATCATCTGATTGTATTTTTCCTGATAGTTCCTTTTTCAGTTCTTGAATGATAGTATCTCCACTCTTTGCATATACAAAGAGATACTCATGTGTTTTAGCCAGTTGCTTGTACGTTTGTCCACGTTTGTTAGACTGTATAACTATCTGAGCAATAAAGTTCTCTTCAAGAAACACCTCATCACACAACAACTTTAGATTTGCTTGCTCATTGTCATCAATAGAAATAAAGATGACACCATCCTTGGTAAGCAAGTCTCTAGCAAAGGACAGTCTGGGCAACATGAATGTCAGCCATGCTGCATGACTAGCAGAGCCACGTTTCGTCATGGAAAGAATTCGTGTAGCACGCTCTATTGGAATATCAAGACGACGAGCTATATCTTCTGCCGAGAAGTTATATTTATCATTATATATAAAGCCGTCACCACCCGTATTGTAGGGCGGATCAATGTATATTACTTTTACCTCCCCGCTATACGACTTCACAAGGTGCTGAAGAGCATCCAGATTATCGCCACTGATATAGACATTTTGGCTATACTTGTTTTCAGGCTTGGAATTATGCTCAAAATCTGGACGAATTAAAGTGGTGGTATCCATATTCGTCAACATACGTGCATAATTCTTGCCTAAGAAGTTGAACCCCGTAGTCTCGTCCGTGATGTTTGTCCCCTCTGGGAGTGCAGCACGGAATTTCTCAATGTCGAAATCACCTTCAGTAGTAAAACACTGAGGAAAATAGTGTTTCAATACTTCCAGTTCTTTTCCACCAGCCTGTGCTTGCTCATTATTGCTTATTATGTCTTTTACCATAAACGGTTTTCTATTATCTTTTTTTAATATGGCTACAAAGTTACGTATTTTAATTCAAATATGCAGCAAAAAACTAATATTTCTATAAAAATACTTCCATTTTTATGTTCGTATATAAACGTAGTCAGGTTCTTTGTTGCTTATTATTTGTTATCTTTTGGCATGACTCCACGTTGGCCCAGCATACCACGAATGCCACGATTGCTCTGTGTGTGTTCAGCCGTTATATCTGCTTCACCATAGAGGTCCTTTTGTTCTATGTTGCGCAGTGACAAGGGACTGGTTCTTGCTTCATTAAAAAGAAATGTAGAATTCCCAAATAATTGATTACTTTTGCATACGAAACAATATTGAATATATGGACAAAAAGAATAAAGAGATAGAAATCAATGAGCCACGTTTGGTGAAGTCTCATGACCTGAAACTGGATGTCGAGTATGCAGAGTGGATAGCAGAAGTGAAACACCGCTATCGCTCGGCTCAGGTGAAGGCTAATAGTACAGCGGTGTCTAATGGGGTGCCTAATAGGGTGTCTGTTCATGTCACAGGGACAGGTGAATGACAACTAATATCTGATGCAAGATAGGCAATAGAGGAAACGACGAAAGCGTTATAAGGATGATGGCAAACGTGGCAGATGTGGCACGTTGGTTTTTTAGGATAGTCGCAAGCATATACAAGCCTTTTTCCGTAAATGCCTTTGGCTGTGAACGACTCTTTGTTGACAGATTTGTGGTCGTATTTTTCGACCGCAAATCCTTTAACTCGTCTGTTGTCAAAACGAACATATAATCCTCAGGGAACTTGTCGGGATTGTTCTTTGCAGCTTTCTTGGCTAAAGTTAGACAAAAGTTAATAATAGGCTTCACTTTTTTATGAATATCACAAATTGACAACAAAATTAATATATTTTCTTCACTTTTAAGTGAATTATAAGAAAAAAGTTGTATCTTTGCACCGACCAAATGACAATGAGCAATGAAAACGATTAATTTGAAGACCATCGAGCAGAACGACAACGTGAGCCTATACTCTATTTGCTTCAACGGTAGTGACGTGTCAGAGTATGAGGACTTCTTGATGAAGTTCAAGGATAACTCTACGCTAAATTATGATTTTCAGCGCATACTCCTTGCATTGGAAAAGATTATTGACCGTGGCGCACTTGAACGGTTTTTCCGAATAGAAGGAAAGATGAATGACAGAGTTTCTGCTTTGGCTATCGACTCCAGAAAGTTGCGTCTGTATTGTCTGCGTATCTCTGACCAGATTCTCATAGTTGGGAATGGAGGCGTCAAGACCACACGGACTTACCAGGAGAATGAGCAACTGAGTGGCTATGTGATGGACTTGCAGCGTTTTGACGAGCTGTTGAAACAGGCTCAGCAGAACGGCAGCATTACAATTGAGAAGAACATGATAGTGGGAATAGACAACAAAGTTTTTGAGATATGATTACTAATCCGTTATTTCGCGAGTGTCTGGCAAACGTCTCAGATGAGACCCGTGCCGAGTTCAATCTCTCGTTTGAGATTGCAGACCGCATTGATGCCTTGCTGAAGAAGAAAGGTATCACACAGAAGGAGTTGGCCGCAAAGATGGGTAAGCGGGAGTCGGAAATCTCTAAATGGCTCACTGGTCGGCATAACTTCACGACTAAAACCCTTGCTGGTATATCGCTGGCCCTCGGCGAACCAATCATTAGTGTGCCAGCATAAAGTTCTTCTATATCCAATGGGCTGTCGATTATCTCGTCAGCCCATTATTTGGGTCAGGGGACTCTCTGATCCGTTTTAGTAGTGTGATTGGGCGGAGGGGGCTATAGGTTGTCTTT
>Ga0247608_10008929_pt1 | contig 10043 bp, 9 predicted proteins | sample 176DNAGHGlowgp2_FD_193490 | JGI IMG/M metagenome (GOLD analysis project Ga0247608, IMG submission 193490) | Sheep rumen microbial communities from Palmerston North, Manawatu-Wanganui, New Zealand - 1766 DNA GHGlow gp2 | ecosystem: Host-associated > Mammals > Digestive system > Stomach > Rumen ... | reverse complement strand
TTTCTTCATGATTACGTCGTTTGATACTGCAAAGGTACTGAATTTTATTGAAATATCGTCAGAAATATCTGACTATCAGTTGATTAATTTTTAGAACATCCCATTAACATAAATGTATATTTCCATTTTTATATATTATCACAAAATGGTAATTGCATAATATGACAAATACATAAAATAGTAATATTGTAAAACTCTAAAAATACAAATGTTTCAAATCGTGTATTCTGGCTATTGACTGCGAGTTTCGAGCGACCAAAATCCCATCCCTTAGAGGGTGGGCAAGAGGTCGATGTGTACACAATCGACACATCTTGCCCCCACCTCTCTATGCAGTCAACAAGGTATCTGGGTAATCGCAAATTATGGAAGCGTATTCTCCTTTTCACCTAAGATATAAGATGAAGGATTTACTCCCACTCTCTTGCAGTATTCCTCGAAAGAGATGCATCGTGCTTTATGCTCGTCATCTTTCATCCTTCGTTCTTCTTCATCATGGATTTCCCATGCTCTTGCTCGATCCTGAATAAACTCTTGAAGACTCAACAAGATGGTTTGTGGGTCAAATCGACTATAGAAACGCTCATAATAACCAGCCTTGAACCGAAAGAAGAATAGCATCAGTTCACTTGTTTTGAGCCAGTGAAAATCTGTTGCGATAACAATCGCGATGAATCTGAGCTGTTCTTTAGATGCATCCTCCTTCAATCCGCAGCACAGGCTAAGTTCTGCCAGTTGTGGCACCAACCAGGCCTCAGCACAGCTTTTCCCATAGGCATAATCAAGAACACTTAATGTCGGTGCATCACCGAAAAAGCAAGAATCGGTATCCTTGCATATCTGTAATTGCACGGATGGATTGTTTGCTTTCATAAAGTCGGCGATGGAACCATGCTTCTTAAGCAAAGACACACAAGCCTCAGACAACTGGCAGGTCGTCGTCGGCAAGTATTTCTCGCACAAGTTCTGATGCGTTCTGGATGGCAGACTGCCGTCTTGCTGCATCCGATTCATTATTTGTTCTATTTTCATTACTAAACTGTGTTAAAGGTTCTGTTTCCCAGACTCTTTGGGAAAGAAAATTCTCAAAGTTCTTACGATATCTGACCTCAGGACGAGAGGCCACATAACGTGGAACATAATCATAGATGGCCGCCTTGTCAACTTCAGGAAGAAGATTCCACTTCTCCCTCAGTGCCTTCGCGTCACCTATTGGTTTGCCGTATAGTTCCCAGATGGTATCAAACGGATAGTTTCGGCCAATGACAGGCTTCATGGAAACAAAAGTTTCCAAGCCTTCATTTTCATTATCACTATCATTATCATTAAGGATAACGTCAGGCATCTGTTGCTTTCCATTGTTATCAATCGATGCCGGTGGATGTTTTCCTTCATCGGAAACACCATCAGCACCATAGCATTTCCGCTTATGTGAATTTTCCCTATTTTTCCTACATCGCTCTTCCCACTTGACGTTTTCACGATCAATCAGAGTACGAAGCATTTCAAACATGGCTTTAATGCCATTATCCTCTATCTGCGGGAGATCTATGTCGTTGGCATACAGGAAAATAAGTTTGAACAACTTTCCTGCCTGTTCGTCTGACAAAGCAAAGATGGCCGGCATGAAATCCGCAAAGAGGACAAAACTCTTCTTTTGTTTCTTTTCTTTCATCATGCTATACCTCATTTTGAATAATACGGTCGATGTCTTCTACATGATACATTACCCTGTTACCTACCTTTACTGGTTTCAGATAACCATTCTTTGCCCACAAATAGAGCGTCGTAGAACATTTGCCCATACGCTTCATGGCCTCTCGTTTAGAAATGAGTTGCTCTTTTTTTTCTGCAAGGCCAAAAACGGTAATGAAGGCTTCTATAACACCATCAACTAAATGTTGGCTGTGAGCTTCCAATTGTTCATTCGTCATAACGATTAGTGGTGCAGAAACAGCTTTTTGTGTTTCTTGCACGGAAGGCTTTTGAATTCCTTCTAAAAGGCTTTCCTTCACCTTCTTTTTAATCTGAGTTATCAGTTGTTCATTCATGTTGTAATCCTGATTAATGTTTCATACTGAGTCTGCATGGCCATAAGCAAAAACCCGCAACCGGTTCGTCCGATTGCGAGTGCAAAATTAGAATTAATCCACGAAACTTTATCTTTGTAAACCGTTTATTTTCAACGATTTACAAAGAAGTGACATTGACTGACATCAGGTGACGCCAAGTGACACTAAGTGCCATCAAAAATCATTGTTTTCGATTAATTGGAATCAGTCCTTTTGAGGATGTCTGTAATCTCCTTACAATAAGCTAATTCGATTTCTTTCATTTCTTTCTCTTTATCGTCAGTACATAATTCCAAGCTGCGACTGCTTAAATAAGCATACTGTTGATAATCCCGATTTGCCTGTCGATAAGATACGACATTGGCAACCTTCTTCAAAGCCGAATGAAACGGTTTCAGTTTTCCTATTTCTGTTAATTTCAGTTCTTCCAGCGCCAATTTCATGCAGGCCAGGTATTTTCCGGAATTATTGCGCGAAAGCTCGTTAATAACATAATTAACGATCTGCCCTTTCTTTTCCTGGTCGCAGAAAATAAAGTCCGCAAAGGTCCGACTATTTCTTTGCTCTTTTATGTCAACACTCGCTTTTTCCGATTCTTCATTAAGCTGATTCACCGGTTGTTCATCTTGCTGATTCTCACACACATTCTCAACGTCCTGGTCCCTAAGGGTGGTTTCTGCATCCTCTCCCATAGAGATATTGGCTTCTGCATCTTGTTTTTCATTAAACACAACCAGATATTTCTCAATGTCAGGTTTATTTTCCTGCCCCTCATAAATTGCATCAATAGACTCCCGCCAATCTTCAACCGTATCAAAGCCGCTATTTATGCTTGATGCTACTATACGCTTACACATCCTGCTTAGCAACAATCTGGACAACCCCAATGATTTTAATGAGAGCTTTTTGTCATGCCATAAATCATAGACAATCGTAAACAGAATAATCATACCACTTCCTACTACAATGAAATAGAGCGATGCGGCAGCTTGGTCATCTCCTTTATGGAAACGATCAACCATATTCTCGACAAAGCCCGACTTTTTCACCGACTCAATTGTGGAAGAAAGATTGTTATCAGGATTATTCATCCCGTCATGAATCTGTGAATCAGCTCCTGGATAAAGCTCTGACATGATATTCCTGATGCCTGCAATCCCTTTATGCCCATCTTTCCTAATGCGCTCAACATAATTGGCATAGTAATCCATGTGATTGTCATGCCAATCCTCCAACTCCTGAATAAACAGTTCCTTGTCCAATTCCATTTTTCTGTATTTCTTGAATTATTATGACTCTTTTTTGATGACCCCTCGCCCTGTTCAGCTGTTTCCTTCCCATTCAAGTCGTCCTGCTTTACGGAGTTTGTCAATATAATACCTGACACCATTAATAGAGATTCCACAAATCTTACCTATTTCTTCCCTTGTTATATTCGGTGTGGACCTGACAATTTGTATGATTTTGTCATCCGTACGAAAGACGGGTGTAGTAACGAGTGTAGCGACGGGTGTAGTATTACTATCCATCCTCAGTCATATAAAACACATTGAGGTAGTTTTGTTTAATAATCAATCCAAAAGACTCACCAAATCTTTCTTCATTTCGTCATCTATATCACGATATCGTGCGAAGGCCTTACTCCCCTCTTTGTGACCGGATAACGCTCCAACAAGATTGGGATCTTTTACTTTCTTGTATAGATTCCCGATGAATGTACGCCGTGCCATATGGCTACTGGCTACGTCATAAATAGGATGCTGCTCTTCTTTGCGTGTCAGAGGATTCAAAACGGTGACCATTCGGTCAATACCTGCCGCCTTCAAGATGGTTTTGATATCTTCGTTGTACTGCTGTTCTGCAACAAAAGGGAAGAGTTTGTCGCCTGGAATATCCTTGTATTTTTTTACTATCTCTTTTGCTATAGAATTCAATGGGACACTTAGCGTTTTAGGATTGCTTTCAATAGTCTTGTCTGGAATGTATTCTACAGCGCCATCCACAATGTTTGCTTTTGTCAATCGATACAGGTCTCCAACGCGACAACCAATCAAAGTCTGGAATACAAAGATATCCCGTTGACGTTCCAATCGGGGATTATCGGAAAAATCATAAGCATAAAGTTTGTTACGCTCATCAAGATTGATATAAATAGGAGTCCCATAGACAGCCGATCCCACCTTGAATTTATCGAATGGTCTGTTTGTGGTATAGCCAAAATCATAGCACCACCGGAAAAAAGTACGTATCTTATTGAAATAGTCCACTAAAGTGTTCTCTCCCCTGGGAGAAGGTTCCCTAGACTCTGGAACGAGGGTGAACAGTTTCTTATAATGTTTGTAATTCTCGCTTTCCTCGTCTGCATATTGATACTCAGTCCTGAAAAACTCCTTCATGTCGACAAGGTCATCGCTGGTCATAGTGTCTACGTCCAGGAAGAGCTTCTTGTTTCGCTTCTTAATCTGAAGAAACAACTCATATCGCTGAAGGACACGCTTAATTACTCGGAAGTTTTTCTTTCGGACTTCCGACAGCTTATGCTTATCCAAAAAAATATCGAAAAGTTCAAGTAGCGTGTAGTGTCTTTCTTCGACGCTCTCTTCAATATAGTCTTCAGGATGATAATACCGGTCCACCATATTGTTTGGCCATTCGGCATCTATAATGTTACGTTCTTTTTCATATCCATCTTCGATGAAACGACGAAGTTTCTTTACTTCGCTATCAACATGCTGGCGCATCTTCTCATCGCATACCACACGTTTTTTGATACATTCCTCCTTTGAATCCCACATATTGGGATTCACCATAACGCGTGTGGGAATCCATTTGTCGATTTTTCGCCCCTCACGTATCCTTACATAGACAGGAACTTGGGTTTCTAAGTCTGTGCTCTTTGCCTTTTTCCTAATCAAAAAAATCAATTTCATAGTGATCCTTCTTTAACTAGTGCAAAGATACAAATTCTTGCTCCACCGTGCTCCACATTTGCTCCACATCTCTTAACTTATAATAATTATTAACATTTGAAAACAAAATGATACAAATTTGCTAAATGATTGATATTCAATAGTTTTGAATATTTTTAATCATTCAAAATCGTTCATTTTTGATTAATATTGATTAATAAACTCAACCCCGGCTCTGGGTACGAGTTTAACTCGAAAACAATCGCTAAATCCTCATCAACAAAGGATTTAGCGATTTTTCTTTTCTATGTTTGCCTCACATTTGCATAATTTCTTGCGCCACTATGGGCACAGCCAAAGCTTTAGGCTCTATTTGAATACTCTTGCCGTCAAATGTTTGACCTGCTTTCCGAGTCGTTATTACTTGTATGGTCATATAACTTTTTCTATTCGTTTTATACCTGACTAAATCTGTGAATTTGAAGTCGTTTTGTCGCTTTTTTGATATCCATTTCCTCACTTGCTTCGTCCTTTTTGGAATGGTTCTTAAGTAGATAATGTTGTAACTTTTGCTCTATCATATCTTGTTCATTTGTTAATCTGACATGTGTTTCTTCTCTTCAGGTTCCTCGAACTCGCCTTCATCTTCTTGTTCAACTTACGCATCATCCTTTGGAATAGTATCATTTTTTACGGCAAGCTTTTCAAATTGCCCTCTATTCTTGGGGACATCGGCAAACTCTGTACTCAGGTTATCAAACAAGATTTTTTGGTCATCTGTAATTGTCACTAACCCATGTCCAACTTCCCTATACCATTTTCTCAGTGCAATCTCATTATGATCGCCATCCATAAAGGGATAGCGTTTGTTCTGCATAACAAACAAGCGGAAACGGGAAAGAAGTTCGTAGAATGAGCCTGACGGGAATTCAACTACTTGCCCGTCTTTATCATAATCATATTTCTGAGCAACTGTCACAACTCCGGTCTGTTCATTAACGTTCATACCATAACCCTCCTTTAATAGATGACACAACGTGTTGATAATCAGACTTCGTTGTTTCGTATTATTAGCTACATAATCACTCAAGTGAATTTCAAGAGGGCCTTGATAATTCCAATACGCTCTCTCTGTAATATTCTTTAAAACTTTGCGCCATTCTATCGACTCCCAGATAACCTGGTCTATGTCGTAGATGGTTCCTCGTATCGTAATCTGATTCTTTGTCGTTTTCTTTTTCTCTTCTTTTTGTTCTGCAGGAATGTTTGGAGTGACGGTTACACTTGTGTTCGTCAAATTCTTCTCTTTTGCAGGTGCATATTGCTTTATAACCTCAATAAACCTTTCACCGTAAGTGTCACGCTTGTGTTCACCGATACCAAAAGTGTTGCCGAAAGCAGAAAGTGTTGTGGGCATATCTGTAGCCAGTGCATGGAGCGTCTTGTCAGACATCACGACAAAAGCTGGACTATTCATTTCATTGGCAATCTCTTTCCTCAGGATTTTCAATCGCTGAAATAAATCTGCGTTTTCACTCTGACCACTAATGGATACTACTGAGGCTTGTTCTTCCTGTGTATGTTTATGTAGGTCTTTGACACTATATTCTTCACGGTTAATAACGACCAACTGCACTTTAGCCTTTCCTTGAAGAACATCTTTGCCAAGTGGAGTTACATGTAGGTGATTGTCTTCGTTGTAAGCGATCTCAACATATCCCATCTGTAGCATCTGGAGCAAATAATCATGCCAGTCTCTTACAGATACGTCTCTGCCAGCAGCAAAGGTTTTGATTTGCATATATCCGCGTGACACGACTTCTGGTGAATAGTTTCCACGAAGTATATCGATGGTCAATGTGAATCCAATCTGCTCATTCGTCCTAAGTATGGCAGATAGAGCCTTCTGAACAAGTTCTGTTCCATCAAACGTTGAAGGCGGAGTTTTGCAAACATCACAGTTGCCACACCCCTTATCGCTCGTCTCACCGAAATAGTTCAACAAAATACGTCGGCGGCACACCTGAGCTTCTGCATATTCCTGCATTCGCTGCAGTTTTTCCATGTTGATTTCCCGCTGTCCGCTTTCTTCGGCAAAACGACGCAGTGTAATGATGTCCTGCAAATTGTAAAACAAAATGGTTTCACATGGCAGTCCATCGCGTCCACCACGTCCTATTTCTTGATAGTAGTTCTCTATTGTTTTGGGCAGATTATAGTGTACCACAAAGCGCACATTGCTCTTGTCAATACCCATTCCAAAAGCAATTGTTGCACAAACCACTTGTATGCGGTCATTGATGAAATCCTCCTGGACCCGATTACGTTCATCAGTGGGCAGTCCTGCATGATAAATTCCTACCGATACACCTTCTTTCCTAAGCTTTTCGGCAATCTTTTCAGTGGTTTTCTTTGCAAGACAATAAATAATACCACTTTCGTCTTGATGGCGATGAATCAGACTCAATATCGTGCGAAGCTTCTCTTTCGCCGCATATCCTCTTCTAACATCTAAACTTAAATTCGGACGGTCAAACGAACTTATAAAAATTTCCGGTTCCTTGAGATGCAGCTGTTCTATAATGTCCGCCTTGGTAATCTTGTCGGCAGTGGCTGTGAGAGCCATGATAGGTACATTGGGAAACAGTTCATGTAGCTTTCCTAATTGTGTGTATTCTGGTCTGAAGTCGTGTCCCCACTGCGAGATGCAATGTGCCTCGTCTATGGCAAATAGTGAGACTTTAAGCATTGTTTGCATCCATCTCTGTTCCGTCATCAGTCGTTCTGGTGAGATATACAACAGTTTAATATCGCCCCGCAAACACCTTTCTACTATCTGCCTATTAGAATTCTCATCATTGGCACTGTTCAGAGCCTCCGCAGCAATTCCATTGGCACGCAATGTTTCCACCTGATCCTTCATCAGTGAAATGAGTGGCGACACCACGATGGCAGTTCCCTCCATCATCAAAGCAGGTATCTGAAAGCATATCGACTTACCTCCTCCTGTCGGCATTAGTACCAGTGCATCCTTACGTAGAAGCACATGGTCAATAATCTCCTGCTGTAAAGGACGGAAGGAGTCGTAACCATAATAAGATTTCAGTATCAGTTTAGCCGTGTCCATCTTAGCCAATATCAGGTCTTACTCTTCAAACAAATATAATACCACTTTGTTATTTAGTTCTCGATAATCTTATATTTTTTATATTCAAACTCCAGTAAATGACCAATATCTTCTGATTTCCTTACAACATTAAGGAACGTGAGTGCTACAAACTTATGCTTGTGGTTTTCCAGCAAGACAAGTTAAATTCTGACCACAAAGAAATAAAATTATTTGCAGATTATCACAAGAACTTAGCGATAATCTGCGATATTAATGATTTTTTTGTGAGAAAAATGAAAGTTTGGCGCAGCAATGTGACAAAAGGAGCGACTTATCTCTTCCTTTTTACACCATTCCCAACAACCATCTTTGATGCTTGCAATAGGTTTCTTCTGCGGTAGGCATCCTTCTCTTCATCTGGGATTTGCCCATCCCATCTCAACTCGGATGTCGTACCACCACTACCTCTAACTACCTCCAGAAGACGGGATTGGTCTGCCCCCTATAAGAGCATCAGCAATAGCAAGAACCTGGATTCGCATGGATGGTACACTCAACTGTTCAAGCCTCTTTTGTCGTGACCTGCATATTTTCCGATTAAAACGACGGTTATACAAATTTTTACGTCAGTTCGGGGTTGATATATGCTCAACTTAGGATGTACTGGCTCTATCATTTGCTTGTACTGAAACGCTCCTTTATCTGTACTGAACCATTCATTTGATTGTACTGAAATGTTGAGCCTTCGGTGTTTTTCAAGCGAAGGCTCGTTTGAGTTGCGACGAGGGCTCGCTTGAACGATAACGAGGGCTCGTTTGTTTAGTGGAATCAAAGGGGCGGTTGGGGGAATCCTTTTGTGGGGTGAGGTCGGTCGCTTATTGGGCTGGATTAAAAGGGTTTCTTTGGTATGGTTTTCTTGTTTTGGGGATTCGTCTAAAGTGAAATGGTGTGAACCAGACGGTGAAAAAGTGAATTTGTGCTTGTCTTGATGGGTTTGTGTTTAAAAAAATTGTACCTTTGCAGCGGAATAAGTAAAAAAAAGAGTAACAGTATGAAAGCACTTTTATTAAGTATTGCCATGATGCTGGTGTCGGCAAGTGGCTTTGCACAGGACATTGTGGGTACGTGGCTGACTGAGGCTGGCGATGCACAGGTGGAAATCTATCAGTCGGGTGACCAGTTCAATGGTAAGATTGTCTGGCTGGAGAAAGGTCCTGAAACGAAGGACATTCACAACTCTGATGCGAAGTTGCGTGAGCGTAAGCTGATGGGTGTGAACATCTTGAGCGGTCTGACCAAGAAGAAGGACAAGTGGGAAGGTGGAAGGATTTACAATCCTAAGAACGGTAAGAGCTACAAGTGTTCGATTTGGTTGGACGGCAAGGTGCTGAAAGTGAGAGGTTACCTTGGCGTTTTCTATGAGACTCAGACTTGGAAGCGCAAATAGGCGGTCCTTGGGTAAAGAAAACGAAGGCATCTGCTTTGAATGATGAAATTCAAGGTAGATGCCTTCGCTTTTTTGTGGGTGATGTGGTGGACGAAAGAATGTGATTTCTTTCGATGGATTCGGCTTTTTTAGGGCTTACTCACAGTTCTTTGTGGGTGTAGTCCTGTTTGTTGTGGAGGAGAACTATTTTGTCCTCTTTAATATGGAGCTGAAGGTGTTCTCGTCGATGCGTCCGAAGAGTTCGTTGCCATTGGCTTGGAGAACGAGTGTGTCTTGCTGGTTGTCGTAAGAGAGAATCACTTTCTTGCCATCGAACTGATAGGTTCCGTCCATCTGCTGTGTGTCGGCTTCGCCATTTGTTTCGGAGTCAATCTTCATGGACATCTTGCCGTCTGCCATGAATGTTAATGCAACGGCGATTTTCAGCGAGTTCTGAATGCTATCGACTTCTTGACGACCTTCGTCGTATTTCTCCTGGATTTGTTCGCTGAGCTGCTTGTCCAGTT
>Ga0247608_10008928_pt1 | contig 10046 bp, 8 predicted proteins | sample 176DNAGHGlowgp2_FD_193490 | JGI IMG/M metagenome (GOLD analysis project Ga0247608, IMG submission 193490) | Sheep rumen microbial communities from Palmerston North, Manawatu-Wanganui, New Zealand - 1766 DNA GHGlow gp2 | ecosystem: Host-associated > Mammals > Digestive system > Stomach > Rumen ... | reverse complement strand
ACGTAACGCTCTTTAACAAGGCATTAGAGGGCGACCCCGACTGCGGCGGACTTATCTCTTACAACTACCTTTCAGGTGAAGGTGTGACGGATCTTGATGCGGGACGTCCCATGTTCGTACGTACTCCGGATGCAAAGTTTAATCTGGCTAACTTCATGAGGACACATATTTATTCGGCATTTGCAACACTTAAGACAGGCTGCGATGTCATGATAAAGGATGAAGGCGTAAAGGTAGATACACTTTACGGCCATGGCGGCATCTTTAAGACCAAGGGCGTAGCCCAGGGCATACTTGCGGCAGCACTTAACTCCTCAGTATCCGTTATGGAGACAGCAGGAGAAGGCGGTGCATGGGGCATGGCTATCCTTGCAGCATATATGGTAAATAAGGCTGAAAACGAGTCACTGCAGGATTACCTGGGTATCAAGGTATTTGCAGGACAGAAGGGCGAGACCATCGCTCCAGATGCTAAGCTTGTGGCAGGCTTTGATAAGTTTGAGGAAGTATATCTGAAGGGCCTTAAAGCAGAGAGAGCTGCAGTTGAAAGTATCTGATAACACCTCATCCGCCTCCTAAAGGAGGCACCTTCCCCTCGAGGGGAAGGCATCAACGAGTTGCCTATAAGGCTTCCCCTTGAGGGGAAGCTGTCAGCTTTAGCTGACTGATGAGGTGTAAAATATAAGGAGGACATACATGGAAAGACGCGATAAGATCAATTATTACCTTGACTTGGCAGAAGTAGTGGCAAAGCGCGGAACATGCTTAAGAAAAGCATACGGTGCCGTAATAGTTAAGAATGACGAAGTAATATCTACCGGTTATGTGGGAGCTCCGAGAGGCAGGCAGAACTGTTCGGATTTAGGACGCTGCATCCGTGAAGAACTCAACATCCCCAGAGGAGAGCGTTATGAGCTCTGCCGAAGTGTACATGCCGAGGCAAATGCCATCATCAGTGCATCACGTCAGGATATGATAGGAGCATCTATGTTTCTATGCGGAAAAGATGTGAAAACCGGTGAATATGTAGCCAACTCCAACAGTTGTTCCATGTGTAAGCGTCTGATCATCAACTCCGGTATAGACAAGGTATTTATCCGTGATACAGAAGACAAATACCGCAAGATCCACGTAAGAGACTGGATTGAGGACGATGAATCCTTAGCAGGCACATTCGGATATTGATATAAATTAAGAAATCCAATTTGGGGCATAGTGTGCCCTGAATTGGATTTTTTGCGATAGGGTGAATAATCCATTAGAGGGCATCAACATGCTACGCATGTCGATATATCTCCTCAAGGGAAGGCGTAATAACTGCAAGGAGGAAAAAATGAAAGCAGTAAGGAAACTGATATTGGCAGGGCTGATGGTAATGGTGTTCATACTTTGTACAGCGTGTGCAAGCAAGGATGAAAAATATGATGATATGATATCGGAAGGAAAGTCCTTGCTCAGGAAAGAGGACTATGACAAGGCCGAGGAGAAATTCGATGAAGCAATAGAACTTTTGCCGGGTGAGCCGAACGCATACATAGAGCTGTATAAGCTTTATGTAGAGCTGGAAGACTATGACCTGGCAGAAGATGTCCTTAACGAAGGACTTGATGCGGTAGAGGAGAGAAGCGGGAAAAAGAAGTTAGAGAAGAAGCAGGAAGAACTCAAAACTCTCATCCTATCAGGTAAGGGACAGGATGTGATTGCCATAACTCCTTCGCTTACCCCTGAACTTACTCCGGAACCTACACCCGATCCATCCGTGATCTATTACCTTGACTATATTGATAACTCCAGGAAAATGACAGATCTGGATGAATATACCACCTTGCTGATGTATCTGCAGGTGACTTTGACGGGTGCCGATGTATACAGTCATCTCTCAAATGCACCTGATACGGCCTATATCAGTGTCATTATCACCCCGGAGGGAACGATGATCGATGGTGTGTCTGAGCCTCAGGATACCGAGCCTGTGTCAGATACTGATTACGGGGCATGGCTCAGGTGGGGGTTAAATACAACCATGCCTTATTGGAATACGATACATAAGAGAACAAAGTACAGCGTAAGCGGATATAACGCGGAAGGAGTAACAGCCACTGAGGATCACTATGAGATAAGGGTATCCTTAGGAATAGGCTGTAAAGCATATAAGACGGGCTTAAATCCTGAGAGGATAGGCAGTGATGAACAGGATAATCCCGGACTCTACGGATATATAGGCTATGATTATGCAACCCCTATACCTACAGAGCCGGTAACACCTACTCCTGACCCTAACGCTGAGATGACCCTTGTGCTGTGGGATAATGCTACTGAAATCAGCTCAAACCGTTCCGCATACAATAAAGCGTTAGAAGAGTTAAAGCGCCAATATCCGAAGGTTACCATAGTAGAAGAATCTTATGAGTATGACTACTACAAGATGAAGATAAAAGCAGCTTTAGCGGCAAATGAAATGCCCGATATATTTATGGCGTACTCAGGCTGCTTTTTAAAAGACTTTGTTGAGGCCGGAAAAGTATACAGCCTGGATGATACTCTTAAGCAGTACATCGATAGCGGAGAAATAAGCGAAGTAATGCTCGGCAATTCAACATACAGCGGTAAATGCTACGGCGCGCCGCTGGCATATAACTTTGTAGGTTTTTATGCAAATATGGATCTGCTGGAAAAAGCAGGCTGGTATGAGATACCCAAGACTATGGATGAGCTTACGGAATGCTGTGAAGCACTTCTGGCAAACGGCATAACCCCGTTTGATATCGGCGGCAGCGAATACTGGTGCGTATCGGAATGGATAGAACCCATTATCGAAAAGAGCATCGGCCAATACACAATGAGAAATATTATGTATCAATACGATACATGGAATAACAAGATTATAGCGGATGCGATCGATCTGTTCCAGAGCATGATCGAAAAAGGATATTTCGGTACGGATGCCGAAAAAAGAAATAATGATGAAGCAAAGAATAATTTTATGAACGGCAGGTGTGCATTCTATCAGAACGGAACCTGGAACAGCGCTGATATTGCATATTCGGGAATCAATGTCAAAATAGGAGAATTCCCCGTGATAAATTCCGAATACTCACAGCTTGGAGAACTGATCGGCGGATCTTCCGAGGTACTGGCAGTAGCGAATACATCCAAGAATGTGGAAAAGGCTGCTGAGATCGCCGTAGAGCTTTCAAGGATGATCAGCAACTATCAATATCTTGACAGTGCCGGTTTATCACCGTGGAGAGTATATAAGGACGACTCCTATGTAATTGAACTCACCAGGGAAGCGCAAAACTTAGGATTTAACGCAACAAGCTTCATGTTATTCGGGGATTCAGCTATGTATATGGATGATATTGGGTATTATATAGAATATGTGAGCAAGATATTTGACGGAAGCATAAACGGAGAAAACTTCATAACCGAATTAAGCGAATATCTCAGATGATCAGTCCGAATAAAAAATCTGAGCACTGCTATCCTAACGGATGGCAGTGCTTTTTTTCTCTTGAAGCCGGATCCGGACTATGTTCGGCGGCTCGGGCGTGGCGTAATCTTAATATCGCCGGAGTTACAGCTTATTCCGGCTCGTGACGCGTGGCTCCCTTTTTGATTACATTTGTCCGACGGACCCGCGGTTTTAGCCGAGTCGAAATCACCTCTTAGAGCCGTTAAAACGCGGAGCGGTGCGCAGCGTTTTCATTACGGCTCTTAGAGGAAGTTTGACGAGGCGTTGCGGCAGGTAATCAAAAAGGGAGCCGCACGGACAGAGCCATATAAACACTAACGGCGATATTAAGATAGGGGTCGTGGCATATAATGAAAAAAAACTTTCATTTCTTACAAAGTTGTGATATACTTGTAATTTGGGGAATACTGTAAGGAGGTTCCGTATGCTCAACGAACGAAAGATCAGGCTGATGACACAGCTTGCCATATACGAGAAAAAAGAAGGCAGGGAAGACATGAAGCTGGCCCGTTACTATAAAGGCGACTACACCAGATTCCAGGCCTGGAAAACAGGAGTCGCCGTAACCATAGCATATCTGCTCTTAGTAGTGGTAGCCGTAATTTATAAGCTCGAGTATCTGATAGAAAATGCCTTCAATATCGATTACGAGGCATTGGGTAAAAAAATACTCGGACTGTATATCATAGTGCTGGCCACCTACGTAATAATCGCCATGGTCTGCTACTCATTAAAATACGCAGCATCAAGAAAAAAACTCGCAAGATATTTCAGAATGCTCAGAAAACTAAACCATATCTACTTGGTAGAGGATGGCATAGTTCAGGAGGACGAAGATAAATGATAACCATATTGCTGGAAATTAGGGAGGTCATCCTTAAGGCATACCAGAAAGTAAGATTCATAGTAAACCCGGCCGTAAAATTCCTGTTCAGTATCCTGGTATTTTCGGCCATCAATACCGATTTAGGTTATAATCCCAAGTTTACGGGCGTACCGATAGTGCTTGCCATGGCAGCGGTATCGGCAGTGACACCCAGCCAGGTAATGGTACTCTTTGCGGCGGGCCTGACATTGCTCCATGTATATGCTGTCAACCTGTTTGTAGCCATACTTCTGCTGCTGGTCTATATAGTGCTTTATGCATTGCTTTTAAGATTCAGCCCTAAGCATATGGCTGTAGCGGTAGTCATACCGGTACTCACAAAATATAACCTGCATTACAGTGTGCCCATCCTTATGGGAAGTACAAGCAACCCCATTACCATACTTCCCACCATCTGCGGTGTCATAGTATATCACCTGATAGATATCGTCAAGGTGGCTGCAGGAAGGGAAGTAGAGCTTAACCTGGAAGATGTGGTAGGCCTGTATACGGATGTATTCGATCAGCTGATGGATAACCATAAGATGATCATGATGATAATAGTATTTTCACTTGTCATCACTGTGGTATGGTTCATCAGAAGATTTTCATTCGACTATTCCTTCCAGATATCACTCGGTGCAGGCGTACTGGTAAATATCTTAGGCTTCCTTATCGCAGACCTTAAGTATGATGTGACGGTATCGGTAGGAACACTTATCCTTATGAGTGTGCTGTCGGGTATCATCGCGATGTTCTGCGACTATATGAAGCGTATCCTTGATTACACCGCAGTGGAGCGTGTACAGTTCGAGGATGATGATTATTACTATTATGTAAAGGCAGTACCCAAGGTCAATATAAGCTTAAGAGAGATGGACGTAAAGCATTTTAACAGAAGTGCTATAGACGGCGATGATTACGAGTACGAGGAAGAGACCGAGGACGAGGATTACGAGCCGGATAATGCTTACGAGAAAAACGAAGAGAATATGGAAGAAGAGGATCTCGATGTAAAAGAGTATGAACCTAAGGACTTTAAGAGTCCGTACATGCTCCTTGAAAACCCGGACGGTGACGGTGAGCAGGGACCTGTCGAAGACGACGGATACAGTACTGAGCTTCCCGACGAGACCGGAGAAGACGATTATGAAGAAGAAATGCTGCTTGACGACGAAATGGATGAAGAAGAAAAATAAAAGGATATAAACGTCTATGATGGATTATCTGAAAGATTTTTTCAGCGGAATGCTGGAACCTGTTAAAATGGTAAAGATCGAAGTAATGGACTGTGTCGAGATCCTTATCATTGCAATCCTGATATACAATATAATCAAGTGGATGAAAAACACCCGTGCATGGGTTCTCATGAAGGGTGTTGTTGTGCTGTTTGTTTTCTATATGATAGCGGCGCTGCTAAACTTCGATGTTATACTGTGGATATTCCAAAACGGTATCGCGGTATCCATTACAGCTGCCATCATACTGTTCCAGCCTGAGCTCAGAAAAGCGTTAGAGCAGCTCGGTAAGCGTAATATAGGATTGGTGACACCGCTGTTCGGCAATAACCAGGCAGAGGAAAAGTTTTCCGAAGAGACCATCAACGGTATCATAAAGGCCACCTTTGATATGGCTAAGGTAAAAACCGGTGCTCTCATGATAATAGAGGGAGAGCAGAGACTTGATGACATAGAGGCTACCGGTATCATGATCGATGCGAAGATAAGCAGCGAGCTTATCATCAATATATTCGAACACAACACGCCGCTCCATGACGGTGCGGTAGTGATCAGGGGCAACAGGATCACAGCCGCTACCTGTTATCTGCCTCTTACTGACAGTACCAAGATCAGTAAGGAGCTCGGAACACGTCACAGAGCTGCCGTAGGTATAAGCGAGGTTACGGACAGCTTTACGATTGTAGTATCCGAACAGACAGGAGCCGTATCCGTAGCACAGAACGGTGAACTTTCAAGACGTGTAACCAGAGAGTTCCTCTATGACAGACTGAAAGAGATCCAGAACAGGATGAACGAGGATACCACCAAAAAGAAAAAAGGTATCTTAAGGATCGGAAAGAATGATAAAAGTGCAAAGAAAGCAGAAAGGTGACATATGAAGAATTTCATTTCAAATAATATCGGTCTGAAGCTGCTTTCGGTGCTTTTGGCACTGTTATTGTGGCTGATAGTCATGAATGTTGAGGATCCGGCGGTAACCAGGACAATCTACGATATACCGGTCCAGATAGTAAATGATGATGTTATCACATCCAGAGGATACAGATATGCTGTTGAATCCGGTGAAAAGGTAGACATAAGGGTAAAGGGCAGAAGAAGTGTAGTGGATGGCTTAAGTGCCGATGACTTTATCGCTACCGCTGATTTTAATTCGGTATCAAGTATGAAGATGGTACCGATAGAAGTGAAATGCAAGGACGAGCATGAAAGTGAAGTAACATGGACAGCACGTACCGAGACCATGGCGATCATCTTAGAGGCCGAAGGTACCGTATCAAAAAGCATACGTATAGACAGGATCGGAGATGTTAAGGAAGGTTATTTCCTGTATGACTGCTCTACGGATACAAGCTTAGTCAGCGTTAAAGGTGCCGAGAGCCAGGTGGCAAACGTAAAAGAGGTAGTAGCCGAGGTCAAGATCGACGGTATGAAGGATTCAACCGAGATGGAGGTTGAACTCTATGCGGTCGACTCAGATAACGTGAAGATCGATTCCAAGAAGATCACGATCGTACCCGATACCATAAAGGTAAATCTTACGATATGCCCGATAAAGACCGTACCGCTCAATGTCAGGGCAGTCGGAACTCCTGCTGAATTCTGCTATCAGGGTGAGGTAGAGTTTGCACCAGCAGAGGTTCAGGTAACTGCAGAAGAAGCAGTACTTGCATCTTTAAGGGAGATAGTAGTCGATGTGGGTATATACGGGGCTTCCGAGACTATAGAGAAGCAGATCAACCTGGAAGAATTCCTTGAGTCCGATTATAAGGTTGAAGGCTTAAAGCTTGTGGACCAGACTGTTACGATGGGTATAAAGGTTCCTATCTTAAAGATGGAGGAAAAGAGTTTTGACCTTAAGGCTGAGGATATAGAGCTTAAGGGTAAGGACGACCAGCATACCTATACCACATATTTTAACTGGATGTCGAAGGTGGTAGTACGCGGAAAGATCGGCGAGATGACCAATGTTGAAGCCTCCGATTTCGGATTATATGTAGATGTGGAAGGACTTGAAAAAGGTAATCATTCGCTGCAGGTTATGAGCGATTACGACGGTGTATACGTACTTGAGATAGGTAAGATAAATGTCCTTGTCGATGATGTGACAACCGAGACATATCAGGGCAATGTATATCCCGACGAATAAGATGATAAAAGAACGGTAATATGAAGGAATTTATAAACAATTTAAAGAAATTCAGGTTTCTTTTTTGGGAGCTTGTAAAAAAAGATATAAAGCTGAAATACAGAAGTTCGGTTCTGGGAGTGTTCTGGACACTCTTAGAACCCCTTTTGACAATGATAGTACTTACACTTGTGTTCTCGGAACTGCTCGGAAAAGGAGACGATAACTTCCCGGTATACATACTTTGCGGGCGTTTGTTATACGGCTTCTTCTCAAACGGGACCAAGGTGGCGTTAAAGTCTGTCAGGAAGCACGGTACCATGATAGGAAAGGTATATGTACCGAAGTATATGTATCCTCTTTCAGCGGTGGTTTCCAATTATATCATGTTTGTGATATCGCTGATAGTACTGGTGGGTGTTATGATATTTGAGAAGGTAAAGGTCACGGCCTATATTTTCCAGGCTTTTGTCCCGATGCTCCTCATCCTCGTTATGACCATGGGAGTGGGGCTCATGCTTTCAACCTTCAATGTGTTCTTCAGGGACTTGGAGTATCTTTGGACCGTGGCACTCATGCTTATCATGTACACCTGCGCGATATTCTATAAGGTGGATAAGATCAAATCAGCATCCAATCTGTGGATATTTAAGGTTAACCCGCTGTACTCGCTTATCGTTATGTTCAGGAATGCGGTATTCGGCAGGAGCATCATGGCAAGTGACGGCATAGTCTGCGACGGTTATCATTTCTGGTATTCGCTTATTTTCTCTATAGTGGTATTCCTGCTTGGGGTACTGGTATTCTGGAGAAAGCAGGATAAATTCATACTGTATGTATAATATGTCATAAGGTGTCAGCGAAGCTGACGGAACCTTGTGACCTTCGAAGCAGACTGATGAGGTGTAATATATAAATGGAAGAAATAAAAGATAGTTTAAGTCCGGCTATGCAAGAAGCTGATCCTGCGGATAAGGCTGCGGCGGCTGCGGTAAGCGCAGAGACAGCACCTGCGGGTACGAAAGCAACAGTTGCTGAGGGCAGCGGAGCAGAAGCTCCGGCACCGAAGAAAAAAAAGAAGAAAAAGAAAAAACTTCCGCCCAAGGTCATCGTAGTCGAGAACTTAGGCGTAAGGTTCAGGATACAGGAACAAAAGGTGGACAGCCTTAAGGAATATTTCGTAAGGCTCGTAAAAAGAAAGCTTAACTACAAGGAATTCTGGGCATTAAGGGAAGTAAACCTTAAGATCAGAAAGGGCGACAGAGTAGGCATATTAGGACTTAACGGAGCCGGGAAGTCGACACTGCTTAAATGTATAGCCGGAGTATTAAAACCCACGGAAGGCACAGTCACCGTAAAGGGGAATATCGTGCCGCTGCTTGAACTTGGTGCAGGATTTGATAAGGATTATACCGGGGCGGAAAATATATATTTTTACGGCAGCATGCTCGGATATTCCAAGGCGTTTATCAAGGAACGTTTTAATGAGATAGTGGAATTTTCGGAGCTCGGCAGTTTTATAAACGTGCCGGTAAAGAATTACTCCTCGGGTATGAAGGCAAGACTCGGTTTTTCCATAGCTACGGTTGTGGATCCCGAGATACTGATACTTGATGAAGTGCTCTCGGTAGGAGATGCGAAATTCAGGAAAAAGAGCTCGAAGAAGCTTGCCAAGATGATGAAGAAGGGCGTGACCGTCCTGTTTGTATCACATTCGAGCGAACAGGTGATAGCCAACTGTAACAAGGCCATCATCTTAGACCACGGGCATGTGATAGCTTCCGGCAAGGCCGAGAAGATATGTGCACAATATGAAGAAATGATAGCTGACAAGAGTTGACAGCAAATATCTTAAAGGACATAAAAAGAGTTAGGTGGTAAGAGATGAAGATTAGTGTTATCATCCCGCATTTCCGCGGAGATGCTTATATAAGAGACTGTTTGGAGAGCCTTAGGGCACAGGAGTATCATTCTTTTGATGAGACATTACCAGAGCTTCCGCCCACATATACGGGAGAGCGCACACTCATAGATGAGATACCGCAGCTTGAAGTGCTTATAGTAAAGGACGGATGCGGGGACGATGTCGATGCGGTGTGTGCAGAATTTCCGGAGCTTGATATCAGGTTATTATCCACAGGTGCAAAAAAGGATAAGCCCAAGGGTGTTGCAGCTGCCAGAAATACCGGTCTTAAAAATGTGACCGGCGACTATGTGCTTTTTATGGACAGCGATGATTATATCTCTGCGCAGAGTTTTGAGGGACTGCTCACCAAGGCGGCTGAAAATCCCGGCATGATGGTAAGGCTTGTACAAAAAAAGACCTGGTTTAAGAGGGAA
>Ga0247608_10008926_pt1 | contig 10051 bp, 12 predicted proteins | sample 176DNAGHGlowgp2_FD_193490 | JGI IMG/M metagenome (GOLD analysis project Ga0247608, IMG submission 193490) | Sheep rumen microbial communities from Palmerston North, Manawatu-Wanganui, New Zealand - 1766 DNA GHGlow gp2 | ecosystem: Host-associated > Mammals > Digestive system > Stomach > Rumen ... | reverse complement strand
TAATCCCTCAGAAAGTCCTGTGATAGTAAACTCTGCATCTTGATAGCATTTAATTTTGATCATATCGTTAGTTCTTCCATTAGGACGATATACTTTATCAGGGTCTCTGATAACTACACCTTCCCAACCTTCACTAACGTATTCATCGTGCAATTTCTTGATATTATCCCAGCCAGTTACCTTTACTTGAGGAACCATCTGGACTTGGAGTTCTCCCTTCTTGAAATCACGCTCTGGCTCGAAGCCAATGTGTAATTCTTCAGCAATTTTGTTTAGGCGGTCTAGACGACCTTCAAACGGTGCTGTAATGTCAACAATGTCATAAATATAGTACTGTAACCAGTCCATATCAACAGCATTCTTCTCCATTCTTGCAGCTCCAGAAATTTGCTGAAGGGATTTACCATGACGGTACAACTCACCATCAAGAATCAAATCAGGATTCTCCTGAAATAGTTTTACCATTGCTGGATGTTCAGTAATATGCGTAGTTGTATAATCATAGTGTTCTCCACCTCTTGAAGCGGTGTGAATTTTACCATCCTTGAAATACATCAAACACCTTACACCATCAATTTTACGACTAGCCCACCAAGGCTTATCATAAATTTTCTGATTAGTAACCTTATCAGCCTGCTTTGCAAGCATAGGTTTCAACACACCAGCTTGGTTGGTTGCTACTGAACCTACAATTTCTCTTAGTTCAGCTTCTGTATATGTATCTGGGTCATTAGGAATTTCCTTATACCCTTTATCTTTATATTCTTTCAGTTTTGAATTGAATTGCAGAGCAGCTTGTTCTGTAACTGTTCTGCCTGCTTTACCAACTTGTACCACTATTACTGGCTGTTGGGAGATTTTTCCCCCAAACATGCCAGTATAGCGGTTAATCATAAAAGCATGTGCAGCATTGTCCCAATGTGCTTCCAATTCAACTTGTCTGATTTTATTCTTTGTGTCTATTGACACTAAAAATCTCTGAAGTTGATTCATGCTAAATGATGTTGTAAAAATTCCCAAACTGTTGCTGGATCTTCGGTAAATCTGTAGAGAGTACCATTCTCTTCTTCCTCGTCTAGGTCTTCATAGAACCAAGCAAAGAATACATCCCTACCAGTCACATCAAAGCTCTGTTCGATAACTTCATCAGTGCAGTAGAAAACATCTTCCAAGAACTCACTGTCTACAATATTAATACCGATGTCACTTAAATCGTCTATAAACTTGTTAATACGTCTAAGACGTGCAACAAAGTTTATGAAATTTCCTTTATCCATTATTTTCCGGTACTTCCGAAACCACCTTCACCACGAGTAGTGTCTGGAAGAGTGTCAACCTGCTGCCACTCAATCCTCTCTACCTTATTAAGAACAATCTGACCAATACGGTCTCCAGCCTTAATTGTAAAGGGTTCAGTTCCGTGGTTAATAATAATAACTCCAATTTCTCCACGATAATCAGCATCAATTGTACCAGGAGTATTTAGTACAGTAATACCATTTTTCAATGCAAGTCCAGAACGTGGACGAACTTGCAATTCATATCCTTCGGGAACTGCCACTCTTAAATCTGTAGGAATAAGAGCACGTCCACCAGGATTAATTGTTAGGGATTCAATTACTTGAATCGTATGTGTTTCTCCATCTTCATCTGTATATTCACTGTCGTGTCTGTTTATTGTTGTATTGAAGAGAAACTTCTCAACAATATGCCAAAGATCAGCACGAACATCCATACCAGCGGATGCTGGAGTTTCGTAACTAGGTAACTGATTACCAGTAATTACAGGAATAATCATAGTTCGTCTTTAGAAATAGCGTCAAACGTAAATTCATATCTGGAATTCATAGTTTCAAAATAACCTTCCTCCCAGTTTATCTTTTCAACTACAGAAGTGTAGTAGTACGTTGTTTCGCTGTCGATAAACAAGCTAATCCCCTCAGCAAGGGTAGCTGTGACACCTTCCATAGTAAAGCCGACTTTGTTTCCAGAAGTCTGCTTGATTGTGATATGGCCAACAGCTGCATTTTTCAGAATATCATATAGATATTCATGTCTTTCGTCCAGTGGATGAATCTTTAAGAACTCTTCTTTACTAAGTTTCTTAGCATCCACAGCAATTGCATTTGTACTAGTCCAAGGATACATAATTTAAATAATTTTCTAGTTCGCCTATAACGTCCTCTACAGCTTCACGGTAAATTACTTTAGCAAAGACACCATCTTTATGGACAAGAACAAAAGGATTAAGTCTTGCACCATACTCAGATTTTAAAGCCCAAGCTTTCTTTCTATCTTCGCGATATCTATCGTCGTAAATAGTAAGATAAGGATTGACTTTTGGTTCCATTGTTTTTAATTTACGTAAATCTTTGTCTGTGTCAACGACTACAAATACATCAAACATCGCCATAGTAATACCACTGTCCATTAAATTTAACAGAATCTCCATTAGGAAGAATGTCTTCAATTTCAAGTTCATTCTTTCTAAAGAAAGCATCCCAATCAACAAACGGTAATACTGCTTCTGGAATATCATCACTGTAGTAGTCTATGATGTTATCTCTAGTGGCTTCTTCAGCCTCGTCGAACTCTAAAGAAGTTAAAACGCGATATTCATCATCATTGATGCAGAATACCTCGTCATCATTCTCATCTCTAGAAATCTCCCACTCGTTAAGTTCCTCTAAATCCGGCGTAAATGTAGATAACAATGCCGCTAGTTTTTCAGGAAACTCACGTTCTTCACACCAGGCAATTAATTCAGCTTCACTCATCATTGAGATTGTAACATTACTACTATAATTCATCTATTGGAATATTAATACATCTTGTTTTGATCTAGATAAAGCAACATATTGTAACTGTCTACGTACTGCTTCATCTCTACAGCTATTAATGTTTCTAATATCTACATAGACACTATCAAAAGTACTTCCTTGAGATTTATGTGTACTAATAGCATAACTATAGTCAAAGGACTTCTTTCTTATCAGTCTTCCATCGAAGTATAAATCTACAGGAGTAGCAAAACTACCCTGCATTTCAAAATACTTCTTCCAATAATATCTGGCTTTCTGCTTATTGGTTACTTGCCATGATACCGCTAGTTGTCTATAGTCTTCTATTTTTCGTACCAAAGAATCTAGGTAGTCTCTAGATACCTCTTTTGATATAATAGAAACATATTCACTTGCCTTGGTTAATGAATCATATAATTCTAATTGTATTCCAGGAACAGGACCAAAATTTGGAATGTAAAGTTTAGTTGGAGATGGTTCTGAGATGATTACATAATCCATAGAATTGTAGAATTTAAAGTCATTAAACTCAAAATTCTCACAACCTATTAGAAATTCTCCTCTGTAGTATTCCTCATTTCCAAACATCTTCTTATGCATAATTGCATTGTAAGACCGTACTCGTTCATTTGTATAGCAAAGTATTTTAGTCTTTAGAATGTCAGAAGTTTGAAATGCTTTCTTAAAGTCTCTAGCAGCTTCATCAAGAAAGTTACCTACATTATTAGTTACTGTTAAACTCCCACCTAAGCCAATAGAAGCTTCAAATTTATCTATTGGATGTTCTCTTAGAGTTTGTAATACTGGAATCAATCCACTGTTATCGGTTTGTCTCCAGATTTTAGTAAGTTCATACTGAGGTTTAGTTTCTATGATTTTAGTAAGCCTGTCTTGTTTTACAGGTTGTAACTGCTTGAAGTCTCCGGTAAATACAATTTGATTATTAAATTCTCTGCACTTAGCAAGTAGAGTCTCGTAAAGGTCGTCATTAATCATAGACGCTTCGTCACAGATTATCACGCCATCTACAGGCATATCTGCGGAATTACCTTTACTGTGAAACATTAAGTTATTAAAATCAAGTTCAAAAATTTCAAGTTTAGGAGATAATGCTAGTAAACGATGTAAAGTAATTGCTTCTCTATCCGTGTACCTAGATAAAACCAAAGCAGCTTTATGAGTAGGAGCACATAATTGATAAGGAATGTTATTATTTTCACACCAATCAATTAAGAAGTTTACTAGAATACTTTTTCCAGTTCCAGCACTTCCATAATATAGACATGCAGGTTCTTTCTTCTCTAAAATGAAATTTTTAATCATATCTAGTGCTTCAATTTGTTGCTCACCTAGGGTAATACTTGTATTTACCGCCAGATTACTCATTGTTTGTCTTTTAGCACTAAGTCAAGTTCGAGCGTACCTTTGGCAATTGCTCTCCAATGGTCGTCTTCAAATTGTCGTCTTGCATCCTCCGCAGAGTCTGCATATACCCACTCTTTGAAATCGTCAATTCTGTGTCCGATTTCATTAAGTACGTAGAAATAACCTATATACCTACCAGGGCTTTTTCTTTTTGTGCCGTTTCTTTGTTCGGCAGGTGAAGGTAATCTATTTACATTTTTCTTTGGCTTTGCTACTGGTCCTTGTTGTGATACATAATGTTTAACGTTGTTCTCGTCAATCCAATATTTACCACCACGAGCACCCGTTAAAATTGTGTGTTCCATTATAAAATCTTAATAGGATTTAAACGAATATCCTTTGAGTCTCTGTTGCTATGATTTTGCTTGATTATTCCTTCAAGAGCATCAAATAAGTACTTAACATCCTCATTAATCACTGCTTCTTTATACTCAAGAACGGCTTTTGGAAGTAACCAATTTTTAATTAAGGTAATACATGCTTTATCTTGTGTATTATCTTCTGGACACAAAGAATAACCATGCAATTCTACCTCTCCAGAATTACAAATAAGGGCATCAGTAACATAAAAGAGAGTAGTAAAATATTTGCCTCTATGGGATAACCATTTGTTTTTATATTTAGCATCAACCAACTTTTGAATTTTTTCTTTTAACTGCTGTTCTTCTGCATTAACGGCTGCTAAAGCTGCTGATGTAGCATTTTTAATTTGCTTTAAAATTTGCCACCTGCTAAATAATTGTTCTAAATTTTCGTGTTCCATAATACAAAAATGCCCCAAGAACCGTAGTTCTCAGGGCATAAATTAATTTGTTAGTTTCCACAATACAATAGAGTCACTATTACGTGATTCCTTAACAAGAATTATTCTTTGATTGGTACTTCCACAGAAAGGTATTGATATATCTCTCTTATCCTCTTCATACTCTCCATCCACTAATACATCAACATATTCCAATGCCTGAGCATAGATAGGTCTTCTCATTAACCATTCGTATGTATAGCCGGTATATAGCCAAATGTTTTTGTGTGGATAGCGTGATTTTAGAAGTTTACACAATCTAGTAACTGTACCTACATTTAGAGGATGGAATGGGTCTCCTCCACTAAAGGTAATTCCATCTAAATAAGAATATTTATCAAGAATGTTAAATAATTCTTGTTCGGTTTCAGAGGTAAAAGGTTTTCCGCTTTGTACGGGCCAAGTTTCCGGATTATGACATCCTTCACAGTGATGTATGCAACCCGATACCCATAACGTAACTCGAACTCCTAACCCATTTTCTAAGTCCGGGTATGTTATTTTATGATAATTCATGGTTTAAACACTCTAATTGTTCCTCTGCGTAATCCCGCATACCTTCTAGTATGGTGATGGGAAGCCAAGTTTGTGCAACTAAAGTGCCGGCAAAACCATTCAAAACTTCATCAATAGAATGGTCGTCTCTATCAGTTTCCCAAGTCGAAACTACACCATTAACTTCTACTGTAATTTTAGTTTTGCACATATTAAAATTCTTTAATGTGTTTAACTCTTTCTTCTGTTTCACACTGTTTGCCGTAATTGAAAGCTTCCTTATAATCTCCTGTAAGATATCCAGTAACGCGTCTTAGTCTCTTAATTCTTCTACTTCCACAAACGGGACAAGTATCATTCATTTCATCAACATATCCGCAGTCTTGACATTGGTCGTTTGGAACATTAACTGCAAAGTAAGGAATATCCTTATCCATTGCATAGTCAACAATCTTTTCAAGAGCATCAATATTGTACTTAGTAGCAACAGGTAATTCTACATAAGTAATACAACCAGCAGAACTATAACCAGTTAACTGTGCTTCAATATCAATCTTCTCAAAAGGAGTCATGTTCTTCCAAACCGGAACGTGCATTGAATTAGTGAAATACTCTCTATCACTTACATTAGGAATTACTCCGTACTTTGCTTTGAACTTCTGCATAGCAGTATAGCAAAGATTTTCAGCGGGAGTATAGTAAACACCAAAGTTTAATTTGTATGTTTGTTTAAATTCAGCACATCTATCCTTATATAGTTGTTCAATTCTCTTAGCTACTTCCATTCCGTGTTCTTCAGTATGGTCACAACCTACAAGAATTTGTAAACACTCTGCAACGCCTAATTGTCCAATAGTTAATGTACCATGCTTTAAAGCTGAAATAATACCTTCTTCTGGAATATAACCAGCCATAGTCTTATTTTCGTACATAAACTTAGCAGACTTAGGGTCTTGACTTGCGATGAAGTTGAAACGTTCTATTAACATATCCTTAGCTTCGTGTATCTTTTCATCAAGATATGTGAAAAAGTATTTGAGTAACATTTCCTCTGTATACATACCATTCGTTTCTGCAATACACTTTTCTTTTGCTTCCATAGCAATAGTTGGCAGAATGATTGTAACAGGAGCAATATTTCCTCTACCATCCTTTAGCTGTCCAAAACCATTAATATCAAATCCATTAACGGTTCTGCAACCCATAGTACTAAAGTATGTTCTAGGATCGTTTCTGTCATAACCAGCGTTACCACTCCAGTCTACATTTGCATAGTTAGGATATAGACGCTGTGATGTTGATTTAAGAGCTAATCTCTTCAAATCATAGTTTGGTTCTCCTGGAGCTTTGTTTACTCCAGACATTATCTGGAAAATTCCACAAGGGAAAATAGGAGTTCTATGCTGTTTTCCTAAACCAGCAATAGAAACATCAAGTATGGCTTTTGTAACGAGACGGCCCTCAGGCTCAGTACAAGTACCATAATTAATTGAAGTGAAAGGTAACTGATTACCACTACGACTCTGAAGTGTATTCAGATTGTGATACATTCCCTCAACGGCTTGATAAGTCTCAGTCTCAGTCTGACCATAGGCAAACTTGTAAATATTTGGCAAGTCAGTCTTGAAAGCCTCATTATTAAAACATAGTTCACCGTACTTTGCTTCGAGTTCTTGAGTCTTAACTTCAGCTTCTTCTTTAGAGTATCCTTCAACAAATCTGTACCATGCTCTTACGTGTTTTCTGAATGATTTCTTTACATAAGGAACCATAGTCCAATCAATATGACTTGCTGAAACTCCACCGAATTGTTGTAGGGATTGAAGCTGGAATATAACAGCAACTAATTGGAATGCTGTATTTACTGAATTTGCAGGACGAACATCAGTTTGACGAGTGTTAAAGCCATTAGCAAGTAAATCGTCAAAAGGAATAGTTAAGCAGTTATGTTCTCCGAGAATGTATGCATCCAAATCGTGAATATAAATACGATTGTTAACATGATTTTCACGAGATAAACTACTTACACAAAATTCTAGAGCATATTCTTTAGTTAGTATGTTTGCAGCCTCTCCTTTTCTTCCGCCAAATGAATGTTCATCAACGTTAGCATTTTGGTTTTCGATGTTAGAAGCTGATAGCTTACCCATAGTTTCTCTGGTAAGTCTATCTTTATTTGCTCTTGCTATAGCTCTTTCCTGTCTGTATAAAGTATATTCGTCAGCTACGTCATTAAAATCCCAGTCACGTAATACTTCAATTACTTGGTCTTGGATGTCTTCTATATGAATATTATCCCAAACTGGAACGTCTGAAGCAATATTTTCTATAGTTTCATCATCTACATCGTAATCACAAGCCTCAAATGCAAGCATTATAGCTCGTTTAATACGATTAATATCAAACTCCACCTTGGAGCCGTCTCTTTTTATTACATTCATAAGCATTTATTTTAGTATTGTTATTTATAGGGGATAGTTATACTAATATACCTACAATAACAAGAATTTCCAAGTTCTTATGAATACTAAAACAAAAAATGCTCTTAAATGCCTAAAATACGACCAACAAGTAAGGTCTTTTCATATCTGGTAAAACAATCCTTACGAAGGTCATTAGTGACCTGCTGTGTAAACGCATTGTACACATTATACAATGTACAATCTTCGTCACCTGTGAAGTATGGAGAATCTTCATTTACAAATAGGTCTTTGTAAGCATCGATTACCATAGAAGTGGCAATCTTGACTTTACCATAACCGGAAGAATAATCCATATTCATAGCGTTACGAATCCAACGCCCAAGACTCTCATTAATATTAACGTCTGAAGCTTCAAAGTTAGTATCACTGAGTCTTCTAAGTGTACGTCCAATAGTTTCTGTACGCTCCATCAATCTTTGAATGGGGTTATAGTTGATGGCTGTCTCAGGCTCAATTTCCTGGATTACAAGACCATTTGGACTGAACACACATAAGTTAGTACAAGCGGAACGTTCAGCACCGCTATATAATTTACAGATTGGTTTACGAACATCAAGACCATACACCATTCCAATGACTTGAGTATGACCCTCAAAAGCATATTCATGAGGCAAAATTGCTTCAATATTTACTCTATTAAAAGTTAGGTCATCGGTAACAACATTACCATCCTCAGTTAAGGTTATCTGGTCTGGCATCTTGACTTTAATTGAGAAATTGTCAGTAAATTTTGACATTCTCTCAATAAATGGCTCAAGATAGTCAGCAGTCTTGAAGTAATCTTTATTTTTAATTCTAGTTGCTTTACCTTGAAGTACTTCCTCTAAGGTAAATTCATGCTGTGCTATTGGCATAGTGTTAACTTTTTAAAGTTACATATTCTGGAACTCTCCTCTCATTAGATTTCCTTCAATACATAAATCGAAGGATACTCCATAGGAGTTACGTCCAAAATTAAATGAAGAATAATCACTTGCCCCGAAAATACTCAAGACATTGCGATAATCTAACTTCTTACAAGCATTGTAATTGTTAGAATGTAAGTCACCTTTAATAATGTGAATATTATCGCCATAAATCTTATTATCGTCCAGCCACTCGTAGATCATTACTTTGTTCTTGTCATCGATATTGAGCGGAAGTCCTTTCTTCATAAACTTATCATCCTTACCGTGAGTAAGAACAAATGTATGACCACCTGCTTGGAATGTTCCAAAGAATGATTCAAATAAAGTACAGTTAAATCCTTGAGCCTGTAACTGGGCAAATAAGACTTTGGTAGCTAAATACTCTACAACACCAGAATGGTTGCCACAACGGACGGAATATAGGTTAATCTTATTAGCAAGACCTGCTTTTGCAATTCCCTGTACAAAGTTGTAGATAAGAGTAATATAAGCATTAGCCTGCTCATATCCATCCATATTCTCAGGAAGAGTATGGTCTAATCTTGCAGTCTTATTTGTAACACCACAAGAATCAATCATATCACCCATTAGGCAGATATTAATTTCCTCGTATCCACCTAAGGCAGCTAACTTATTAGCAAGCTCCTGAAGTCTACGTGCAATTTCTGGAACACCATAATTGATATTCTCATTATACATAGTTCCAGACTGTACAGTTGCACCAACGTGCATATCTGCTATATATACATTAACGAAATCGTTATAAATTTCGTCCTTGGGTTTGTTTATCTCTAAGGGTTTGAAGTTGAGGATTTTGAAGTCAAGATTCTTGACATTCTCAATCTGCTTCTTCAACTCGGCATTTTCTGTAGCATACTGCTTTAGTAATCTTTCGTTGTTCCGAACTCTCTCCTCTTCAATTCTTCTGAGAAAATCATTTTCTTTCTCACGAAGTTGCATCATAGACAGTTCTTCGGCAGAATGTTCCTCGATAATATGAGGAGCAAATGGACTGCTAGCTTTATAGATACCAAAGGCTGTAAGAATTCGTTTGAAATCAAACAGCGATAATTCTGGGAAATAGCGGCTCACCTCACGCTGTGTAAGGGAAGCCCCGTAGAAAGAGTAAAGTCTGTA